>Ga0208863_1001825_pt1 | contig 12237 bp, 12 predicted proteins | sample RifOxyD3_FD_184040 | JGI IMG/M metagenome (GOLD analysis project Ga0208863, IMG submission 184040) | Soil microbial communities from Rifle, Colorado - Rifle Oxygen_injection D3 (SPAdes) | ecosystem: Environmental > Terrestrial > Deep subsurface > Rock core/Sediment | place: Rifle, Colorado...
GAAACTGTGGTGGATGATATATATATATATATATATCAGGTCAACTACTTCCACCAAACCTTAATCAGGTACTTGAGGTTTTTAAAGCCGCCGGACTCGCCTTGGATGAAGCCAACACGGTCGGACAGGCGTAGGAGGAGGGTTTTAGGGGCATCGTCTTTGAGTTCGAAACTGGTGGAGCCCTTTTTTTGGTTGGTTAGAGGGGCTTGTCCTAAAAATTCGAAATCAGGTCCATAGAGCTTAAATTGGGGGGAAAGGTCCGATTTGTTGAGGCGGGTCCATTCAACAATGAGACGCTTTGAGTTCGCGGGCGGGGTCAGTTGAAAAAGATCGTCGTCCCCTCGCGAGGAAAGCTGTCCTAAAACCCAACCGCCGCTTCCGATTTGATTATATTGCAAGGTGGTATTGTTGGGCTCATTTTCTTGGGCGATAGGCAAGGCGTCTGGCGGTGGGGATTGATTTTTCTCCAGGTCTAATGCCGCCGCGATTTGTTTGACTAGGTCAGGGTCAGGTTTGACTTCGATTAGATTGGTGATCCGGTGAGTTGGGAGGTAGCTGACTAATAAGGGCAACCGGTTCCCCTCTAACACACCAGCCGAAAGGCTGAAGCTGGCGTTGGGTTTAGAAAGTTCCTCAACCAAAGCGGCGGGTTTGGCTTTAACCTCAACTAAAAATCGGTGTTTATTAACGGCAATCCCAATTAAACGCAGGCTTTTAAGTACCCCAGTGGCCTTTAGGTACTGCTCGAACCGCTCTCTTGCTTGGGCATTTTTGAGCCCCACCACCTCTAAAATCAATTCTGCCTGACTCCCCACATCATAGGTCGAAGGGGCCAAACTAGAGATTGAAAAGAGGGATAAAAAATCCTTTTCGCGCCCATTTAAAGCTACGTCCAACTCATTTTTATTTTTGGCTTCAATACCCATCTGGTAACTGCCCAGTTGGCTAAAATCTGCTCTTCTGAAGATTCGTAAGCCCACAGAGGTGTATTGTCCGGGAGTTTTAGGGTCTCGGGGCTCAATCAAAAAAATCACCTGCCCGAGCTGATCTTTAAAAAGCGCTTCAATAAATGGGGGCTGATCTCGGGGGGCAGGGAAGCCCTCTAGGTTGATCCCTACTGGGCTAGAAGCTTCAAGGTGAAATAGTTTTAGCCGCTCTAACAGTTCTTGAACCGGAACAACCAGCGGCTCGGCTACTAATATGGCTACCTTCGTCCAAGGGTCATCGGGTAAAACCAAGCCCAATTTGCTCAACTGTTCGGTCAGTGCCAGGTGGTCAACACGGCCCTCAACCCGCATAACATATTCATTTTTAATGCGTTTTTCCTCAAGTACCTTGACGCTACTTAAAAAATGGCTCCCTTGAAAGTTTCCTAGGTTGGTGGTTTTGAACTCTTGGTACATCGCCTCGCCCAAGATCTCTTGCACTGCTTGGTCCACTAGCCGTTCACGGCCACGGGCAAAGGCGCGGTTGCGGGCAACTGCGACTTCTTTGCCCACAACCGGTTGGCTAACATCGGTAATAAAGGATTTGCTTTCCACAGCCCAAAGTGGGCTTAAAAAACCTAGCCAAAAAAACAAGGCCAGCAGCGCCAGCCTCATCAGTCGGCTCCCCCGACGTCTTTCAAGAGTTGCTCTTGGTAGGCAGGCAGGTTGGGGACAAAGTTTTTAGGATAAAAGCGCTCTAGCCACTCTTCTGCCTTAACCGGGCTAAACTGCTCTGGTTTCAGGTTTTCTTCGGCCCATCGTTCACACAGGCCTGAACGTAGGAAAATACGGACAATTTCAGGGTCTAAATGCCCGTCTTTGACCATAAAGCCTAAAATCTCTAACGCCTTAGCTAAGGGCATTGGGGTTTTGTAGGGCCGATCAGAGGCGGTTAAGGCCTCGAATACGTCCACCACCGCAATAATCCGAGTTTGCAAAGGTAGCTGGGGAGCGGTTAACTTGTGTGGATAACCCACCCCGTTTAAGGTTTCGTGGTGCGCAGCCGCGTAGAGGGGGAGCTTGAGCATCTTTCTTGGGAAGGGCAACGCAAACAGCCAGCGCCAACTACGGTCGGCGTGGTCGTTGATCACCTTACGCTCGCTATTAGACAAGGTCCCCTTGCGGATCGAAAGCAGTTCCTGCTCTTTAGGGTCCACCAAGGCTTGGTCAATCGGCTGGGCCAAAAGTTCGACGGTGGCGACGTAATCGGTGTTCACCCCTTGTTCGGACGTGGTTTTTAGATGTTGCTTGATCGTGCGATTATGGGCGGTTTCGATCAGGGCGATCTTTTCATCCGCCATAAACTCGCCCCCAAAGTTAAAGCCATGTAGGGTCTTTAACTCGTCAACCAATACCTTGATATCGTGATTTTTCCCTTCTTCAAGGTTGGAAATTTCCTCTTGAGAAGTGCCCATCTCTAGGGCCTTGACCTTGGCTTTTAAAAACTCGATTTCTAGGTCTTTGATCTTCGAGTTATACCGTTGAACAAGCAGTTCAAACCGGTCATTTAGCACCTCTAATTTAAGCTGTTTGGAAACCACGTTTTCAGGAGTGGTCAGTTTGCCAATGTCGTGCATCCAGCCAGAGAGTCGAATCTCGGCGATTTGGTCTTCGTTAAAGCTGATGTTTTTGTATAAGCCTTCTTTGTATTCGTTGATTTCGCCAGCAATTAGCTCGGTTAACTGGGCGACGCGGTTGATGTGGCCAAAGTTATAAGGCGATTTTTCGCCCAAGCCCTCGGCCAAGACCTGCACAAAGCTGTTAAAGAGGGCCACCTGTTCAGAAACCAACCGCTCGGTAGTTAATGAGACGGCGGCTTGATAACTAATCGCTTGAACCACCGCCTGGTCAGCGGCGGTGAACTCACCGACTTCACCCTCTTCGTTTTTACGGTTGATTAGCTGTAAGACCCCGATGATCTCGGCTTCATGGTCGCGAAGCGGGATCACCAACATCGATTGGCTACGGTAGCCGGTGGTTTCGTCGTATTTTTTGGTACCCGAAAAATCGAACCCGGCGGCATCGTAAACATCGCCGATGTTGATCACTTCACCTGTATTGCCGCAGTAGGCAGAGACGTTATTAATATTTTTAACCCCCTCAACCTCCATGGGGACGGGGGGTAAGAAGAATTCTTCACTCGAACGACGCTGCATGTAAACATTCATTGAATCGTTTTGCAGCACCTCGAAATTGAGATATTTCGCCTTGAGTTCGCCAGGGTTTAGGGGCTCGTCGTAATACTCCTCTTCGATCATGTAGAGGGTGCCCCCATCGGCGTTGGTCAACTTGCGGGCCGAAGTCAGGATGATTTCCATCCCCCCGCGGCGGTCTTTCATCGAGGAGGCTAAGTCGGCCCCGGCCTCGATCATAATGTCGATCTGCCTTTCTAATTCTTTGATTTCTTTGTAGATTGACCCAAAAGCTTTAAACGTACGCTCAGGCATGTCGTTCTGCTTGCGCAGAAGTTTTTCAAACTGAATCAGTCTAGTAGAAAGTCGCATCGCTTAATTGTGCCGAATATGTTCCTGTTGTTCCTGAACTTCTTTACAAGCTATGCACAGGGTGGTTACTGGCCGGGCATCAAGACGCTTTTTGCCAATCGCATCGCCGCATTCTTCGCATTCGTTGTAAGCTCCTTTGTCCAAACGTTCAATCGCTTGGCGGACCTTCTTGGTTAATTTGCGTTCGCGGTCCCTAATACGCAAGGTGGTGTTGCGTTCAAACTCGTAGGTGGCGCGGTCTGCTGGATCAGGAAATTCCAGATCGGCGTCTTGCATCTCGTGCATAGTGTCGCCAGATTCGACCATTAGCTCTTTTAGTTGCCCTTCCAGCTTTTCTTTAAAGTAGTCGTATTCTTCTGGGCTTAGATCTTGAATTTTTTCGTTAAATTCCATGGTACCTCCAGGGCTAGTGGATGTTCAGCCGCTCGACTTTGCCCTCAATACTTCGATATTCGATTTGGTCTTTTTTGACCCAACGAAGATCTAGCTTGGAGCTATAAGCGGTAACCACCGGGGCCAGATTGGTGATTTTTTCTCGGTCCTGATAGACCACGTGCAGTTTGAAACTGTATAGGTACTGCGTTTTTCCATCGGGACTAGTGACCTGTTCACCTCCGGTGATATGACTAAATACCCCTGCGTCCACTCCGTTGTAAACAAAGTTGCCCGCAGTGTTGGACTTTGCCAACAAGTCTTGGATTTCCTTGCCCTTATAAACTCTCAGGACTCGGCTAATTCCCCCTTTAGCGATAAAGAGATAATAACCCCCTTCTAGGGGTTCTAGCTTGGCTCCGTCTTCGGGATTTAAGATCTCAAGATACTCTTTTCCTTCCTGATCAAGCCCGTAAAACAGCAAGCCTTGCGACTGTGCTAGGATAGCACGAACCGAAAACCCCTGTCTTGTGAAAATTCGTTTCTTTTGATGGTAAAGACTATTCCCCGCCTGTTCTGCGGGGAAGATTTGGTATCCCCCGCCAAGCTCCACCACATTGGGTTTAAGCGCTTCGGTCGGTTCGCTTTTTGCTGCTTTTTCTTGACCGAGTAAGGGCAAGGATAAAGTAAAACAAAACATGAATAGGATTACTAACTGGCGCATTCGGCTTCCCTGCTAGTTAAATTGCTCTTTCAAACTAACGGCCCTTAGACAGCTTGTCAATCACTTCCATATTTGGTTTGAGCGTGAACTCAAACTCGCTAGAAGGTAGTTTAGGATTGTTTTTGAAGTCTTTAAATTCGAAGCTACGCCAGTTGCCTTGTGGGGTGACCAAGACAAAGCGCGACAACTGTCCCTTCTCAAGCAAGAGGTGCAAAGATTTTAGTTCGGTATCTGGCTGGAGAGGTTCAAGGTGTAGCCAGTTGCCCTTTTCTAAAGGGAAGCTAGGAGGCGGGCCTGGGCGGTATAGGGAGTTTAGGTTGACTCCTCCAAACAAAAAGCCAAGTAGTTTAAGCCGACTCACCTCGGAACGGTCCGAGATGGTGACGTTTTCCAGAAGTGAGTCGTACAAGAAAACCCGGTCTTTCCCGACGACAATCAAGAGGGGTTCGGGCTCTTGGTATTGCCAACGCATCAACCCCGGCCGTTGCCAGGACACAAGGCCCTGGTGGGTCTGGGTTTTATTGCTAAAGGTGTTGTAGGTTTTTTGGGTAAAGTGGGCCTGGAAGCTGGAGGTTTGATCCAGCACCTTTTGGACCTCGCTTAGGCTGGCCGCTTTAAGCGAGGGCGCGTAAAGGAATCCTAAAAAAATCGTCCAAACCCAGATCTTTCGCATCTATACTCTTTGTAGGTGGTTGGCCATGTTTTATACAATCTTTTGGTTTAGGGGTAAGAGCTAATCCATTGGCCTCATCTGGGCTACTTCGAACTGCCCTTAATCAGTTGAGGCCCCCCAACAGAGCGTTAATAAGCCTTTCTTGCTTTTATACTGTTTATTTAAGCGGTTTCTCAATCTCTAAAATGGCGTTTTCCACCTCTTCCAGCTTGCCCGCCAGAATTGCTTGTGCATCGTAGAGCCCTTGATTGTAAAAATAGGGACCTAACTTTTCGCCTATAAAATCAAGCAAAAATCCGGCGTCAAAAGTCCCTAACTCTTGGTCCAGCTCGGCTTTAAAATAAGCTTTGAGCTTGCCTATCAGTTCCTCCTTATCCCTCGAAGAAAAGGCCACTTTTTTTATTCCCACTCAATGGTGCCAGGGGGTTTGCTGGTGATGTCGTAAACTACCCGGTTGATCCGGGGGACCTCGTTGATCACTCGGTTCGAGATGCGGCCAAGTAACTCGTAGGGCAAATGGGTCCAGTCGGCAGTCATGGCATCGACACTGCCCACTGAGCGGAGCGCCAAGGTCCATTCATAGGTACGGGCATCGCCCATTACGCCAACCGATTTAACGGGCAAAAGCACCCCAAAACATTGCCAGATTTTATCGTACCAGCCGGCCGCTCTGATCTCTTCTAAAATAATGGCGTCCGCCTCTTGCAAGGTGGCTACTTTTTCCTTGGTCACGGCGCCAGGAATCCGCACCGCCAAACCGGGGCCGGGGAAGGGGTGCCGATTGATAAAAGATTCGGGAAGACCCAGCTCGCGGCCCAAGGTGCGCACTTCGTCTTTAAAGAGTTCGCGCATCGGCTCGATCAGGGCGAGCTTCATCTTTTCCGGCAGGCCCCCGACGTTGTGGTGGGACTTGATCACCGCCGAAGGGCCTTTAAAACTAACCGATTCAATCACGTCAGGATACAGGGTCCCTTGAGCCAGGAATTTAACTCCTTGTAACTTATGGGCCTCTTGGTCAAATATCTCGATAAACTCGTGACCAATAATCTTGCGCTTTTTCTCTGGGTCTGAAACCCCATCTAGCTTGCTTAAGAAATGGTCGGCGGCGTCCACATGGACCAGATTGATTTTGTAATGCTCGCGAAACATCGAAACCACTTGTTTCGCTTCGTCTTTGCGCAGCAAGCCGTTATCCACAAACACACAAATCAATTGGCCACCTAAAGCTTCATGAAGCAAAATGGCGGTCACCGAAGAGTCAACCCCGCCCGAAAGCCCGCAAATTACTTTTGCCTCCCCGACTTGGGCCTTGATCTCGGCACTTTTGCTAGAAAGGAAGTTGGCCATGCTCCAATCGGGCTTCGCCTTGGCGATTTCAAACAAAAAATTGTGGATCATCTCTTTGCCAAAAACCGAATGGGTGACTTCTGGGTGGAATTGAATCCCATAGAGCTGGCGGGCTGGGTTGGCAATGGCCGCATAGGGAGCATTCGCACTGGTCGCCCAGACCTCAAAACCCTCGGGCAAATTGATCACCCGGTCCCCATGACTCATCCAAACGACACTGGTCTGTTCAACAGAAAAAAAGAAGTCCTGCTGGCCCCCACAGATTTTTAATTCGGTCCGGCCATACTCTGAATGCCCTGCGTTTTCGACCTTGCCCCCTAAGAGGGCCACCATCAATTGTTGACCATAACAAACCCCTAAGATCGGCAGACCCCAAGCAAAAATCTGCTTGTCCACCGTAGGCGAAGCCTCGCCCAAGACCGAACTAGGCCCGCCCGAAAGAATAATCGCCTGGGGGGCCAAAGCCTTGATTTGTTCCCCAGAGAGGGTGCAGGGGTGAATCTCGCAATAAACCTTCATTTCCCTTACCCGTCGGGCGATCAATTGGGTGTATTGGCTGCCAAAGTCCAAAATGAGGATCATGGTTCTTCCTTGTGGTCGATTTCGATGATTGCGTTTTGTTTGATTCCGATTTTGCTACCCAGCCAGATTTGCCCCGCCCCGGCTAAGATCAAAAGTGCGCCCAACGCCTTGAGTGGCCATAAAAGCCCTATAAAAAAACCTTGGAATAACACCAGCCCGACGATCCCCGCAGCGATCCAAAAAAGTCCTTGGGTTTGTTCTTTATTCCAGACCCACTTGAAGGCCCCGTATGCCATCACGGCGATAGGTGCGACCATGGGGAGAGCCCATGCGCCAAGGAGCACCGAGCAGCCCACCAAGATCCATTCGGCCCCTCGTTGGCGGGCGCTTTTAGGTGCCCCTTTCATCGTGCCATCCCAATCGCTTGGCGGACTGCCGCTAAGTTGTGATGGGCAATGGCGCGCGCCTTGTGGGCCCCCAATTTTAAGATATGATCGATCCGGTCTGGGTCTTTAATGTATTGGTCATAAACCGCGCGTCCAGGGCTAACAAACAGATCTACTAAGTCAAATAACTCTTGTTTGAGCGTCCCATAACCGAGCCCACCCGATTGATAGGCCAGCTTGACCTCTTCTAGGCGCTCTGGTTTAGCAAAGAGTTTAAAGATCTGGAAGAGGTTACAGGTTTCAGGGTCCTTGGATTCCTCGATCCCTTTGGAATCGGTGACGATCTGCATCACCGCTTGGCGAAGTTTTTTAGAAGGAACGTAAAGGGGCAAGACATTGTTATAAGACTTACTCATCTTGCGCCCGTCGGTACCAGGGATGGTTTTAACTGATTCGTTGATCACCGGTTCTGGCACGACCAAGATTTCGCCATATTGCTGGTTAAAGGCCTGGGCCAAGTCCCTTGCAATCTCGATATGTTGCTTCTGGTCCTGGCCAACGGGGACCAAGTGCGCCCCATATAAAATAATGTCGGCTGCCATTAAGACCGGGTAATTGTAAAGCCCCATGTTGATCCCAAAGTCCGGGTCTCGTTGCGCCTCCAGGTTTTTGGCAACGCTGTCCTTATAACTATGAGCCCGGTTAAGCAGGCCTTTGGGGGCCATACAGGCCAGAATCCAGGTGAGTTCAAAAACCTCGGGCACGTCGGACTGACGGTAAAAAATTGATTCCTCAGGGTCTAATCCGGCTGCCAACCAAGTGGCGGCAACTTCATAGATTTGCGACTGCATTAACGCCTTGTCCCTGACACTGGTCAAAGCGTGGTAATCGGCGATAAAATAGAGGCTACGGTATTGTTTGGTCAGTTCCAAGGCGGGCTTAATTGCCCCCATCAGATTGCCGATGTGAGGAGTACCGCTGGGCTTAATGCCGGTAAGGGCGATTTTTTGGATCATCTTAGGGTAGGTAGATGTGCTTAGGTTCTTCTTGGTTGTAGATCAATCTGCACACCTTGAAAATAGACAAATCTCGAAAATCCGGTTAGCCTCCGCTGAAACAACCTCCCTAGAATTCTTGGCCAATGACCTATCCTACCCGGTTGCAAGGCACCGATGGCATTAGAGGCCGGGTGGCCCTGCGCCAAAGCCTTAAAAATCCCCTAGATGACTATTTGGCTTCTGGCTTTTTGACGCCTGATTTTTTCGAAGCTTATGGCTACGCTTTTGCAGGCCTACTTTTAGAGGCGGGTTTAGCCGAGCCGGGCTCCCCGGTGGTGGTCGGCTGGGACAATCGAGACCAAGCCGGAGTTTATACGGGCGCATTTGTTAAAGGGGTATTAAAGGCTGGGTTGGCGGTGGATCAAGTGGGCGTGGTCCCCACCCCTTTGGTGCCCTATTTTATGCTTAAAACCGGGGCGCGGGGCGCGGCGATGTTGACCGCCAGCCACAACCCAGCGGATCAAAATGGGATTAAACTCTTTTTGCCTAGTCTCGGTCTTAAGTTCCTGCCGGGTGACGACGAGATTTTGACCGGGCTCTTGATTGCCGCTAAAGACCTAGACTTGAGTGTATTGCCTTTATTGGGTGTGGCCCAAGATAAATCGGCCCAGGCGGGGCGCTTTTTTATCGGTGCCAGCCTGGAACCCCACAACAGTTGGATGTCGGCGGACCTGGATTTATCTAATCATATCTTAGTATTAGACGGTTCCAACGGAGCGGCGGCGGCCTTTTTAGAGCCCATCTTTGGCCAGATTGGCTTGGGCAAGTTGCGGCTAACCAACCTTTTGGGGGATATCAACCACCTAGCTGGGGTGGCGGACATTGAGGGTTTGGAATCCATTAGTCCAGAACGCCTAGAGGGGAGGTTCCGGGGTTATCCTTTTTTAAATGCTTTTTTTGAAGAAGCCCAAGCGCCAGCGGTGATAAATGGGGAAAAGCGTTTGGTGGGGTTGGTGTTTGACGGCGACGCAGATCGCTGTTTTCGGCTTGATTACGACCCCCAGGCGGGTTTGGCGCGGGTGAGTTCGGGCGATCTTTTAGGCTTTCAGCTAGCTCGATACGCAGCCCAGGCTTCCCCCCACCTGACCGAAGGAAAAGAGTTTGCCTACACCGTCGAATCGGACCTCCTCTTAGGGCAGGCGGCCAAAGAACTGGGTTTTAAAGAACAGTTGACCGGGGTCGGGGATAAATGGCTCTTGCGCCAAGCAGCGGCGGCCATTGCCAGAGGCCAGGGGGACAGTGAACTAGCCGACTTTGTCTCTAGCTGGTCCTTTGATCCCGAGGCCTCAGCGATTCATTTGACCAAACGCTTTGAGACCCTAATAAGACGACAAGGTTGGCGCCCCAATTTCCCGCTTAGCTTCTTTTTAGGGCTCGAAGAATCGGGCCACGCCCTTTCGGCCTTTTGGTTTGACCGAGAAGGGCAACATCTCCCCGCCTTTGCGGGCAATGGGATCAAGGCCGGGATAAATAGCTTGGTCGCCATGGCGTCCTTAGGTTTGGACCAAATCAGAGAACCCTTCGAAGCAGGGCTTAAGGCGACTCATTATGTTTATTATGTGGACAAGTCCCGCCTCAATCCAGGCCACCTGTTCCGGCAGGACTTGAGCAACGGATTAATGGGGCTTATCCCAGACCTATTAGGCCAGCAATTCTCGGGCCGGTTCCAGGTCTTTGCCGAAGAAGAAACGCTTTTGTTTTGCCATATCCTGAAAAATGGCCAGCCCTTTGGGGCGGTTTTTGTGCGTAATTCTGGGACCGAGGACAAATCGGCGCTTTATCTTAGAGGCCCTCATATTGCAACGGAACCCCTTTCCCAGCTGGGCTTTAGGCTTCACTTAGAGCTTCTAAAAGGGTTAAAAGACCCAGAAAAAGACCTAGCCAAGTTAGAGTGGGCTTTGCTTTTAGCCATCCATCAAGGCCAGGACCCGTTTAGCCTAGAAGCGAAGTTTTCAGGGCTGCCGCTGGCTAGGGTTTTAAAAGAAATGGAAGTAAAACAAGGACTCATCACCCAAGAAAAGGGTGTTTTCAAAGTTGATCAAAAGGGTAGTACCCTGTTATAAACAGCCAACCAACCTCAATTTGGAGTGTTATGAAGAGATGGATCTCGCTACTGCTTATTCTGCTGCTAGCCCAACCAGTCTGGGCGGCCACTAAGGCCGAAAAAAATGATAAAGCCCCTGCTTCTGCCCCTGAAGCCGTAGCTCCTGCTTCTGCTGACGCTCCTGCTGAAGTGGCTCAAGATCATGACAAGCCCAGTGTTGAGGGGAAAAACAAGCCTATCGTGGTCAACCCTAAAAAGGTGTTTTTGGTCCCCAATAGTTTTAAGCAGATCACCAACGGCAAAGACACACTGACCGTCGAATACGAAAGTCTGCACAAAACCGGGAAATACCCCCAGGTACGGATTCAAGGGATTCAGTTTAACCTACGCAAGCAGGACGATCAGGTGGACTTCACTTGGCATGGATCGGGATTCCAACTAGTTTGGCCTAAAAACGAACCTGAAAAAGTGGCTCTTACTAGCTCGGAACCCTTCGATACCCAAGCCTTTAGCCCAGAAAAACCCAACGCCCAACACGCGCTTATCAAAGAGGGCCTAGAGGTCAAATCCAAGCGTCAAGACGGCAAAACCGCAAAATTGGAAGTAACCGGGGTTGAAGAAAAAGACGGCAAAATGGCGAAGTTTTCGGTCCGTACCTTTAGCGACGAGGCCGAAGACGACAAGTTCCAAAACGAAAACCACATCCCCGCCCCTGAGGAAAAAACCCAATTCGAAAAAGGGGTCAACGGCGAAGTCCTCTTTATCTTCACCAGCAACGCCAAAGGCCAAATCTTTGTTTATTGGCGGTAGAGTTTAACCTCCAAAGCCGGGCCTAGGCCCGGTTTATATTTTAATAAAAAACATGGTCCAAACCCCTGAACCTCCCTATTGGCTGGTTTCCTTTTCCTCGCTTTCTGGCATTGACCGTGAGGGCTACGCTGTGATGGCGACGCAGATGGAGGCTCTTGTCCAAAAAACCGAGGGTTTTTTAGGAATGGAATCAATCTCCAGCCCAAATGGGAGTATCACCCTTTCCTATTGGCGGGACCTGGATTCTATCAAAGCTTGGAAAATGGACCTTTTGCACCAAGAGGCACAGCGGGAGGGCCAAAACCGCTGGTATCAAAACTATCAGATTCGGATCGCGCAGGTTGAGCGCCAAACCCTTTGGCAACGATCTTAGGTTGCCCGCCTAGCCAATGTCTCTAATGCATTGAATTTTGCTCAGGCCCAAAAGGCCGGTTAAATCAATAGAAAAGGGGTGGACGATTGGGGAACTGTTAATTGGGTAAGGGACATCCAGTTTGGACTGGGGCCCTTCTTCGGTCATCACCTTATTATTATCCCTGCTAACCCCTACTCCAAGCTAAACCCTAGGCCTATTTTGGTGAGGTGGCGGTTGTAGTCGATGAGGGATTCGCCGTAGCCGTTGAAGAGGTAGGCATGTATCAGGACCCCTTCGCTGAAGCATCGGTGGGACCATTTTAGGTCGAGCTGGGAGGTGAGCCCGCCCTTGACGCCGTATCGCCAAAAACCCTCGATCCGTAGTCCGGTTTCGTAATATCCGGCCCGCAATTGGCCTGGGCCATGGTAGTCGTGGATGTCTGGATTGTCGGCCAAG
>Ga0208863_1001827_pt1 | contig 12232 bp, 3 predicted proteins | sample RifOxyD3_FD_184040 | JGI IMG/M metagenome (GOLD analysis project Ga0208863, IMG submission 184040) | Soil microbial communities from Rifle, Colorado - Rifle Oxygen_injection D3 (SPAdes) | ecosystem: Environmental > Terrestrial > Deep subsurface > Rock core/Sediment | place: Rifle, Colorado...
GAAATGGCGGATCTTTATTCCGTCTGCGCAAGCTTATGCCGAGCGCGGAGTAGGCACCGTGATCGGCCCGAACGAGACGCTGATCTTTGAGCTGGAATTGCTGGCTGTTAAGTAAATCGTTGTTTTTAATTGATATTTAATATTGTTGATTTAAATAATCAGCCATTGTAATAAAGTGAAATTTAAAATCAGTTAGAATATGTCTGAAATTCAGGCTATTTGATGCTGAGGTGCCGCGTTGCAGAAGCAGCAAGTGCAGCGCGTGCGTAAGAAATAAGCAGTACAGGCAGGTGGGCGTAACGTTGCAGCAGGTCGATGGAGCGGCAAACTCCTTCGGCTTTCACGAACATGACAGGAACTTTGATGAAAAATATTAACGCACGTAATTTTAAACGCAGTCCGATTGCTCTGGCAGTGGCGCTCACCATGGTTATGCCCTTGTCGGTCAATCAGGCGCAGGCAGGAGCGGGTTGGGGCGATAACGCCGACATGGTCAACAAAGTACCGACCTATTTCGCTACCAGTCCGACCGGATTGCGCCGTGCCAGCGCCTGTTTCGATTTAAATGGCCGCTTTACTACGCCGGTGCCAGGCGGTTTGTGCGATTCGGGTACTGCGATACGAAAATTCGTCAATCCGTTGCCGCTGCCTGAAGTCTCCGGTACGGCTAACGCCCACGTCGCAGCTCCCGGCAGTATCGATCTGGGGCAGTATATTCCTATCGCCTTGCCGCAAAAGTGGGTTAACACTCAGGGCGTGACGACTAACGATGATTATTACGAAATCGCGGTCGTAGAGCACAGCGAACAGCTGCACAGCGATCTGCCCAAGGCGACGCGCATGCGCAAGTATGTACAGCTGGAGACGGCAGCGAATGCCGCCACCAGTCGCCATATTGCGCTGACTTATCCGGATGGCACGCCAATACTGGATATCAATGGCGCTCAGGTCTTTGCTTACGACAATCCGCATTATCTGGGGCCGCTGATCAATGCCACCAAGGGCGTGGCTACCCGCATCAAGTTCACCAACTATCTGCCCTACGGCCTCATGCAGGGTGCAGGACATTTTCTGCCTGTAGACAACACCTTGCAGGGGACGGGAACCGGTCCTGACGGTATCACGCGTTACACTGAAAATCGGGTTTCATTCCATCTGCACGGCAGCGATGCACCCTGGGTGAGCGCGGGTACCACGCATCAATGGTTTGCGCCCGCAGGCGAGGCGGCAGCTTACGCAGCCGGCATGGGTAAAGGCGCGTCAGCCGCCAACGTGCCGGATATGGCGGACCCGGGACCGGGTTCTTATAACTTGTACTACCCGAACAATCAGAGCGGTCGCTTTATGTGGTATCACGATCAGGCTAACGGCATCACGCGTCTGAATGTGTACGGGGGGATGAAAGGCACGTATATGTTGTCCGATCCCACCGAGGCGAATATGGTGGCTAACGGCGTGCTGCCTGCGGAACAAATCCCGCTGGTGATACAGGATGTAACCTTTGTACCTAAAGATGTCGCGCAGCAGGATGCCAACTGGGACACGACGCACTGGGGGCAGTATGGTGACTTGTGGTTCCCTCATGTCTGGGAAATCAATCAGGATCCTAATTCCATCTCCGGCTGGAATCCGGTCGGACGTTGGGACTGGGGGCCGTGGTTCTGGCCGGTTTTCCCTGCACAATATTCCATTCCTTCCGGTTTGTACGGCGATGTGACGCTGGCGCACGAGGCGTATCTGGATAGTATGATGGTCAACGGTGCGGTGTTCCCGACCATGAACGTCGAACCCAAGGCTTACCGTTTACGGTTCATGAACACCAGCAGCGATCGCTATATCAATCTGGGCTTCTACGTGGCGGACACTACCTCACCCGAGGCGCTGGCGATTCAGGCGGCGACCGGTGTGCTGGGCGCCGAAGTGCCGATGGTTCCGTTTACTACCGTGCAAGCGGCGCAGTCGGGCGTGCCTTTTCCTGATATAGGCGGCTTGCAGGGTACAGGTTGGGGACAGATTAATTCCTTGCAGAGTCACCCGGCTGGCGTGCCTGATCCGAGGTATATCGGCCCGAATATCGTGCAGGTTGGTACCAATGGCGGTCTGCTGCCCCGTGCCGTGGATATCCCTTCCACCATCATCAACTATGAGTGGAATCGCCGCAGTATCTCCGTATCGAATTTTATGGAACGCGGTTTGTTGCTGGCCGGTGGTGAAACGGCGGACACCGTAGTCGACTTTACCGCCTTTGCCGGCAAGACACTGATACTCTGGAACGATGCGCCGAATATGGTGCCGGCCGGTGATCCGCGCAACGACTACTACTCTAATGATCCCGACCAAACCGGTCAGGGCGGTGCGGACACTACTATGCCCGGCTACGCGCCCAACACGCGCACCGTGCTGCGCGTAGTGGTGGCTCCTGCCGTGACTACGCCGTCGAACTGGCTGGGTCTGACCAATTTGCTCGCCGCCATACCGGCGGCCTACGCGGCTTCCGGTCAGGAGCCGCCGCCTGTGCCGCAGATCGCCTATAACGATGCGTTCGGTACTACGGCGATCGATAACTTCATGCGTATCGCCAACGGTTCGGCCAAACAAACTGAGGCGGTGTTCTCCCCTGCCGGTGCACAGACCATCACCAGTCTGCTGCTGGTGGATTCGGGTGGCTGGTATGCCACCATGCCGACCGTGGTGTTCACCCCGCCCGGCGGCTCGACGGGTAGCGGCGCTAGCGCCGTGGTGGGTGCAAGTCTTGGCGGTATCGATGTAACCAATCCTGGCGCAGGGTATACCGCCGTTCCCACGGTCGTGTTCAGCGGCGGGACTTATCCGGACGGTCGTGTGATCGACTGGGTGAACCAGACTCCGGCTGACCGTGCGAATTTTGGCGCACTGCCGACAGCCGTTGCCACTCTGTCTCCCGTCGTTATCGCCGAAGCGCTGCTGCACAACGCGGGTAAGGCGACCATAGCCCTAACCGCAGCCACGCTGGGCCCGATACGACCCACGCCGGTGAGCATCGCCTTTACTTCGCCCACAACCTTTACGGTGACGGGCGGGGTGGCTAATACCAATACTTATGTTTCTGGCGGCCCGATCACCATTACGCCTGCGGCCGGTAATCCGTATACGGTGACAATCAGAAACGGTGCAACAGGACCTGTCGCGGGTGATCATTTCTCCATCACAGACAATCACCGTGCAGGCACTATCGCATCGATTGATTTCATTAAAGTAGCCTCGTTCAATCAGCAGTTTGTCATTCCGGGTAGCTTTAAGACTATCCCTGACATTACCGTGACAGGCGGCGGCGCGACCGTACCTGCTCTGGCGGTAGCTAAATCTTCGGGTCGTTTAAACAGCCTCACGCTGACTAATCCCGGGGTAGGCTATAACGCGACCCCGCTGATCACTTTTGTCGGCGGCGGCGGTATCGGCGCGACGGCCAAGGTGACGACGACAGCTTCCAAGGCGTACACCGTGCGCATGAAGGGTATTCAGGAGCTGTACGAGTTGACCTACGGTCGTCTGAATTCAGGCTTCAGTATCGAGTTGCCGTTTACTACCATGGCCGTGCAGACCACGGTGCCGCTGGCTTTCATCGACCCTGTGTCGGAGACGATCGCAGACGGTGAGATACAGATCTGGAAGATCAACCACAACGGCTTGTTTACTCATCCGATTTATTTTAATCACCTCGATGTGCAGCTGATCAACCGTACCGGTTGGGATGGTACGGTCAAACCGCCTTACGAAAACGAATACGGCTGGACGGACGTGGTGCATTGCAATCAGCTCGAAGACGTCTATGTCGCCGTGCGTGCTAAGAAGCAACCAACGGCAGGCTTTGGCGTGCCGGAGAATGTGCGGATGATGGATCCTACCCAGGTTGACGGTGCGGTGGGTTCGCTGATGGGTTTCACGCAAGTGGATCTGAGAGGCTCTCCGATCTGGAGCGACCCGAATTACAATGTCAATTATGGTTTGATCATGCCGGGTACGGTCAACGGGGTGGCCAATTACGACAATGAATTCACCTGGTATAACACCATGCTCAGCTTCTTGGGCAATGACTTCATGCGTCCGATTTCCTATCACCCGTTTGTGATCGATGCGACGGTAGGCAGCCCGACCCTGGGTCAATGGGTGATACCGGGCACCAATATTCTGGCGGTGCCAAGTGCGCCGGCCCTGCCTGCCGTGACTATCAGTGCGACCGGCAATCGATTGAGCTGGGTCGATAATTCATCGACTGAATACCAGTTCAATATCATGCGCGCCCCTGAATCGGCTCCCGGTTCTGGCGTGCCTGGGGCCTTTGTGCAAGTGGGTACCGGACTTGCGAATACCAACGGCTTTACCGATGCCACGGCGGTATTCGGGACGGCTTATTTCTACCGCATCGATGCGGTCGGTGCCAAGGGCATTTCGCCTTCGGCGGTGGTGGCACTCGCTGTCGCCGCACCCGGCGGCGCGCCGGTGGCAAGTTCAGTAACAGCCACCGGTTTGATGTTGAGCTGGTCGCCGGTCGCTCTGGCCACTTCCTATGTGGTTTATCAAAATGGGGTGGCTTTGCCGACCGTCGCGTATACGCCTAGTCTGTCGCTGACCGGATTGACGGCGAATACCGCCTACTCGTTCACGGTGGTGGCGGTAAATGCAACAGGCGGTATTCTGGCTCAGACACCCGCTGTGTCGGTCACGACAGTGCCCGCCACACCGGCAGCACCTATCGCCGTGACCGTAGGCGGAACGGCGATCACGCTGAGCTGGCCTGCGGTAGCGGGTGCGACGTCTTATGCGGTCTATCAGGACGGGATAGCGTTGCCTGCGGTCGCTGGTGCTGCTACGGCCAGAGGGGTGACGGGTTTGCTGGCAGGAACCAGCTATCGCTTTACTGTTTCTGCAATCGGGGTGGGCGGGGAGTCGGCCGCTTCGGCACCACTGACGGTGTCGACAACGGGCGTGCCGGCCGTGCCGGCCGTACCGACTGCCAGCAATGTGACGGCGACGGGTGTGACGGTAAACTGGCTGGCGGTGGCAGGGGCTACGAGTTACACCGTGTATCAAAACGGGGTGGCTCTGCCTGCTGTGGCGGGAACGGCGACCAGCCGTGTGATCACCGGCCTGACATCCGGCTTGAGTTACAGTTTTAGCGTGACGGCGAATAACGCATCGGGTAATTCTGCACGTTCGGGTGTGTTGAATTTCCTGATGACAACCGGATTGGTTCCATCCAATCTGATGGATACCGAGGTGACGCTGTCATGGCCGGCTGTGCCGGGCGCGACCGACTATTCCATCTATCAGGATGGGGTGTTCTGGTATTACCAGTTGGCAACAGCGGGCACCTCGCTGGTGGCTAACGGGTTGCTGCCTGAAACTACCTATGCCTTTAACGTGGTATGGGGAACGCCATCGGGTAACTCGGCGCGTTCAGCACCGTTGAATGTGACCACCTTGCCGATGACTCCCGCAGCGCCGCTGCCGGGTCCGGTAACCAGCACCAGTGCCGTACTCACCTGGCCCGCTATTGCCGGGGCGACCAGCTATACCGTGTATCAGGACGGCGTAGCCCTGCCATCCGTTGCAGGATTGACCACGACTGCGACAGGACTGACACCGGGTGCCACCTATAATTACACCCTGGCTTACACCAAGGGCGGAGCCACAACGCTACAGTCGCTGCCTCTGCCAGTGGTGACGATGCCGGCAACGCCTGCTGCACCGGTAGGTTCCGCGCTGACAGGTACCGGCCTCACGCTCAGTTGGCCTGCTGCGACCGGCGCGATCGGATATATCGTGTACCAGAACGGTGTGGCATTGGGGGCGGTCGCTGCGCCTACGATGACGGTGAACGGTCTGACAGCGGGAGCGACTTACAGCTTTACGGTAGCCGCAACCACCACTGGCGTAGCTTCGCCGCAGTCTTTGCCGTATGTGACCCGCGCATTGCCGCCTACGCCGACGACCGCCGCGATTACCAGCACGGGTCTGACGCTTAACTGGGCTCCTGTAGCGGGTGCAACCGGTTATACCGTGTATCAGAACGGTGTTGCTTTGCCGGCCGTAGCAGGTACGGGTTTGTCGCGTGTGATTACCGGACTGGTGTCCGGTGTCACCTATAACTTCCGCGTGGCTTACAGTGCGCCGGGTGTCTCCTTGTCTGCCCCTTCTCTGCCGGTTACTGCGGTTCCGCCGCCGTTAACCCTGGGTGCGCCGACTGCAGCGGGCGTGACGAGTACCAGTGTGACGCTGAACTGGGTTCCTCAGGCGGCTAACGTCGGTGTGAATACTTATACGGTTTACATGAACGGAGCGGTCAAAGGGGTCGTTGCAGGTACCGTCACTTCGTTTACTGTGACCGGTCTGACTGCGGCGAGCAGTTATAACTTCCGAGTGGCTTACAGCAATGCGGGTGGTTTGTCGGCGCCTTCGGCACCCTTGACGGTGGTGACACCGGCTGCAGGGGTTGCGTTGCCTGCAGCGCCACTGGCACCGACTTCGGCGGCGGTCACGTCGACAGGCTTTACGCTTAACTGGACTGCGGTGGCCGGAGCGACCGGTTATACTGTGTACCAGAACGGGGTGGCGCTACCGGCTGTGGCAGGTGTTGGTGTAACGCGCGCTGTAACGGGGCTGACTGCGGGAACGAGTTACACCTACACGGTGGCAGCGAGCAACGCGGCAGGCTCTTCCGCTCAATCACCGGTGCTGACGGTGACAACAGCAGCTGCCGGTGTGCCTGTGATTGCAGCACCTACGGCGACAGCGGTGGCGGCAACCAGTCTGACGCTAAACTGGACGGCGGTGGCCGGTGCGACTGGTTATGTCGTCTATAAGAATGGCGTGATGCAACCGCTGGTTGCGGGTACGGGCTTGACACGTGCGATGACGGGGTTGACGAGCAGAACCAGTTATAACTTCCGGGTCGCGTACAAGAATGCGGCGGGTGTGTTGTCGGCACCTTCTGCGCCATTGACTGTGGTTACGCCGTAGTGCCGGCAACGCCCTTTTAACCTGGGGCGTCAAGTGCTTGTGAGGTCGCCAGCTGTATGATTCGCCAAGATTTTCAGTCTCGCGGGTATACAGTCTGGCGATTTTCTTTTTTAGTTTAGCTATGTTTAGGAGGTTGCAATGAATACTAGATTGATCGTGCTGTTATGCGCCGGATTGTTGAGTGCACAGGTTCACGCTGAAGAAGCCATCGTTATTGACGTACAGTCGGTCACCGGTGCGGCTGAGCCTGCTGAAGCGCAGTCTACGCCGGAAACGGAGACGGCAGGTCGCACACCGGGTGTTCGTCGTCCGCTGGATCCTTCCGATGGTTATCAGCCGGACAGGGAGCGTATCAAGAAGGGCCGGATGAGCGCGCGTCAGCAGTTTGCGATACAAAAAGCGGAAATGGCTGAAGAAAACCTCAAAGCGGGTGAAGATTTTCTGACGGAAAACAAAACCCGGCCGGGCGTGGTCGCATTAGCCAGCGGTGTTCAGTACAAGATTATCAAGGCAGGAACAGGGCAGCGTCCCACCGAAGCCAATCTGGTGCAGTGCCGCTATCGCGGTACCCTGATAGACGGCACTGAATTTGAAAACCGTTCCGATCCCAGATCGTATTCGGATATCTATGTTTCTGCGATGCTGCCAGGCTTAAAGGAAGCGGTCATGCTGATGCCTGCGGGTTCAAAATGGCAAATTTTTGTTCCTTCGCAACTGGCATTTCGTGAATTCGGCAATCGCGGACTGGTTAAGGCCAATGCGACGGTTATCTACGAATTCGACCTGATGACGATTAAGCGTTAGTTTTTAGGGGTGCTGCGCAGGATTGCGGCTAGCGGCGGCCATCCTTCTCTGACTCTGGCGTGCTACGCTCGTAATTTCCGCCTGTTGCGCCGATATTCGCTTCGATACTGCTTTTCTATGGATGTGCCTGAAATTTATGACTATCTCAACCCGACGTTACTCTTTGTTTACACTATTAGCCCTGCTGGTGCTGCCGGCTCAGGCCGCAGAGAATGCGGCCATCGAAGCGGGTAGAAAAATATATCTGGAGGGTGTATTGCCCTCCGGTGAGCCGTTGAAGGGCGTGCGTTTCGGCAGTACCGAGGTGGCCGGTGCGCAGGCCGCTTGTGTGAACTGTCACCGGCCCAGCGGCATGGGGTCGGTAGAAGGCGATACTCAGGTTTCGCCCGTGGCCAGCAATTACCTCTTTGGCACCGGTGAGGACAAGCCGATTGCGACCATGGATCCGCGTGTTTCCAAGCGTTTTAGCAAGACGCATGACCCGTACACCGAAGAGGCACTCGCTGCGAGTATACGCACCGGAATGAATAATATGGGCGCGCATATGAACGAACTGATGCCGCATTATGAAATCAACGATGCCGATATGCAGTCTTTGATTGCCTATCTCAGACAGTTGTCACCGAAATGGTCTCCCGGAGCTACCGGTGATCGCATTCATTTTGCGACGGTGATTACGCCTGATGTCGAACCGGAACGGCGTAAGGCTATGCTAGATACGATGCGTACCATTTTTAAACAGAAAAATGGCAGCACGATAACCACCGCCAAGCATGCCGGAGGTAAGCGCTTACATATGGTCTCGGCAGCGGAGCTGGTGTTGGGTACCGAACGCAACTGGAGTCTGGATATCTGGGAGTTGAAGGGGGCGCCGGAAACCTGGCGGGCTCAGCTGGATGCTTATTATCGCGCGCGGCCGGTATTTGCGCTGGTTTCGGGTTTGAGCAACGGTAACTGGGAGCCGGTACACGATTTCTGTGAAGAGCAAAAAATTCCGCAATGGTTTCCCAGTTTGACTTTGCCTGTTCAGAAGCCGGGGCAGTATTCCTTATACTTTTCCCGTGGTGTCGCGCTGGAGGCTGAGGTGCTGGCGCAATATCTGGCCGGCATGAACCGTCAGCCTAAACGGGTGTGGCAGGTTTATCGGGATGACTACACAGGTCGGGGAGCGGCTCAGCAGTTTGAGCGTGCGATGGCGCAGCTGAAAATCAAGGTCGATAACGTTGTGCTTCCAGCGGCCATGGCCGATGATCCGACTGAAGCCTTGCGGCTGGCTGTTGCAAAGATGGCAGGCAAGGACTCGGCGGCCATGTTCTGGTTGCGTCCTGACGATGTGGTCGCGCTGAACGGAATTGCACCACCGCAGGGGACGAAAAGTTATTTTTCAGGCGTGTTGGCCAGCGCCGGGCCGGATGTTTTTCCCCATGCCTGGAAGAAAAATATGCGCATAGTGTATCCGTACGAGTTGCCCGAGACTCGCGCTTTAAATTTGCAATATTTTCATGCCTGGATGAATATCAACAAGCTCGAGGTGGTGGATGAGACGCTGCAGTCGGAAATCTTCTTTTCCCTTAATTTTCTGACAGATACCTTGTCAGAAATGCTCAATAATCTGTACCGCGATTATCTGGTGGAGCGGGGTGAGAGCATGATTAACCGGCGTGAAGGTGCTAAGGTCGAGCAGGAAGTGCGCGATCTTCGTCTGATGGGCTTGAAAAACGAGTTGATCCGCAAGCACGGCCACATGAATATCGAGGAAGGTTCGCGTCTGGTGGTGGGGCAAACGAATTTGCATAAACGTGAAGGCACCACGATCTATCCGCGTTTGAGTCTGGGGCCGGGGCAGCGTTTTGCCTCCAAGGGCGCATATATCGTGCGCTACTCGACGGCCAAAGAAGGTGATTTGCTGGCAGAATCGGAATGGATAGTCCCTTGATATCATTTAACTATATGAATATATTAAGTTATATTTATAAGATTGAATTCCATATCAGATTGGTAGAGTTTTAAACCGGATTGCTGTAGTATCGCAAAAAATTAGGTTTGTTGCGGCAAAGTGTCGCAGGTAGAGCGAAGCGCAGTTGGCGCTTCGTCTTTTTACGTTCAAAACAGGGGCAATAATGCAAAAAATGCAGTCACGTAAGTTCAAACACAATCCGGTCGCGATCGCGGTAGCGCTAACGCTGGCTGCACCGCTTGCGATCAATCAGGCTCACGCGAGTGCAGGTTGGGGATATAACGCCAACGGCATCGACATCATGCAGACCTATTACTCCAATAGTCCCAGCGGTTTGCGCAATGCGGCCTCTTGCTACGACTTTAACGGTAATCCTGCGACGCCGGTGTTAGGCGGCTTGTGTGACTCCGGCAAAGCGCTGCGTAAATTCGTCGATACACTGGCTGGTTTCCCGGGTGTGAGTGCCAACGGTGCGCCTAACACGCTGGGCGAGTACATTCCACTGGCCTTCGGCAGCCCGCTCGAGCCTGACTCTGAAATGTGGATTACCACGGAGGGGGTCAAGACCGGCGATTACTATTTTGAGCTGGCGGTAGTCGAGTATTTTCAGAAGATGCACAGCGATTTGCCCAAGGCCACGCGTCTGCGCGGCTACGTGCAGATCGAAACCCCATACATCAACAACCTGCGTCTGACTACCCGCCCTGAGATCAGCAAACATATTCCGCTGACCTATCCTAACGGTACGCCCATCCTCGATGTCAACGGGGTGCAGGTGTATGGCGTGGACAAGCCGCACTATCTGGGGCCGCTCATCCTGGCGTTAAAAGACGCGCCGGTGCGCTTTAAATTCCAGAATTATCTGCCCTACGGCAATATGACGGAACCCGGCACGCTCAGGGTAGGTGGTGAGCTATTCATTCCCGTTGACCACACCCAGCAGCAGGCTGGCGTAGGCCCTGACGGCATCACGCCGTATACCGACAACCGCGTGGCGATCCACCTGCACGGCGGAGATGCGCCGTGGCTGGCGGACGGCAATGCGCACCAGTGGTTTGTGCCGGCCGGAGAGACCGCAGCTTATGCGGCCGGGATGGGTAAGGGGGCTTCGACTGCTAATGTTCCCGATATGCCGGATCCGGGTCCCGGTGCTTATCACATGTACTACCCGAACGCCATGAGCGCGCGTCTGATGTGGTATCACGATCACGCCTCGGGTATCACCAAACTCAATGCCTATACGGGTATGGCGGCCGGTTATCTGCTGGTTGACGGCATCGAACTGAATATGATGGGCGTGATACCGACGCCGGGGCCTATGCTCAATACCCTGCCTGCGCTGGCTGATACGATCCCCTTGATCATTCAGGAAAAAGGTTTTGTTCCCAGGGATATCATGCAGCAGGATGGACGCTGGGATGAGACGCACTGGGGCTCCTACGGAGACCTGTGGTTTCCGCACGTGTATGAAACCAATCAGGACCCCAACTCGGTCGATGCGACCAATCCGGTCGGACGCTGGGACTGGGGCCCCTGGTTCTGGCCGGTGTTCCCGGCGCAGTATTCGATTCCGACCGGCGTGTATGGTGATGTGACTCAGACCCCGGAAGCCTTTCTGGATACGCCGGTGATCAACGGCACGGTTTATCCGACCGTGACGGTCGAACCCAAGCCTTATCGCCTGATGTGGTTGAACGGCAGCAATGACCGATGTTTCAACCTGGGCTTCTATGTGGCCGATACCACCTCGCCTCAGGCGCTGGCGGTGCAGGCCGATACCGGGGTGCTGGGCACCGAAATGTCGATGGTGCCGTTTGAGCAGGGGGCGGGCGGCTTGCCGACCGTCACCACCTTCCCGATGACGGGGGGATTAAACGGTACCGGTTGGGGCGTGCCTTCGGGCGCCGATCATCTGGCCGGCGTGCCTGATCCTGCTTCTATCGGTCCGGATATCATACAGTTCGGCACCGAAGGCGGTTATTTGCCTGAGGTAGTGGTGATTCCTTCCACGCCGATGAATTTCGACTACAACCGGCGCAGTGCGACCGGCTTGAGCATACTGGAACGGGGATTGTTCCTGTGCGGTGCGATGCGCGCCGATACGGTGGTGGACTTTACCAACTTTGCCGGCAAGGTGTTGATTCTGTATAACGATGCACCGGCGCCGGCTCCCGCCTTCGATCCGCGCATCGATTACTATACCGGTGCGCCCGATTTTACCGGAGTGGGCGGTTCTGATACCACCCCGCCGGGCTACGGTCCCAACACGCGCACGCTGATGCGTATCGAAGTGCTGCCTGCGCTGACGGGTGCTCCGTCCAACTGGCGCGGATTGGCCAGTCTGATCTCGGCGTTGCCGGCGGCGTACTCGGCCTCGGGTCAGGAGGCGCCGTTCGTGCCTCAGGCGGCTTATAACTCGGCCTTCGGCACCACCAACACCAACAACTACATCAAGATCAATGCCGGTTCTGC
>Ga0208863_1001831_pt1 | contig 12214 bp, 25 predicted proteins | sample RifOxyD3_FD_184040 | JGI IMG/M metagenome (GOLD analysis project Ga0208863, IMG submission 184040) | Soil microbial communities from Rifle, Colorado - Rifle Oxygen_injection D3 (SPAdes) | ecosystem: Environmental > Terrestrial > Deep subsurface > Rock core/Sediment | place: Rifle, Colorado...
TCGAAGGCGTCATGGCGAACCTCGTGCCCCAGTTGCCCAGGACGAGACCAGCGATGACGACCGCGAAGACGCCGGAGCCGCCGACGAGCTCAGCGAAGGCGAAGATGCCGAACGCGAGGATGATGGTTATCATTACCTCGGTGAACTTGTCGTTAATCTGGCGCATGATCAGGAACGTGAGGTATCCGAAAGCCAGACCGACGGCTATGCCGATGAGCGAGAGCTTCGTGAACTCCCAGGCTCCGTTGACCAGGTCCAGGTCACCGCTCACGATGAGGAACAGGATGACGTTGTAGAGCACGATGGCTATGCCGTCGTCGAACACGCTCTCCCCTTCGACGATGGTGCGCATCTTCTGGGGCACCTTTGCCTCGCGGTATATGGCCAGCACCGAAGCCGGGTCTGTGGGGATGATGATTGCCGCGAAGAGCATGGCGTAGATGAGGGGGATGTCTGGGATGAAGAAGTTCACGAGGAAACCGACGATGAGCGTGGAGAAGATGACCCCCGGCACGGCCAGAAGCGAGACCGTTTTGGCGTTGTCCTTCAGGTGCTTCAGGGGCATGTGGAGGGCTCCCTCGAACAGCAGCGGCGGCAGGAGGATGTGGAAGATGAGGTTCTTGTCTATCGCTATCGGCGCCTTGAAGCCCACGTAGGTCCCGATAATCCCGACGATGAGCCCGCTCAGCACAAGCGCGATGGTATACGGCCAGTTGATGTACTTGGCTATGACCGCGACTATGACTGCGACCATGAGTATGAGCAGGAAGGCCGTTATATCCATCGCTTTATACAAAAGAGCGGGTGATATATAAGTTATTCGTTGGAACTCCCGTGGAGCCCTGCCAAACCAACAAGATAGCAACGCTTAAATGAGATAATCCTATTTCCCGCACTGCGAGGGTGACATCCGATAAAACCCATTGACAAGGAGGGCCCATAGCTTAGCTCGGTTGGAGCGCCCGGCTGATAACCGGGAGGTCATGAGTTCAAATCTCATTGGGCCCATAATTATTTTACATCGAAATGAGATTTGAACGAGGACTTGCTGGACAGCGCGCACGGAGCAAGTCCGTAGTGATGGCGAGGGCATTAAGGAAGCTGATTCTCGCCATCATTCTGAGCAAAGTGCTCCATCACCGTTTCACCAGCGTCAACGCGTGGCTCGGGCACACCTCGATGCACAGACCGCAGCCGACGCATTTTTCGGGCGAGTAAGCGACCTTTTCGCCGGTCCTCGCGTGCGCCTTGAAGACGCACTTTTTCGCGCATATGCCGCAGTCGATGCACATCTCCGCGTCCTTCTCGACGACGTAGTCCGACTTTAGCACGGCGTCCAGGTGCCCGAAACCGACCAGCGCGTTAAGCTCTTGGCAGCAGCACGGGCAGCAGCTGCAGAACGCCTCCGGAGCCCAGTCACCGGTGTGGATGACAAGGTGCACCAGCCCGGCTTCCTCCGTGGATCGTAGGATCCTCTCTGCCTCCTCCAGTGAGATGCCCCTGGCAGCTCCGGCAGCCAGCTGGCTCTCCGCGGTCGCATCCACGATGATGCACACGTCGATGGGCGCGCTGCATTTTCCAAGGTTCTCCCTGCACTCGCACGCCTGCACTGCGATTGTGCTCGCCTTCGAAAGAATCTCGAGTACCCGCGCCCCTGGTACGACCTTCTGCGACGCCTCCAGCGCTTTATTTATTGGAATTATTCGCGACGGTTTCGCCGTCCCGTCAGCGCGCTTCGCCGCCCGGCGCTTGACCGCGCCCGAGAGCCAATCCTCACGATCGTCCACTATCACAGACGAAGAAAGGGCAACGACCTATATAAAAATCGTCAGACCGCCTAGGGGGCTCTAGTGAGGCATCCACGCGACGTCTCGTCAATTTTATTCAGTTCACGGTCGAGGTGGCTTCACTACGGAGTGCCCGTGGACTACGCTACGAAACGGGATGACCTTACGCTACCTCGACGACGATTTTATTCTTGCCATTGGGATACAGCACAACGTCCTTACCTTCGGTCAAATCGAGGAACTGGGCAATCTTAGCGGGAATACGCACGCTTAGCGAATTACCAGATTTCACGACCTTGATGCGCTTTGACAAGCCCCAGATTCCAGCTTCTTTTGCGCGCTCTTCAATCTTCTTCATGGCGCTCTCGCTGAGGAACGTCTCGCCGCAGCGATCGCAGATCTCGCCGCTGAACTTGCCGAGAGACACGCCGAACATGACCTCCTCTATCTGCCCCTTCTTCAGGTTGCCCTTCTCGCATACTGGACATTTCGTCATCTTTACCACCTCAACATGACTGTTATCACATACCAGTCGTCGCCGATTTTCTTCAACGCGACATCTATGTGCCTATAGATTGCGTGCAATTGCTTGTTCTTGGTCGTCTTACGGCCTTTGTGGATTGCTTCTGACACTTCTTTTTCAGATATGCCCCGTTCGATCATGCGCAAGCGCGCATGTCTGCTGTATTTGATGTCAGGCATGTTGTTACATAGATTACATTGGTTACATATAAAACTTGCTACCTATAACTCGGCCATCCCTGCGCTACTGGCCATCCCGGGCACTCCTCCGTTCACCCCCAAGTGACGGTTCCTATTCGCGCTCACGGCGCTAAGTATCCAATTGGACCTATATAAATATCTACCCCGTGCCTTCGTTGAACTCGTCATCCCTCCTAGTATTCTCAAATCCAAAACAATGAGTACTGACTTCAAATCCAAGCGTCGGGCCCGTGCGCACTCCTGTCCCGCCGTCAATACATGGACGGAGATGCTCCGCCGAGGCATCCACGCGACCTCTCGTCAATTGTATGGGGTTCACGGTCGAGGTGGCTCACTACGAAACGAAGTGGCTGGCGGGCTCACATATTCTTCCAAATATTCTTGCGATGACCAACTCGTACCACTAGAATACGTAATTGATTCCTTTGAATGTCCAGTATAACACGATAATCTCCTACACGAAGTTTGTAATATGGAGAATTGACTATCTTACTTACCCATCGATCTGGATTATTTTCCAATCGACCAACAGCCTCGTAAATTCTTTTTGCGATAGGGCGGTCCAGTTTCGCTAGTTGTTCCTGCGCACTGTCCGGCCAGATGATTAAAAACTTCACTATAATCCCAAAGCCTTTTTAACTTCAGCATGAGTTTTATAGTGGCCGGATTCAAATTCCTTGATAGCTTTTTGAATATCTTTTTTTGTTTCTTCGTTAAGTTCCTGCATATCCTCGATCAAGCGCTCCAGAACATCGTTGTAGGTCTCTCTCGTGTGAATTTTAAGATGGGTCAGCACATCGCGAATATTTTCCTCGACTTGAATTGTAGTAGGCATAGTTCGTAATAGAATGTGCGAGTATTTATATTTTATTATAGCTAACTATAGCGCATTATGAATCGCCCGCCAGCCGATGACGAAACCGTGTGCCCCCAAGTGACGGTTCCTATTCGCCCATTTCATGGGCTCTGTATGGAAGTCACTCCTTAAATAATTCTCTACCCCGTCCCTTCGTTGGACTCGTGACTCTCACTTTAAACCACATTCCTTAGTGTATCCAGATGTACCGTGGAGAAACCGGGATACAACCGAACTTGAATGTCTAAGCCGTTCGAGCCGTGCGCACCCTTGTCCCGCCGTCAAATCTTGGACAGGGATGCTCCGGCGAGGCATCCACGCGACCTCTCGTCAAATGCTGGCGTTCACGGTCGAGGTGGCTCGGGCATCCCTACTCAGCGATATGCTTTCTTCCGGTGAAGAATCATCGTGACATTCACGATTTTAGCTTTCTCATCAATCGAATATAAAATCCGATATTGACCAACACGCAAACGCCACATCTTTGGATCAACAGCTTCCAATTGTAAAATATCCGCTCCTGGTCTTGGCGAATATGGGTCTTTAGAAAGTTGTGTAAATGATTCGATTATGTGAGTAACTAATTTTTTATTTCCAGAACGAGCCAAGTCAGATAGTTCTGCATCTGCCTTCTTCGAAACTCTCACATCAAAAGGCATACGCTCACGTTACCTTGTACTTTTTCTTAAGCGCAGCCAGCGTGACATATTCGCCATCGTTCATTGCAGTTAGGAGTTTATTATGTTCTTTCAAAACAGCCTGATACATCTCGACAGGATCGACCTCATCAAGAATACTATCAAGTACATCGTCGAAAGTCATATCCATGTGCTTGTAGCGCAAGAGGCGCTCGTACGTGGTTGGTCTAACATTTATCGTTCGGTAAGCCATGATAATAGTTATAGTAACTATACTATATAAAGATTGCTTAAAATCGGGATGCCCTTCGCCCCCAAGTGACGGTTCCTGTTCGCGCTCACGCGCTCTGAATCCAATTGGTCCTATATAAATTCTCTACCCCGTCCCTGCGTTGAACTTGGGATTGGGGCTTGTATTCTCGACGCTGGCGCTGAATACTGACATCGTTCAGAAGCGCCCCAACCGTGCGCACTCCTGTCCCGCCGTCAAATCCAGGACGGAGATGCTCCGGCGAGGCATCCACGCGACCTCTCGTCAATACACTGGTGGTCACGGCGGAGGTGGCCAACTTACGTTGAAAACGGGCGGGGGGTTTACTGTTCTAAATCTGATGAGAAAATGTGAACTAAATCGGTTGTAGAATATATCCTAACTGCCGATTGTTTTTTCAATCTTGTATCGTTTGACCAGATAGGCATTCCGATCTTTAAAGCTAGAGCAAAGTAAATTGAGTCGTCAATATCTGGAGAAATTTGCTCTGCAGCTTTTATCATTGAATCGAACTCGTTAATTGGTACGAAATGGATTCGTGCGGATATTTCTGATAGCACTTCATCGAATTTATCAGATGGCCTATGGGTCTTTTTCAATATCTCGCCGCGATATTCCTCGAACTCATCGAGAAGATACTCTGGTGCATATAAATGCAATCGATCTACAAAGATTAGATTCGCAGTGACCCCATCCTTGATCAACGCTGCGAAAAGCACGTTAGCATCAACAATAAGGTCCATTAAGAATTCCTCGTGTACCTCTTGCGCAGAGCCTTATTGACTTTTCTACCAAGCTCGATGGCTTCTTTTTCTGTCAGCTCGCTATCAGCAGTAAAATCCTTCAGTATCCTTAATGCTTCTAGCTTGCGCTTGAACGCAATCCTAGCTACCTCGGACCAATTAATCTCGGGGAAGTCATCCAATTCTTGTTTTAGCTCCTTCGGGATCGCTAATGTCATGTTCACCATATTATCACCTGTGCAATATGTGTATGAACGTGTGTTTATATAAAACTATCTACGGGTAAACCCCCCGTCCTACGAATAGAACCAGTCGTCCCCCAAGTGACGGTTCCTATCCGCTTGTTTCACAAGCTAAGAATGGTGGCGGTCCTATATAAATTCTCTACCCCGTCCCTTCGTTGGACTCGTGATTCCTCCTAAGTCCCCAAACCTAAGTGCTGGGTAACGTTCCTAGGCAAAAGTTGGGATACAACGAGCCCATGCAGCTGCTAATCGTCGGAACCGTGCGCACTCCTGTCCCGCCGTCAAATCTTGGACGGAGATGCTCCGGCGAGGCATCCACGCGACCTCTCGTCGTTTGGATGGAGTTCACGGTCGAGGTGATTCGCTAAACTACGATACGGTCGTGGACCCTCAGCTTCTATCTAAGACGATAACCTTAAATAAGTAATGATACATATTGTACTTAGTGAATTCCTATGGTGAATATGACAATAGCAATCCCACAAGATCTCCATGAGAAAATGCGCAAGCACAACGAAATCAAATGGAGCGAGATTGCGAGGCGCGCAATTAGAGAATATGCCGAGGAGTTAGATAAACTTGATCGGCTGACTGCAGACAGTAAATTAAAAGAGGAAGATATCGATGAAATCGGGCATAAAATAAAACGCGATATCGCAAAGCACTACAGGAAGTACGCTAAATGAAACTCGTGGTAGATTCAAACATCGTAATTGCTGGGATATTACGAGATTCCATTACACGTAAAATCCTCTTTCATCCACTATTTTCATTTTACATACCAGACTATAGTTTCATTGAGATTGACCGCCACATGGATGAACTTATAGAAAAATCCGGATTAACAAAACATAGATTCCACCAGGTAGTTGATAAAATTAAAGAAAATCTTATCATTATTCCAGAACAAGAATTTGACAGCAAATACCCAAAAGCATTTGAGTTGATGTGTAAAATCGATGAAGCTGATGTCCCATTCATCGCGCTTGCGCTGTCATTCGACAATGATGGAATATGGAGTAACGATGTCCATTTTGAGAAACAGAATCAAGTCCGAATCTGGACCACAAAGGATTTGATAGAAGAATTGCGCGAGTTAGAAGAGGAATTACATTACTAGGGGGTCCACGACCTCTGCTGTAATTCGCTCATCCCCAAGTGACAGTACCTAGTCGTTCGTTTCACGAACTCTAAATACATGACGTTCCTTAAATAATTCTCTACCCCGTCCCTTCGTTGGACTCGTGACTCTCACTTTAAACCACATTCCTAAGTGTATCCAGATGTACCGTGGAGAAACCGGGATACAACCGAACTTGAATGTCTAAGTCGTTCGAGCCGTGCGCACTCCTGTCCCGCCGTCAATACATGGACGGAGATGCTCCGGCGAGGCATCCACGCGACCTCTCGTCAAATGCTGGCGTTCACGGTCGAGGTGCCGACCTACGTTTCTAATCGGATATGTGCCCCTTTACATAGATTATAGGTCTGGTAATAGCCTAGCTGAATGAACCACTACTACGATTTCAATAGCTTCTGGCTTGATTCTGTAAACGATTCTATAATTTTGAAAGATACGCTCTCGCAAATCTTCTTTCTGATATTCTGGCACTATCCTGCCGACGTACGGAAACGCTGGTATCTTTTCGACGATAGCAACGATTCGCTGAGCGAAAATCCTAGCGTAATGCTCTGAATCATTTGCGATATAATCACAAATCTCTTCGAGGCCAGATGCAGCTCTTGGGGACCAGATTACTTTAACCATTTATTAAGACGCCCCTTGACTTCTTCGTGTGTGATTCCTTTTCCTTCGTCAAGTTCATTCAATCCAGCGTCTACTTTTTGTTTAAAGTATAACTCGGCCATAATGTCGGGGACATCTATATCTTCTGGCATCTGCTGAATCATCGCAATAACTTCATCTTTTACAGTTGTCATTTAAGCATCACCTTGTCGAAGTATATTATTGTCCGATGGGTATATAAGCTTTCGCTTTTACAAACATAAATTCGGGGCACATATCCTTAACATCCAGGCGGTCGTCCCCAAGTGACGTTTCCTATTCGCGCTCACGGCGCTGAAATACGTGGCGTTCCTTAAATAAATATCTACCCCGTCCTTCGGTTGAACCTCAGATTCTCGCTTTGTATCCCGCTCCAAACAGCATCCAGATGCTCCTCCCAAAAGTGGGGATACAACCTGCCCAGATTGTCTGAGTCGCTCGAACCGTGCGCACTCCTGTCCCGCCGTCAAATCCAGGACGGAGATGCTCCGGCGAGGCATCCACGCGGCTTCTCGTCAATACAATGATGTTCACAGCCGAGGTCTCGGCTTAAAATCTAAACGGGGTGCCCTCAGCGCACAAAGCTCAAGAATTCATCACGTTCACGTTTCGATTGTTTGATTATGCTGTTAAGCGTACCTTTCATTAGCTCTGGATGATTCGGGACAGTTACTAGAACTCGTTGGTCATCGTCCCAAAGATGTATATGGCTGCCAGATTGACGAACAATCTTGAAACCCATACGCTTCAACGCTTTGATGACATCATCCGCTGATAGCATGGGCAGCTTTGACATACTTTTCAACCTCGATTTCGATAAAGGATGTTTTTGAGCCTTTCGGGACCATTTCTGCAAGTATCTGGTAATGCTCAATTAATCCCTTCTTCAAGTTAGAAATTGCTGCCTTCTCAGTAAGGCCCTGGTCAGCTACGTGTGTGAGCAAGTCTATGGCAACGTAGTATTTGCCTTCCTTTTTAACCGAAATCATCGTTTTCAAGTTTGCACCTTATAACATCATTCTGTTCTCAGTATAAAAACATTCGGGCACCCCTAACGGCCAGCCGCCTCGCCCAAGTGACAGTTCCTAGTCGTTCGTTTCACGAACTCTGTATGTACGTCACACCTTAAATAATTCTCTACCCCGTCCCTTCGTTGGACTCGTGACTCTCACTTTAAACCACATTCCTAACAACAGCCAGGTTGCTCCAAAGCAAAAGTCGGAATACAACCGAACTTGAATGTCTAAGTCGTTCGAGCCGTGCGCACCCTTGTCCCGCCGTCAATACATGGACAGGGATGCTCCGGCGAGGCATCCACGCGACCTCTCGTCGATGAGATGAGTTCACGGTCGAGGTGGCTCGCGATTAAACTCACGGTTGTGTGCCTTTAGAACGTGACAATCTTATCGCTTTCGTTGATTATCGTGTACAAATCCTTCATAGTTGATAGTGGACACATTTCTGAACCTTCTGACTTGCGTATTTTTAAACAAGTGCCACATGCCAGGATTTCGCCTTTGTTATCAATGAACTCACGCATTTGCTCAGTTACCTTGAACTTCTCTGTATCCAACGATTCGCATTCAACACCTTTAGCTAAAAGAAAAATCTTTACGGAATCTCCCTGTTTCAACGAGAACACACCTAATCGAAAAGCATTCCAGACGGTCTCTGCATCCGACGAATATATCACTATTCCAAGTTTCATGCAATCACATTCCTGATAACGGCACACAACCTCGAAAACGTGCCGCTCGCCCCCAAGTGACGGTTCCTAGTCGTTCGTTTCACGAACTATGAATGTACGTCACTCCTATTAAAAATATCTACCCCGTCCTTCGGTTGTACCTCAGATTTTCGCTCTTCCACCCAAACCATAGTGCTGAATAGCGTTCCTAGGCAAAAGTTGGGATACAACGAGCCAATGGAGCTGCTATTCGCGAAAACCGTGCGCACCCCTGTCCCGCCGTCGTACCATGGACGGGGATGCTCCGGCGAGGCATCCACGCCGCCTCTCGTCGTTTACTGGTTGTTCATGGCGGAGGGTCTGGCTACTTGGACTAATGATTCCATATCCATTTCATAAAGTATATTGACCCAAAAAAACAAATGGCCATAATTGAAAATGCACCAGTTAAAAATAGAAAGGCGAAAATTGTATACGTATTTATCAGTGCCATCAAAAATGTCGACATAATTAAAGTCATCACCAATGCACTAGATACCACATCAATTTTAGCATACTTAATGAACATACTGTTAGCATTCTCTTTCAAATATTCATTTGTTCTACAGACCAGTATTTTTTGATGCCAAATTAAGTACAAACATGAAAAGCATGTCCAGATAATGCTCCAGTAAATTATAAATCCAGTCAATATACCCATTGCTAATAATATCCAAACTGGTATAAAAATAATAATAGATATTGACATACTATCTTTATTGAATTCTTTCCAAATTAGAAATTGCTTATTATCGTCCAATTAGCCATCCCCAAGTGACGGTTCCTATACGGTCTCACGGACCTCAGATGGGTAACGTTCCTATTAAAAATATCTACCCCGTGCCTTCGTTGAACTCGTCATTGGCCCTTGTATTCTCGACTGGTAGCGCTGAGTACTGACTGCGCATATAAGCGGGCCAACCGTGCGCACTCCTGTCCCGCCGTCAAATCTAGGACGGAGATGCTCCGGCGAGGCATCCACGCCGCCTCTCGTCGTTCAGATTCAGTTCATGGCGGAGGTCGCTTCGGGTGTTGGCTCAAAATAAAACGATTAATAACCTCTGCCACGATGAAATAGTTCAATCACCTTGACTATCTTATTGTCCACACAATAGACAATACGATAATCTCCAATCCGTAGTCGATATTTTTGAGGATTTGTATTCTCAAGGACTTTAATATCTGCCCCTGATCGCGGTTTGTACGGATCCTTCTTTAATGAATTCAGTCCATTTCTAATCCGTTCTTGAACTATTTTATCAAGTTGGTCAAATTGGCTTTGTAGTGTTCTAGAAACCAATACAGAGAACATTACAAATCATCCAGTGGTATAAACTCGTCTTCTGTCAATATCTTGTTCCACCTTGTATCGAGTTCCTTCCAGCTAGATTTTTCGATAAGTCGCTTGATGATGTTATCATAGCTCTCGCCCTTTTCTCCAAAGTGACGAAGCATTTCTTTTGTATCGGATGCTACAGCGATTGTGGTCGTGCTCATGTTATATCACTTATAGATGATATATCGTTTATATTATTTATAATTATCTGAATGCTCACGAAATATGCGCCAACACCCTCGCGCCCAAGTGACAGTTCCTAGTCGTTCGTTTCACGAACTCTGTATGTACGTCACACCTTAAATAATTCTCTACCCCGTCCCTTCGTTGGACTCGTGATTCTCGCTCTGCACCACAACCCTAACAACATCCAGATTGTTCCTAACCAATATCCGGGATACAACCGAACTACATTGTTATTAGCCGCTCGAACCGTGCGCACTCCTGTCCCGCCGTCAAATCTTGGACGGAGACGCTCCGGCGAGGCATCCACGCGACCTCTCGTCAATTACTGGATGTTCACGGTCGAGGGTCTGAGCTATGCGACGATACGGATGGGGGTGCTAGTGGCGTGTATTTCGTTTCGATGTTAGCTTACTAATTTTACCTGGCACATCATATATGTGTTTAATAATATGAGTTGTCACCTCCAAAACAGATTCAGAATTTGAGCGCGTTACTTTACCCAGTAGGTCGTTCGATGGATGTGCACCATAATTGCCAAATAATCTAATCTCCTCAAAAATGTTTACTGTGTCTTTTGTTATCAAGCCCTGATCGGCCAGCTCTTTAATCTCATTATATAATGAATTGGATGTCGCACCTTTATCAATGCACACATTTTCTAATGCTCTTCTACACATAATTACTGAGGCTTTATATGCCTTAAATGAAAAACACATTTCTGCTTCATTTAAATCTTGTAATATCGCCTTCGGTGTAGATTTTATGATGGAACATCGAGGGATTAATTTAGGACATCCCATCAATTTACAATTTTTAAAATTAATTAGAATCTGAGATTTGCATTTATTGCATAGATGTGGACCATTATAATCTTGATAAATGTATGCATGTAATAAGTTATCATAACTACATACTGGACATTGATAGCATATCGCATCCTTATTTTTTAACAATTCCCAATATTTATCCCGAGTTAGATTTGCACCCCCATCCTTTGTATTCAATCGCTCATCCCCAAGTGACGGTTCCTATACGGTCTCACGGACCTCAGATGGGTAACGTTCCTATTAAAAATATCTACCCCGTGCCTTCGTTGAACTCGTCATTGGCCCTTGTATTCTCGACCGGTAGCGCTGAGTACTGACATTGCACAGAAGCGGGCCAACCGTGCGCACCCTTGTCCCGCCGTCAAATCTTGGACAGGGATGCTCCGGCGAGGCATCCACGCGACCTCACGTCGCTTGCTGGATGTTCACGGTCGAGGTGTCCGCACCCCCCTCAAAATCTATTAGAAATCGTCATCATCGGAATGCAAAAGTTCACGCTTCCCATGAATGACCGTAACAATAGTAATTTTATCCTGCTCTAGCTGGTAAATAATCCTATACGTTTCAAAGAGAATTTCACGAATGTCCTTGCGCTTGTATTCAGGGACAACTCTCCCCATTTGTGGAAAATCCATCAAGCGCTCAGCACAATCAATCAGTCCATTGACAAACAAGCTGGCATAATGTTCTGAATCATTGAATATATAATCGTAAATGTTCTGTAAATCATCCCGCGCAGGATCAGACCAAACCAGCTTTTTCATTTAGCGAACCTCTTCTTGACATCTGCATGGGAAACGACCTTACCTTCCGAGATCGCTTTCAACCCGATATCAATCTTCTTTCTTACGTAAATCTTGTAGATGATATCGTCCCAGGAGCAGTTGTCCGGAAGAGCTCCAATCATTTTGATTGCTTCAGACTTAGTTGCATTCATTGTGGCACGTCCATTATACTAAGAGATTTCTGTTATATAAATTACTTTCGGGGGGCACGTCCCCCAAGTGACGGTTCCTATTCGCGCTCACGCGCTAAGTATCTTCATGCGCCTATATAAATTCTCTACCCCGTCCCTGCGTTGAACTTGGGA
>Ga0208863_1001832_pt1 | contig 12206 bp, 12 predicted proteins | sample RifOxyD3_FD_184040 | JGI IMG/M metagenome (GOLD analysis project Ga0208863, IMG submission 184040) | Soil microbial communities from Rifle, Colorado - Rifle Oxygen_injection D3 (SPAdes) | ecosystem: Environmental > Terrestrial > Deep subsurface > Rock core/Sediment | place: Rifle, Colorado...
TTCGACCTGGCCGGCCGAGGCGGGGCCGGCCAGAGCCATTAAGAGGAAGGCCCTGAGCGCGAGGGGTCTCACCTCTTCACTATAACAGGACTTTTGGGGGTCCGCCAGGGGAGGACGGCCTCAGGGCTTGGCGATGAGGGGCAGCATCTGACGGAGGAACTCGAGGGCCTGGGGCAGGTCTTTATACGGAATACGCACGCCCTTCTTGGACGGCCCCTTGTACTCGGGCTCGTCGACCCATTCGCGCAGGTCGATGCCGGTGGTGTCCTTGAAGATCGTGATGCGGGCGACGAGCTCGACGCCCATCTTCTTGGGCCAGCGGGCCAGCTCTTGGTCCTCCAGCGCCGCGGGCTCGGGCGGCAGCTTGGAGAGCACCTCGATGGCCAGCGGAAGCAGGCGGGAGTTGAGGGTGATGCCGGATTTGGTGGGGCCCGAGTAGGTCTCGCCGGTCACGAAGCGGCGGATGGAGCCGTACTTGTGGCCTTTGAACTCGTCCACGTAGAACTTGAGGGCGCCATCCTCGCCCAGGGCGATCTCCCCGAGCTCTTTCAAGGGCTTGAATTCGCGTGTGTCGGCCATGCGCGCATACTAGCAAAACACGGGCCTTGACCATAGCTCACCGTCACCCCTATACTTGCCTGCGATGCTGATCTTACTGGTCGTCGCCCTGATCGCCGCCAACGCGCTCTTCGTCTTGATGGAGTTCGCGATGGTTCGGGTCCGCCCCGCGCGCATCGAGGTGCTCGCGCGCAAGGGCGGCCGGCGCGCCGTCGCGGTGCAGGGCGTGCTGACCCGGCTCGACGACTACCTCGCCGCCTGCCAGGTGGGCATCACCGTGCTGTCCTTGACGCTCGGCTGGGTCGGCGAGCCGGCGGTGGCGAGCGTCGTCGCGGGCGCGCTCGGCGCTTGGACGACGTCGATCCCGCCCGCCGTCTTCCACGGCGCGGTCTTCGTCGTGTCGCTCGCGATCCTGTCCTGGTTCCATATCGTGCTGGGCGAGCTGGTGCCGCGCACGGTCGGGATCCAGTTCGCGGAGGTCGTCGCGCTCTGGGGCGTGCTGCCCTTGGTGGGCTTCGCGGCGTTCCTGCGCTGGCCGGTCTGGTTCTTGTCGGAGTCCTCGAAGCTCCTGCTGCGCTTGGCCGGAGTCAAGCCCGCCGCCGAGGCCGACCACTCGGTCACGGTCGACGAGATGCGCGTCCTTCTCGGCGAGACGCAGGAGCGCGGCGCGATGCCGCTCGAGCGCCTGCTGCTGCTCGAGAACCTCTTTGATTTCGCGACGGCGAAGGTCGCCGACGCGATGCGGCCTCGGGAAAGGATCTCCTTCCTTTCCCTGGAGCGCACCTGGCCCGAGAACCTGGCGCTGATCCGCGCCAAACGGTTCACGCGGTTCCTGCTCTGCGAGAAGGACCTGGACACGGTCATCGGCTATGTCCATCTCAAGGACCTCATCCTCAAGGAGGGGGATACTGAGCCGGACCTGAGGAAGCTGCGCCGGGATATCTTCGAGGTGACGGACTCAGAGCCGCTCGAGAAGCTGTTGAAGACGATGCCGGACAAGGGCATCCATGTGGCGATCGTGCGCGACGCCCAGAAGAAGGTGTCGGGGATCCTGACCCTCGAGGATATCGTCGAGGAGCTGATCGGCGAGGTGCACGACGAGTTCGACAAGCCGAGCGCGTGGGACTCAGGGGAGCTGTTCTTGCGCTCCGCGGTGGAGGCGAACCTCCCGGCGGGGGACCGGCGGACGGCGGTGCGGCATCTGCTGGGCAAGCTGAAGGGGCTCCGACCGGACCTTGACGCCGAGGCCGCCTTCGCGGCGGTCTGGGACCGCGAGCTGAAGTTCGCCAGCGCGGTGGGGCGGGGGGTGCTGGTGCCGCACGCGCGTCTTTCCGGGCTGGGGGAGCCTCTGGTCGCGGTCGGGCGCTACGCGAAACCGGCGGCGTTCCCGGCGCCCGACGGCGTGCCGATCCGGCTGGTGTTCCTGATCCTTTCCCCGGCGGAGTCGCCGATCGTTCAGCTGAAGATCCTGCAGCGCATCGCGTCGCTGGTCACCAACGAGAACATCCGGCGCAAGCTGTGGCGCGCCAAGACGGACGAAGCCTTGTTCACTCTGCTGAGCACGGCCGACACACTTCTGGCATCCTGACCCGAGGACGATGAGGATCCTTCTGGTCGTGCTGGCCGCAATGTCGAGCCCATGAAGGTCGACAACGCCGCCCAGCTCTCAGAGCACACCCTTAGATATCTGGAGAGCGCTCCGCTCGCGCATCGAAGGAAGCTGGGTCAATACTTCACCCCGCGGGCGATCCGTGAATTCCTCCTCCGGCGTCTGCCCAAGCTCGGGTCCGGCACCCGCATCATCGACCCTGCCAGCGGGACGGGCGAGTTCCTGCTTTCGGCCCGGGATCTTTTCCCGAAGTCGAAGCTCTTCGGAGTCGAGTTGGATCCCAAGCTTGCCAGCGTGTCGCGCCGGGCGCTGCCGTATGCGGATATTCGACGCGCGGACGCGTTGCTCATCGATGAGCGTGAGAAATACGATGCCGTCATCGGGAACCCGCCCTATTTCGAGTTCAAGCCCGACGCGGCCCTGATGGAACGGTATGGGGACGTCCTCTGCGGTCGGCCGAACATCTTCGCGATGTTCGTCAAGCAGGGGCTTGATCTTCTGAAGTCAGGCGGCTATCTGGGGTTCGTCATCCCGCCTTCGATGAACAACGGGGCTTACTTTGCGATGCTTCGCGAATATATCATCGGCCAGGCGGATATCCGCCATCTCAGTATTCTGGATTCCGAGAAGCTTTTCGCCGACGCGCAACAGACGGTGATGATCCTGATTTTGCAGAAACGCGCCAACACAGGCCGCCATATCTTCCGCCGCAACGGGCTCACAATCTTCTCCCGAAACCCCGCTTTCCTGGAGAAAGCTTTCAGGGGGACCTTCTCACTTCGGGAGCTCGGCTACCGAGTGAAAACAGGCCCCGTCGTCTGGAACCAGCACAAGAATCGCCTCACTGATTCTGGTGATGCAGCGGTCCCGCTTATATGGGCGCATAATATCCAGGCGCAGGGTTTCGCCTTCCCGCAGCTAAAAGAAGGCAAGCCCCAATACGTGCGGATCGGCAAGCATGACGTGGGCCCCGCCATCGTGGTCAACCGCATCACCGGCGCTGCCGACAACGTCCGGCTCAAGTGCGCCCTCATCCCAGAGGGCATGAAGTTCGTCGGTGAGAATCATGTCAACGTGGTCTATCCCGCGAAGGGCTTGAAGCCGCCTGACATCCGGATCGAGGAGATCGCGCGTCAGATCCGATCCGATGAGTCGATGGCGATCATGCGTGAGATCACCGGCAACACTCAGATCTCCAAGACCGAGCTCGAACTCTTGCTTCCCATACGTCCGCCGAAGGGCTCTTCCTTCCGTGAATCTTCCGCGTCGATCGGCGTCATCTAGTGGATCGTTTCCTTTGGGGCGGGACGGGAGTCCTCACGGCGATCCTCTTCGCGGCCCGCGAGCCGGTGCGCCGAGCCTTCTTCCTTTTGGACGGCGCCGACCTCCTGATCCACGAGGCCGGGCATCCCATCTTCGGCCTGCTCGGCAACCAGTGGCTGACGGCGGCCGGCGGCACCATCCTCCAGCTTCTGATGCCTCTGGCCTTCTGGCGGGACTTCCGGCGACGCGACCAGCCGCGCTCGGCGCTGGTCTGCCTGGCCTGGGTCGGCCAGAACTTCCTCCATATCGGCCGCTACGCCGCCGACGCCCGCGCGCAGGACCTGCCCTTGGTGGGCGGAGGCGTCCATGATTGGACCTATCTGCTGGAGACCGTCGGCCTGCTCACCCACGACATCGGCGTGGGGATGACCTTCGATCTCATCGGTTGCGCGCTGATCGCCTACTCGGTGGCGAGCCTCATCCGGCCCGGCCCCGCGGAGATCACCCCTCGGACGACGGCTTCATCTTAGCCCAGGGCTTCTTCTTGTCGAAGGGCTTCTTCTCCCAGGGCTTTTTGGCCCACGACTTCTTCGTGGGATCGAAGGGCTTCTTCTCCCAAGGTTTCTTGGCTGCATCGAAGGGCTTCTTTTCCCACGGCTTCTTCGCGGTCGGAGGGGCGGGCGCGTGGACGGAAGCGGAGGCGGACGGCGCATCGCGCCGGTCCCCTGCGGGCGCGGCGCCGGGCTGACGGCGACGGTCCTTGCCGGAGCGGCGCTCCACGAAGAAGGGCTTGGCGCCGGCGGGCTTCGGCGTGAAGTCGCGCTTGGGCGCGGGGCCTTTCTGCGGGCGGCCCGAGACGACGAAGATCTTGCGGTCGCCGATGAACGAGCCGTTGAGCTTCTCGACGGCCGCCTTGGCCTCGGCGTCCGTGGACATCTCGACGAAGCCGAAGCCCTTGGGGCGCCCGGTCTCACGGTCGAGGATGACCTTCGCGCTCAGGACCTTGCCGCACGCTGCGAAGAGCCGAGCCAGGTCCTCTTTGCTGGTCTTGTAGGGGAAGCCGCCGACATAGATGTTGTTCGCCATAACGGCATTGTACGATTCTTGGCGCCGTTCCGGCTGCCGCTGTCCGTGGACGGCTTAGGGCAGGGAAACGGGGACGGCCACGGAATCTCGGTAGACGATGCTCTCGCGCAGCTGCGATTGTCGCGCGGAGAGCGCCGCCCGCGCCGTCGCGTCCGAGCCCGTGATCTCCGGGGCGTTGATGTGCGGGTCGAGGAAGAACTGGAGCTTGCCTCCGTTGCCTCCGCCTCCGACCGCGCGCCCCTCGGTGTCGGTGTACATCCTTTCGACGCGGCTCGTGGTCTCGCCGCGGATGGGGCCGGCGGCGCCGACGTAGAATTTGGTCCCCGCCGGGACGGTGTAGCGCGCCACGAAGTCGGTCGCGTTCGTGTCGGGCAGGGCCAGGAGGTCGCGCAGATGCTTCTGGTCCAGGTGCTCGAGCGTATGGCAGGGGACGAACCAGTCCCCGTTGGCGCTGCGCGCCGCGCGCAGCTTCGAGAGGTCCGCCGTGCGGTGGGTGCGGCATAGCTCGAGGGGCTTGGTCGCCGTGACTTGGTAGAGCGGGACTCCCGAGTGGAACGGAGGGCTCCCGCCCTCGCGCACGAAGCGCTCGTTCAGCGCCGAGACGTCCTTGCCGGCCAAAAGACGCGCCTCGATGCGGCCGTGGAACTCGTGGTCCAGCGTGTAGCCCATGTGGTGCTCGACCAGGCGCTTGCGCGCGGCGTCGAGTTCCATTCGCGCGGCCTCGAACCGGGACCGCGCCTGCGCGGCTTCCGCTTGGTGGGCGGCTCTTTGAGAAGTTCCCGCCGCGGCCTGTTCGGATTGCCTCAGGGCTGTCTGGAGGCTCCTCTCGGCGTCTTCCATCTTGTGCGTCGCGCTGCGGGAGTCGTGGACGAGGGCGCGCACCTCTCCTTTGACGAGACGGGCCCCGGGGATCGCCTCGAAGGCCAGGATGCCGAGGTTCAGGGCCGCGCCGCAGGCGTATCCAGCGGGAGCTTCCGAGATATTGGGCAGGGAGGCCTGCCGTTCCCGGTAGTCGAGTAGCGCGGCCGGCTGGTAGAGCACGGTGCGCACGATGTTCTTGCCCGAATCCTTGCCGCTGAGAGAGGCGACTAAACTCCAGGATGCCTTGACGACGTGGCCGGCCGCCGCGGCGGTGGCCAAGCCCGCGGCCCCCAGGCGTCGCCCGGAGGTCCAGGCCTGGTCGCGGCGGTCCGCGTAAGCGTCCAGCCTTGCGTCAAGGATCGCGAGCTTGGTGCGGGACGCTTCGTTGATCGTGGGCAGGACGGCGCCGCGCTCGGCGCTGGAGAAGATCGGGCCTGCGGCCATAGGCAGGTCGCGCCGTCGGACGGGAGGAGCGGCGACCGCGCGGTAAGGGGCAGAGGGCTCGGCTTCGTTGGAGAAGGTTAGACCTTCTTGGGCCAGCGCGGCATGGGTCAGCGCGCGGTTCACACGTGCGCGGAGCTCAGCTGCGCGCTGCGCCTCCTGGCGCGGGTCGGCTCCCGGGGCGGCCTGGGGAGCGCGGATGTAGAAGGAGAGGGCTTCCGTGGTCGGGACCGGTTGGGAGACTGGGTCGAGCGCCAGGGAGAACGCGGCCACGCGGTCGAGGGAGGTCCCGTCCCTCAGCGCGCGCAGGCCGATGGCCAGCATCTTCAACTCGCCGTCGAGCGCGGAGGGCTCCGGCCCTTCGGTCCCGGTGATGAAGGCCTTTCGGATCTCCGTGCGCGCGGCGTCCTGCGCGGCGTCCAAGGCGCGGGCGGGCGCGCAGAGCAAGAGTGCCGCGATGAAGGCGGTGTGGAGGGGCCTCACCTCCCCAGTGTAGGCCCGCCTCGTCGATATTTCAAGCCCTTGTTCTTCGCCCTGCTCTCCCTTTTTCCTGGGCTGGCAATCCTGTATCATCGTCAGATGAGAACCGATATGACGAAGCTTAGCCTCCTTCTCGCCGCGATGCTTTCCGCCCTCTCCCTCGCCGCGGCTCCCGCCCGGGCGCAGTCCGACCTGGGCGCCGCTTTCAGCGCCCTCTCCGCCCGCGTGCTCGCGGCGCGCCCGGAGTTGGCCACGCTCCAGACGACGGCTATTTCACACCGCCGCCGCCGGGCCATCCATCGCCAAGCGGAGCTCCCTGAGTCGTGCGCCAACCTGCCGGTCGTCTACATCCAGAACGGCGACATCTTTAAGAACGACGAGCGTCTTGGCCGCAACGCCTCCTCCTACAAGGCGAACTGCGACGGGCTGGTCGTCTGGCAGGACTCATACGGCGACCTCTACCAGGGTTCCCGGGAGATCGCGAGCCGCGTCCAGAGCTACGACGTCTCCTGGTTCGGGAGCGTGGTCGTCTGGAAGGATTCCCGTGGAGACCTGTTCCGCAACGGCGTGGAGCTGGGGCGCATGCAGACCTACACCTTCGTCAAATACACCGGCGACGTGGTCTGGAAGGACGGCTGGGGAGATCTTTACCGCAACCAGGAGAAGTTCGGCCGCGCCGAGAGCTATAAGGTCGCGATGCGGACCGCCGACGTGGCCTGGCAGGACTCCTGGGGCGACCTCCATCGCAACCATGAGAAGCTGGGCCGGGCGCAGAGCTGGGAGATCTCGGAGAGGACCGGTGTCGTCGGCTGGCTCGATAGCTACCGCAATCTTTATAAGAATGACGCCAAGGTCGCGTCGGGGGTGGATCGCTTCACCATGCGCGAGGACGGCCGGATCATCTGGGTGGACTCATCCGGGCGTTCCCACTCCGCCTAACATCGCCTGACTCCTCCGTCTTCTCCTTCCGGCTCCCGCGGTCGGAGCATTTGGTATTATTCCGGGATGGATAGCCAAAACAACCGTTTTTTGCGTGCCTGCCGCGGCCAGTCCGTGGACGCGACTCCGGTCTGGTTCATGCGCCAGGCCGGCCGATACATGGAGGAATACAGGAACCTCCGCAAGAAGCATTCCATCCTGGCGCTGGCCAAGACGCCTGAACTCGCCTGCGAGGTCACGCTCCAGCCCATCCGCCGCTTCAACATCGACGCGGCCATCCTGTTTGCCGACATCCTGCTGCCCATCGAGCCGCTGGGTCTGAAGCTGAGCTTCTCTCCCGGGCCGACCATCGCCAACCCGGTGCGCACCGACAAGGATGTCGCCCGCCTGCGCGACAAGAGCGCTGCCGCTGACCTCGGCTTCGTCTATGACGCCGTGCGCCTCATCCGCCGCGAGCTGAACGGCAAAGTGCCGCTGATCGGCTTCGCGGGCGCGCCCTACACCGTGGCCAGCTACATGGTCGAGGGCGGTCCGTCCAAGAACTATCAGCGCGTGAAGGGCATGATGACCGACCGCCCTGACCTGTGGAACAAGCTGATGCTCAAGGTCCGCCGCGTGACCGCGGAGTACCTGAAGGCGCAGGCCGCGGCCGGCGCGCAGGCCCTGCAGCTCTTTGACAGCTGGATCGGCGACCTCTCGCCCGACGAGTACCGCCGCTACGTTCGGCCCCACTCCGCCTGGGTCCTCAAGGAGATATCCAAGTGCGGCGTGCCCGTCATCTCCTTCGGCACCGGCACGAACGGCTTCCTCGAGGATTTCGCCGAGGCCGGCGGCGACGTGATCGGCGTGGACTGGCGCATCGACCTTGATGCGGCCCGGAAGAGATTGGGCAAGCGTCCGGTCCAGGGGAACATGGATCCCGTCCTGCTGTTCTCGAACAAGAAGGTCATCAGGGCGGCCGTGACGGACATCCTGCGTAGGAACGCCGGCCGTAAGGGGCACATCTTCAACCTCGGCCATGGCATCCTTCCCACCACCCCGATCGATCACGTCGAAGCGGCGGTGGATTGGGTCCACGAGCTGAGCGCTCGATGAGGTCCCGGCGTTCGGACCATCCCTCGCGGAAGGTCGTCGTCATCGGGGCCGGCATCACCGGTCTGGTGGCGGCGCGCGAGTTGGTCCGCAGAAGCGCGGAGGTCGTCGTGCTCGAGGCCGCGCCGCGCACCGGCGGCAAGGTCCGCACTGAAGTCGTCGAGGGGGCTACCGTCGAGACGGGTCCCGACAGCTTCGTCACCCTGAAGCCTGAGATGCTGGAGCTGGTCAAGGAACTGGGGATGCAAGACGAGCTCGTCTGCACCGCCCCGGACCCGACCGTCAGCATCTACAAGGACGGCTGCCTGGTGCCGCTGCCCGCCGGGATGAACCTTGTCTCGCCCACGAAGCTGCTGCCCTTCGCGTTCTCGACGCTGTTCTCGATGAGAGGCAAGCTGCGCATGGCGCTCGAGCCCCTGCTCCCGGTCGGCAAGGGCCTGGAGGACGAGTCGCTGGCCGACTTCGCGCGCCGCCGTCTCGGCACCGAGGCCCTCGACGTCCTGGTCGGGCCCATGCTGGCCGGCATCTATGCCGGCGACCCCGAGAAGATGAGCATCAAGAGCACCTTCCCCCAACTCCTGGACATGGAGAAGCGAGGCGGGCTCGTGAAGTCGATGTGGCTGGGGGGCCCCAAGCGCGCCAGACGCGAGGGCATCACCACCTTCATGACGATCAAGAACGGCCTTTCGCGCGTCATCGCGGCGCTCGAGCGCTCCTTGCCCGCCGGCACGGTGCGCACGGACTGTCCGGCCCAGGCCGTGCGTCGTCACGGCGGCCGCTGGGAGGTCGTCACACCCCAGGGCGTCTTCGAGGCCGACGCGATCGTGGCGGCTGCTCCCGCCCCAGCGCTGGCCGACGCGGTCGAGGGGCTCGACCCCGAGCTGGCGATCCGCCTGCGCGAGATCCCGTTCGTCTCCACGGCGACGACCACCTTGATCTACGACGCCGCGACCTTCCCCAAGCTCCCGAAGGGCTTCGGCTTCCTGATCCCGCGCGAGTCCGGCTCGACGCTGTCGGCCGCGACCTATTCCTCGAGCAAGTTCCCGGCGCGCTCGCCGGAGGGGAAGGTCGTCATCCGCGCCTTCGTGGGCGGCGCGGGGCGAGAGGAGCCCGCCGAGGGCTCTCTGACCCGCATCGAGGAGCGCGTGCGCGAGGATCTCCATAAGGTCCTCGGCATCAAGGGCGTCTCTCCGATCGCGGCCAAGACCGCGCGCTGGATCAAGGGCAACCCCCAATACAACGTCGGCCACGTCCGGCGCCTGGAGAGGCTGGGCTCCTGCCTCAAGAGCCACCCGGGGCTGATCCTGGCCGGCTGCTCCTACTGGGGCGTGGGCCTGCCCGACTGCGTGCGTTCGGGCCGCCGTGCGGCCGAGCTCGCCTCATCCGTGCGTTCCGGGAGGGAACATGACGCAGTTCGCGCTGGACTCGCTTAGCCTCTTCATCGCCCTCTGCCTGGGCGCGGCCATCGGCCTGGAGCGGGAGCTCTCCGACAAGGCCGCCGGCCTGCGCACGAACATCCTGATCTGCGTCGGCTCCTGCCTTTTCTCCATCATCTCGCGCATGGTCGCCCAAGGCGTGCCGGGTGCGGATATCACGCGCATCGCCGCGCAGATCGTCACGGGTATCGGCTTCCTCGGCGCGGGGGCCATCATGCGTGAAGGCGAGCACGTCACGGGTCTGACCACGGCGGCCACCATCTGGGTCGTCTCGGCCATCGGCGTGTCCGTGGGCTTCGGCCATTACGCCCTCGGCGCGACCGTGGCGATCATGACCCTCGTCGTCCAGTCCGTCTTCCCGCACCTCGACGCGATGATCGACGAGCTGCGCCAGCGCCACACCTTCCGCATCGTCTCCACCCTCGACGACGAGGGGTTGGAGGAGATCAAGGCAATCTTCCGCGTGGCGGACGTGAAGATCCTGCGCCGCAAGTTGATGAAGAAGGCCGGTTTCTACTACAGCGAGTGGTACGCCTCCGGTCCGCGCCTGGAGCAGAAGGACGTCGTGCGCAAGCTCCTCGACAACAAGCACGTCCAGGAACTCACCTACTGATGGACGCAGCCAAGGTCCAGGCGGCTCTGAAGGACCTCGGCCAGCCGGGCTACCGCTGGGACCAGGTGCGCAAGGCGGTCTTCGACCAGGCCGTTTCCTCCTACGACATGGTCGCCGTCCTGCCCGCGGAGGTTCGCGCGGCCCTGGGCGAGAAGGCTCCCATCCTCTCGTTCTCTGAGCACCGCGTGGACTCCTCGGCGGACGCCCGCGCCTATAAGGCCCTCCTCGACCTGCCTGGGGGCGGCACCATCGAGACCGTGCTGCTGAAGCCCAGCGCCACGCGCTGGACCACCTGCATCTCCTCCCAGGTCGGCTGCGCGGTGGGCTGCACCTTCTGCGCGACCGGCCTGATGGGCCTGGCCCGCAACCTGACGCCCGAGGAGATCTCGGACCAGGTCCTGTTCTGGCGGCAGTACATGAAGCGGATGGGGCTCGACGGGCGCCTCGACAATGTGGTCTACATGGGCATGGGAGAGCCTTTCGCCTGCTACGAGCAGGTCTCGGCCAGCCTCAGGACCCTGATGGACCAGAAGCTCTTCGGCATCGGCTCCCGGCATATCTCGGTGTCCACCTCGGGCGTCGCCCCGCGCATCGAGGACTTCGGCCGCGACTTCCCGCAGGTCAACCTCGCGATCTCGCTCCATGCCGCCACCGACGAGCTCCGCACGCGCCTGGTCCCGATGAACAAGGCTTATCCGCTGGCGAAACTGGCCGACGCGCTGAAGAAATATCTGACGATGACCAACCGGAAGCTCTTCTTCGAGTACGTGCTGCTCAAGGGGGAGAACGACCGCCCGCAGGACGCGCAGGCGCTGGTCTCCTGGCTCAAGGGCTTGGGGCCGCTCTCGCTGTTGCACGTCAACCTCATCGTCTTCAACCAGACGGACACGCCGCACCAGCCGACGGACGAGTCTGACGCCCGTCGCTTCCAGGAGCAGGTCATGAGCTCCGGGCTCAAAGCCACCGTCCGCCAGAATCTGGGGCGCGACATCGGCGGCGCCTGCGGACAATTGGTCGTATTGGAGAAAGCCGCATGAACGACGAACAGCCCCCCAAGCCCATCGACATCAAGGACCGTCCGTCGCGGGCGCGCTACGACAAGGTCAAGCACACCCTCGACCTGAAATGGCGCCGCCGCGCGCCCCAGGCCGAGCGCATCATGCGCGAGGTCGTCGACGGCCTCTGGGACGCCTTCGGCGGCAGCCCCTGGCAGCGCTGCGGCCTCTGGGTCGTCCAGCCGGACGGCAAGGCCTTCCAGCCCGGCTGCGCGCGCCCCGATCCGGCGCAGGGCGCGGTCCCGTGCGACGGCCCCCGCGGAGAGACTCTTTCGACGGGGATGTCGCGCAGCGCGGCGGAAGGGGCCGAGCACGCCCTCTACGTCCCCATCCTGGACAAGAACGGCAAGCCCTGGGCCGTCTGCGAGGTCCGTTCCCCGTCCGCCTTCGACGATATGGACGCGCGCTGGATCGAGAGGCTCTTCAAGATCTTCCAGAGCATCGACCGCCCGGGGCTGCCGCCGCTTCCTTGAAAAACGCACTCGCCCTGCAGCTATGCTGACGCACCTCGATAAGAAAGGCCGGGCCCGCATGGTGGATGTGGGCGACAAGGAGTCGACCGCTCGGCGTGCGCGCGCCTACGGCGAGATCCGGATGAAGCCCGCCGTCCTGCGCCGCCTGCTGCGCGGCGGGACCGCGAAGGGCGACGCCCTCGCCGTCGCCAACGTCGCCGGGGTCATGGCGGCCAAGCGCACGAGCGAGCTGATCCCGCTCTGCCACGGGCTGAGCCTGGACAGCGTGCGCCTGAGCTTCGCTCCGAAGCCCGGCCGCCT
>Ga0208863_1001834_pt1 | contig 12202 bp, 11 predicted proteins | sample RifOxyD3_FD_184040 | JGI IMG/M metagenome (GOLD analysis project Ga0208863, IMG submission 184040) | Soil microbial communities from Rifle, Colorado - Rifle Oxygen_injection D3 (SPAdes) | ecosystem: Environmental > Terrestrial > Deep subsurface > Rock core/Sediment | place: Rifle, Colorado...
CTACCACGGGGCATGTATGGGATGATGATTTGGCGGATTATGTCAATCAGCCGCCGAAATGGTGGATGCTTGGTCTGACTGCCAGTGCGGTTTGGGTGTGTCTGTACTTCTTGATGTACCCGGCTGTCCCTGTAGCGACATCGGGAACTTTCTTTGAAGGTATCGGCTTGCCAGGAACCGGCAAGTGGACTGCGATCAAGGAATTGGAAGGTGACCAGAAGATCCTTGATGATGCACGCAGCAAATGGGAAAACAAGCTTAAAGACATGACGCCAGCCGCAATTTTGGCTGATGCTGATTTGTCCGAGTACGTCACCCGTTCAGGCAAGGTGTTGTTCAGTGATAACTGCGCAGGTTGCCACGGTCAAAACGGAGTCGGTACAGAGCAAGCCGGTGCTAAGTTCGCAGTACGTGAACAAGGTTTGATGGCACCACGTCTGAACGATGATGACTGGCTGTTTGGCGGCAAGATCGACGACATCCATACGAGCATCGTTGGCGGACGTCAAGGTATGATGACGGGTCACAAGGATAGTCTGTCTGCACAGCAAATTGACGATGTTGCAAAATACGTCAAGGCGATGAGCGAAGGCAATGGCGACTCAGAAGCTGCCGGCAAGAAGGTTTTTGCTGAAAGCGACTGTACTGCTTGTCACGGCGCAGATGGCAAGGGTGTTGCGGCGATGGGTTCTGCTAATCTGACCGATAAGATCTGGCGTTTTGACGGATCATTGGAAGGCATCAAGCATACCATCACTTACGGTGTTAACTCCGGCGATGCGAATGCACGTGTAGCGATCATGCCTAACTTCACAGCCGGCGGCAAACTGTCCGCTGTCGAGATGAAGAAGCTGGCCGTTTATGTGTACAAGTTCGGCGGTGGTCAAGCCGAAGCGCCAGTGGCACCGGTAGCAGTCGTTGCTCCTGAAGCGGCTTCTGCAGTTGATGCGGCTTCAGCACCAGCTGCCAAGTAAATGATCCCTGACTGCGCGGTTTACCGCGCAGGCTTTATGAAAGGAAAATGAAATGGGCCACGACTTTGTATGGTGGAGTTTAATGATCGCTACAGGCGGTGCATTTGCAGCGGTAATAGCGGCATTGATCTTCTTGTTCATGAAAGCAACAACTTCAAAAAGCGGCGATAAGTAAGCATTGCTGTCAAAAGGGAGGAGGCTAGCCTCCTCCCTTTTTTATTTATGCAATAAAACCTTAAGAATTTCTCTGCGTAAATTGATGTGTATTAGAATAAGCTTATAATGCGCGTGTTTATACAGAGTAGTTTTTTCAATACGTATTCGGAAACATGAATATATGTACATTGGGAGTTGTAAATGAGCGAACCAGTCAAGAAAGCGCCTGCAGAAGTTGGCAATGTAACGGGTATATATAACGAACACGCAGAATGGGCGACCAATCTGGGTGATGCGACCATTCATGCGAAGCGCATGCCGGGACGTTTCCGTACGCTCAAGTACATCACGGAATCCTTCTGGTTAATATTCTTCTTCGGCGCCTATTTGCGCTGGAACGGCAAGCAGGCTTTGCTGCTGGATGTCAACAACCGTCAATTTCACATCTTTAATTTGACCATTTTGCCGCAGGATATCTGGATGGTGTCCTTATTGCTGCTGTTGATGGCGATGACCTTGTTTGCTGTGACGACAGTTGCATCACGCGTCTTCTGCGGTTTCTTCTGTTTTCAAACGGCCTGGGTGGATCTGTTTACCTGGATAGAAGGAAAGATAGAAGGCAATCCCAATAAGCGTCAAAAGTTGGATGCAGCGCCATGGAATTTTGAAAAGATTCGTCTTAAACTATTTAAGCATTTGATTTGGTTGGCTATTTCGGTGTTTACCGGGATTAGCTTCACGATCTGGTTTGAAGATGCCTTCGTTTATTGGCATGATCTAATAAATCTGAATCTGTCTATGATGGAAGTTGCAACGCTGATTGCCTTTACTCTGGGTACCTATATACTCGCGGGCTTTATGCGTGAGCAGGCATGCCTGTGGTTGTGCCCGTACGCACGTATTCAGGCGGTCATGGCCGATTCGCAGACGATCCTTCCAGCCTACGATGTGGCGCGTGGCGAGCCTCGCGGCAAGTTGCGCAACGCGGGTAAAGTAGTGGCGCAGCAGGGAGATTGTATCGATTGCTACCAGTGCGTACAGGTATGCCCGACCGGTGTAGATATTCGCGAAGGTCAGCAGTTGGGCTGTATCACCTGTGGTTTGTGTCTCGATGCCTGTGATTCGGTGATGGATAAGATAGGTCGTCCGCGTGGATTGATTCGTTATGCTTCACTCGATGAACTGGAAGGACGTCCGGTCAAGAAGTTGTATCAGCATCCCCGTACCTGGGTTTATGTCGGGATTTTGCTGCTGGCTTTGGGCGGCATTATTTACGGACTGAATCACTTGGGTGCACTGACACTGCGCGTTGCACCTGAGCGTCAACCGTTGTTTGTGCGCATGAGCGATGGTTCGATTCAGAATAAATATATCTTCAAGGTGCTTAACAAGACAGACAGCGATTTGTCGGTGATCGTCAAGTCCGAGGGCGGTATCAAGGGGCAGCAACTGATCGGCGCTGATACGCCCAAGTTGATTGCGCACGGCAGAGCCTCTTCCTTTACGATTTTCGTTAAAGCGCCGGAAGCAAATATTCAGAAGGAAGTGACGCCTATCGAGTTCAGGGTTGAGAACGCCGACAATCCGGGCATGGCTGCGGAATACACCACGATGTTCAGCGCTCCTTCACGTTGATACACACACTGATTTGAGAGGCTGACGATGATTTCACAAAAAAATAGCAAGGGCTGGCGCAATCCGTGGGTATTTGGTCTGCTGGCAATTATTCTGTCAGGGGTTCTGATCAATGCGCGATTTCTCTGGGGCGTGATGCAGCATCCAGTGCGTGTGCTGGACGATAATTACAGCGTCAAGGCACACAATAAATATGATGCGCAATGGGTCCAGCAGCAGGCCGAACGGTCCACGCTGGGCTGGAAAACCAGCTTGCATTCGGCTCAGCAGCTGCAAAATGATCCATTGGCCAAATCGATCGATGTGCATTATATTTTGCTGGGTAATCCTGTCAGTTTTAAGTTCAGTTTAAACGATAAAGAGGGGCTGCCTATCTCAGGTGGAACGGTGGCGATCAAGGTGCAGTGGCCGGGCGACCCGTCGTTTGACTTTGCACAGACACTGCATGAGACAGCATCCGGAGCCTACGAGGGAAATTTGACCTTTCCTAGGGCCGGAAACTGGGATTTATTGATTCGTGCAGAACATGACGGTCGTCAATACGACACAGAGCAAAAAGTTTTTGTCACATTTGCTAAGTAATCTTGGTTACGCTCTCTTCGTCTGAAAATGATACCCCGCAACCTGCGGGGTGTTTTCATTGCGGTTTGCCGATTGATGTCGATGTCGATTACCATCAACTGCTGGACGGCAGTCAGCGCAACTTCTGCTGTTTTGCCTGTCAGTCGGTTTGTGCAGCGATCTATGACGCAGGCTTGCAAGGCTATTATCAGCGAACTCCGCAGGGTGTTCTCCTTGCGCCTCCGCCTACGCCGCCCAAAGACATTGAGATGTACGATCTCGATGAGGTGCAACAGGATTTCGTCAGTTGTCAGGGCGAGTTGCGCGAGACTCATCTATTAGTTGAAGGGATACACTGCGCGGCCTGCGTCTGGCTGATAGAGCGCGGCATGATGCGCACCAAGGGCGTCGAGTCGGCTAATGTTAACCTTGCCGGCAAGCGGCTGCACTTGCGCTGGGATAATAGTCGTGTCAAGTTATCAAATATAATCAATATCTTATCTAAAATCGGGTACGCGGGTGTACCTTACGATCCGGAAGCGGCGGAAGGGTCGATGAAGCGCACCAATCGCGCGATGTTGTTCCGCCTGTTCTTTGCCGCCTTCGCGATGATGAATTTGAATCTCATCGCGATAGCGCTCTACAGCGGTGCCGATCGCGGTCAGTTTGTGGGTTTCTTTCATTGGATGGCATTTGCGCTGGCGACCCCTGCACTGCTGTATTCCGGCTATCCATTTTTTAAGGGTGCATGGAGCGGGCTGCGCAACGCCAGCCTGACCATGGATCTGCCTATCGCGATAGGCCTTACAGTGACATACAGTTATTCGCTGTATGTCACGCTCACTGGTAGCGGCCAGGTTTACTTCGATACTGTCACCAACCTGACATTCGTGATTCTGATTGGCAGATACTTGGAAGGGATGTTTCGCCATCAGGCGGTCGCGGCGACTAACCGTCTCATGGATCTGCAACCTCGTGTTGCGACAGTGTTGACAGACGGCGTTGAAAAGATGACCTCGGTGCGAGCGGTAGGGGTCGGCGATATGGTGCTGGTTAAACCTGGCAGCAATATTCCCATGGATGGTTTGGTGCGAGAGGGCAGCAGTTCGGTGGATGAGTCCATGCTAAGCGGCGAATCTATGCACGTCAAAAAACATATCGGTGATCGTGTTGCAGCCGGAACCCTTAATGGCAGCGGCGCGCTGGTGGTCGAAGTGCAGGCGGCCTCTGCTGACTCCACCTTGTCGAAGATTATTCGTCTGGTCGAGGAAGCGCAGTCTTCCAAGGCGCCGATTCAGCGCCTGTCAGACAGCATCGTGCCCTGGTTTGTGCTGGTCACGCTGATACTTGCGTCGATTACTTTTTATCTATGGTCGGATAATTTTGAGATGGCACTGATGGCAGCGACCTCGGTGCTGATCATCACCTGTCCTTGTGCTTTGGGTATGGCTACGCCTATGTCGATAGCGGTTGCGTCAGGTTTAGGTGCCAAACACGGTATTCTGGTTAAAAATGGCGTGGTGCTTGAGACTTTGTCTAAGGTGACTCATTTTGTTTTCGACAAAACAGGCACCTTGACCGAAGGCAAGATGCGCGTTGATCAGGTGATTGTCGCCAGTGGTTGCGATGAGACTCATTCACTGGCGTTAGCCGCTGCGGTGGAGCGCTATTCGGAACACAGCGTCGCCAGAGCAGTTGTCGCAGCAGCGGAGTCGCGACAATTATCTTATCGCAACCTGAGCGTACTGGACTTTCATGCCACTGCCGGTGCGGGGGTAGAAGCGATGGTAGAGGGGATGCCTGTGTTGCTTGGTACCGCTGAATGGTTATTGCGTAACGCGGTGACTATTGAGCCCGCTTTAATGTTGTCGCTGGATGAATTGGAGTCGCAGGCCAAGACTTGTGTGCATCTGGCTATCGACGGGCAGCATCGTGCTGTGCTGGTGCTGGGAGATACGCTGCGCGCCGATGCCCAAGCGTTGATAAATACCCTTAGGGCGAACGGTATCGGTATGACGCTGCTCTCCGGAGATCGTCGTCTGGTTGCCGAGGCGATTGCGCGTCAATTGGGCGGCATGGAGGTGATCGCCGAGGTGCTGCCGCAAGATAAGGATCGCGTGATACAGCAGTTGCAACAGCGCGGAGAATGCGTGGCGATGGTAGGTGACGGGGTCAACGATGCGCCGGCGCTGATACGCGCAGATGTGGGCATAGCGCTGGGTTCTGGTACTGACGTCTCGGTAGAGAGTGCCGACATCGTGCTGATGCGAAATGAGCTTGATAAAGTGCGACTGGCGACCTTGCTGTCACGCCGAACGCTGCGCACCATTAAACAGAATATCGGCCTGTCATTCGTGTATAACAGCATCATGGTGCCATTAGCCATCATGGGGCACGTTACGCCTCTGGTTGCTGCAATCACCATGCCGGTCAGTTCTCTGCTGGTCATCGGCAATGCCGCGCGTATTCGTAACCTGTTTAAGGAATAGCAATGGAAGTAATCTACAGTTTGATCCCGGGTATGACTTTCTTCGGGCTGGTGTTTGTCGGTATTTTAATCTGGGCGGTGAAGCGGGGTCAGTACGAAGACATGGAAGGCAACGCCAGTCGCATTCTGCTTGATGATGATGAAGATGCGCTGCTGCACAATGATGTCAAGGATAAAGTTGCCAAGTAATCCCGTTTCGGAACGGTGCTAATGTTCTTCTGGCATCAAAGCTGGTGATTTTGATCAAATCGTATTTATAAACAGATGGTTAAAATAACTCTGTCGAGCCTACGTTCATGTTGGTCTGAGATACTGCGCTGCGAATTTTTTGCAGGTTACCGGAAATTCCCTTTACCTTGTCGTCTAATTTCTTGAAGCGATTTTGCAGACGCAGGATACCGTCCTTTTCATCCCCATCCTGTTGTACATGCAAAATGGTTTCCACCAGGTCTGACAATATATGCAAGCGTGCGCTGGTCTGATCCACCAGTTGTTTCACCATGTCATCGGACTGCAACGATATGACGACATCAACCACCATGCCCCTGACTTGTTGAGCGATAGCGGAAATTTCCCTCGCACGAGCTTGAGAAGCGGCTTCCAGGGTTTGTGCCTCAAGCCATAAAGTACTCATGCCGGATTTGGCTTCATCGAACACGCCCATATCGAAGGTTCCGAGCTGGTTGAGCGCGCCCCAAACTGAGCCTTGCACCTGACAGATACGTCCCAGCGCCTTTTGTACTTCTTTGGAAGAACTGTCGGCGCGGTTAGCGAGCTTTCTCACCTCATCGGCGACCACCGAAAAACCTCTACCCGCTTCGCCCGCCCTGGCCGCTTCAATTGCCGCATTTAAGGCCAGCAGTTCAGTTTGTTTGGAAACTTCTGTCATGCCTTGCATTAAGGACAGAATCTGCTGCATTAAGCTGTCCATTTGAGTAAACTGATCGACAGAATCGTGACTGGCCTTCTTGATTAGCGCCATTTGTAGTTCCAGACCTTCGAATATAGCCCCCGCAGAATCTGCATAACTGCCGATGCCCACGCTATGGTTTTCGTTCGCGACATCCGAGGACATCGTAACCAGTGAGTTGACCTGTTCTTGCAGGATTTCAATTTTTGCCTTGCCGCCTTGCTTCTGGCCGGCGATGTTCGAACTGGCATCACTGACGATGCGGCAGACCTGATCAAGGGTTAGATTGGTTTCCGTGAATTGCTGAGTCACGAGGTCTCTGGCGTTGTCTGTGCATGTTTCGTAGGCGATGATGTGCTCTTCCATCTGCCGTGTACGAATCTCAGATTGTGCGCGCCAAGTGGAGCGGCCACTGTGACTGAGGTATGCGCCGGTGATCGAGGTGGCTAGTGCTGCTATAGCCAGCCACAAGGTAACTTCAATGCGCGTGCTCAGAAGTACGGTGATGATCAGGCAGCCTTGCAACAAAAGGCTGAGCGCTAGAAATTTATCATCGAGTCGAACGCGCTTCATATTGTTTTCCTCTGTCCGGGGGCGACAGCAGCATCACTCGCTGCTGCCAATATTTCAACCCGTAAGTGTATTGCAGATAGATGATCAGTGCTGGATTAATGCTATTGGAGTAGTTCTCCATTTAAAAGCAAAGGTGCGCGCAACAGCTCAAAATCCTTGGTCGGCAGATACTGAAAAAATGGTTTGGCATCCAGCACGACATCAAGGCCGTGAAGAGGATAGAGCCAATGTACCAGGCCGGATTTTTTCTCGCGTATACGCTGGGCGGGTACGCCAAAACGTTTTATGATAATCGCTTCTTCCAGACGTGCGGTGGGCAAATAAGTTAGGCTAGCAATCGGTAGTGAACGCACGCGTTCCAGATCATCTGCTGTCAGCGTGATGCGTTTGCCGCTCGGAGTGCTGTTTACGCGCAAGCCTCGTGCGTACATGGTTTGCAGTTCGGCCTCGGGCACGGCAATGGTCATAACGATCTTGGCCTTTAATCCGTTGAAATTTACTTCCTCAAAAAATCCCTCAACTCCCATTTTTGCATCACTGGGTTTAAACATGCTGATCTCAAGTTCAGTTTCATACTTGTAGGTATGTGCAACTTCGTTCAGCGTGCTCTGACCCAGCGTAATGCCGAAAACGCGTGTGGTTTCAGGGGTGGGGTGGGTAATCTTCCAAGGTAGCGTCTCCGGCGTACTGACGGAGTTGTCCGGTATCATCAAAATGGCGGTGATAATCACGATGATGAATGCGATGATGCTCAGGATGATTTTCTTATCCATATCAGGCTTTCTGAAGGGCTGCGTGTAGTGCCAGAGCTGAAGGGGGAATTTTTCCGCTCTTGCACTGATGTTCTGCATCAAACTCCAGAACTACCAGTACAAGCAAAACAACCATAAAGGGGAGTTGTCCCACACCGCCTGCCAGTGCCCAGCTGGTGATTTTGCTCATGCCGAATTGGGCGCCGCCGAGAAGCAGAATGGTTGTCAGCGAGCCGGTGACAATGAATAACAGCATAAAAAGTTTGGCGCGTTTTTCGGCGAGCAGGTTGTGGCACAGCACAAACATGGAAGTTTCGCGCGTAACGGCGCGGCGCGCTTTGTAGATCACATTGCCCAGCAAGGCTAGCGACAGGATGGGCATGATGGTAATCGGCACAATACTTGTTTTTAACATGCTCAGAGCTAGCACGAAAATAAAAACATGGATGACGATGAAGTCAAATAAGAGAATGGAATGCAGGCTTTTTGCACGTTTTATTTCGGCTTCGGTGACGGTGTGTTCCATAAAAATGTGCTCCGGTAATAAAATCAAGTTGCGAATAATCCGCTCATGCCGGTCGGCTGTCAAACGGTAAGCGGCTAGCGAGAGCTGTTGAGGCAGGCTTTGAGTGCCGCCAGGTCTTTGATTTCGATTGCGCGTACTTTGACGTTGATAATGCCGTCCTCCTGAAAGTGTGAGAACGCACGGCTGACGGTTTCCAGCTTCAATCCCAGGTAGCTGCCAATTTCCTGGCGTGACATGCGCAGCTGGAAGCGGGTTGCTGATAGGTTGCGGGCTGCAAAGCGCTGTGACAGATTGAGCAGAAAAGCCGCCAGGCGTTCTTCTGCGCGCATGGAGCCCAACAGTAACATGATCCCCTGATCGCGTACGATTTCGCGGCTCATGATCTTGTGCAGATGACGTTGCAGTGACGGAATTTCGCGGCTTAGTGTCTCCAGTTTGTTGAACGGGAGTTCGCAAACTACGCTGTCTTCGAGTGATACGGCCTCGCAAGCGTGAATATCGGTGCTTATGGCATCCAGTCCGATAATTTCACCGGCCATCTGGAATCCGGTCACCTGCTCTCGTCCGTCTTCGTGCAGGATTTGAGTCTTGAAAGAGCCGCTGTGAATAGCAAACAGCGAGCGAAATTTGTCGCCGCTGCGATAGAGGTAGTCGCTGCGCGAGAAGGTGCGCTTGAGTGGACTGAGTTCATCAAGCCTACGCATTTCCCGTGCGCTGAGATCTACAGGCAGGCACAGTTCGGCCAGATTGCAACTTGAGCAAGCCGTAGTGGCCGGATAGTTTAAAACAGGTGATAGCACGTCGCTTACCTATGATCATTCATTGCAGTGGGGAACAGACTGTTTGGCGTCTGTTGGGTGTGTTATCAGGATTTTCTGACGAGATTAATATAACTTATTGATTTTATTTTATTTTTATTGTGTATTTCAATGTGCGTACAGTGCAAACTGCCCTGCAGTCGTCCGGCTAGACTTGCACCTGTGAGAATATGCCACGATTTTTGATATATATCAAACACGCTGTGTGTTCAAGCTGGCAGTATGCCTCCCCATTCAAACAGTTATATGGCAAATTTATGTTGAACAACTCGGTTACTCAATTGGTCGTGGATCTTGAACTGATACGCAGGCTGGATAAAAACGGCCCGCGTTACACCTCTTATCCGACCGCTGATCGTTTTGTCGAAGCATTCAATGCCGAGACTTACAGTCTGTGGCTGGCGAAGCGCGAAATCGGCGGCATCGCGCGTCCCCTGTCCTTATATATACACATTCCGTTTTGTAATACGCTGTGTTTTTACTGCGCCTGCAACAAGGTCATCACCAAGGATCGCAGCAAGTCGGCGGAATATGTGCGTTACCTGATCAAGGAAATGCAGATGCAGGCGAAGTTGCTGGGAGAGCGGCAGGTGGTCGAACAGTTGCACTTCGGCGGCGGCACGCCGACTTTCCTCTCCGATGAGGAAATTCGTCAGGTGATGGCCGCGATCCGTGAAAATTTCAAGATGGTCGAGGATGGCGAATACTCTATCGAGATTGATCCGCGCAAGGTGACCGATGAGACCATCGCGTTGCTGGGTGCGGAGGGTTTCAACCGTATCAGTATCGGCGTGCAGGATTTCGACGATGCGGTACAGCGTGCGGTGAACCGGATACAGAGCGAGGAAGAAACGCTGGGCATCATTAAGGCGGCGCGCGCTAACGGCTTCAAGTCGGTCAGCATCGATTTGATCTATGGTTTGCCTAAGCAGACTCTCGAAGGTTTTGGTGTGACACTGGACAAGGTGATCGCCGCCAATCCGGATCGTCTGTCGATCTACAATTACGCGCATATGCCGACCCTGTTTAAACCGCAGCGCCGCATCCATGATGAAGATTTACCTTCCGGACAGTTGAAGCTGGATATCCTGAGCATGGCGGTGAGCAAGCTGACCGGCGCGGGTTATGTGTACATCGGCATGGACCACTTCGCCAAGCCGGAAGACGAACTGGCTGTGGCGCAGCGTCAGAGCCGTTTGCACCGCAATTTTCAGGGGTATTCCACCCATTCGGATTGCGATCTGATTGCGCTGGGTGTGAGCGCCATCGGCAAGATCGGTCCTACCTACAGTCAAAACTATCGCGATCTGGAGTCCTATTACGACGCGCTGGAGCGGGATCAGCTGCCTATCATGCGCGGCATGGAACTGAATGCGGATGATCTGGTGCGCCGCGCCATCATTCAGGACTTGATGTGCCACTTCGAATTGGTCAAGCAAACGTTAAATATCGCTTATTTGATAGATTTTGATAGTTATTTTGAAACGGAGATGGAAGAGCTGCGCGACTATGAACGTGAAGGGTTGCTGGAAATGTCAGACGAAGGCATCCGTGTGACGCCCAAGGGACGCATGCTGATCCGCAACATTTGCATGGTGTTCGACAAGTATCTGCGCACCCGCACCGAACATGCGCGCTACTCCAAGGTGATTTAACGGCTGGCCGGGATATATTCCGGATATTGATTGATGTTTTTGCCCGTTATCTAGGATTGTGGTTACCATAATCTTATGTGGCGGGCATTATTCGTCCTGTGAATTAACTTTTTGCAGGTGAAAATATGGTTCTCGATACGATAGATCATGTGACGCTGTCACGACTGGTTGCCGCTGACGCGGTGAGCAGCGCTCACATCATCGGGCAGGCGGGCGGTTGGGGTATCGTCATTAAGTATGGTGTCACCAAACGCGCTCTGGCCGCCAAACGCGGTTCTATTCGCATCTTCCGCAAATTTGAAACGCTGGTCGCTTATCTCAAAACGATGGGCGTGTTCAAATACGAGGTGGACGCCACCGGCTTCGATCCTGCTGCATTGAAAAGTACGCACCGCGCAGAGGTTGCCAGCGCGCGTATGACGGCAACCCACGATGCCGCAGCATATGACAAGTGGTTTCGTGAACAGGTGCAAGCCGCGATTGATGATCCTCGCCCCTCAATTTCTAACGAAGAAGTCACCGCGCACTTCGCGGCCCGGCGTAAAGAAATTAAACAGCGCATCAATTCCTCCCGATGAGACTGGAATGGCGTACTGCGGCAATTGACGATAGAGAGCGCATCATGTCGTTTATCGTTCAGGATAATCCGCAAGCGACTTTAGATCTCGATTTGCTCTTTGAGAAAAAGGCCGCTGCGCAGCTTGATCAGCCGAAGTTATACAAGTCCGGGCGCGTGAAAAACACCAGAGAAGCGGTGGTTCATCCAAACTATGTTTTGGTGTACGCCGTATCGGGTAATGCGATTACCATATTGCGGGTGCTGCACACTTCGCAGGCGTGGCCAAATTAATCGAGAGCTCGTCCTTAATTTCCTTGAATTGCTACCGCGCCAGCTCTTATGGTGGCCTCGGGCAGCGCGGGTGAGCACAGTTCGATGAAGCGATAGGTGAAACTGCGCAGATAGTGCCCGCGTCGCAGCGCGATATAGGTGGTGTTCGCCCTGAACAAATGCTCGCCGCTGAGCATATGCAGACCGCTGTCCTTGGCCGGATTGAACGCCATCGAGGCGATGATGCCGATACCTGAAGTGAGCGCTGCGCGGCGTGAACCGATTAAAATTTGATTGCTTAGCTGATTTTTGAATATGGCGGACG
>Ga0208863_1001835_pt1 | contig 12190 bp, 6 predicted proteins | sample RifOxyD3_FD_184040 | JGI IMG/M metagenome (GOLD analysis project Ga0208863, IMG submission 184040) | Soil microbial communities from Rifle, Colorado - Rifle Oxygen_injection D3 (SPAdes) | ecosystem: Environmental > Terrestrial > Deep subsurface > Rock core/Sediment | place: Rifle, Colorado...
TGCTGTCCGTGGTGCTGCCGGTTACACAGGTGGTTGCGTGAGTGATGGGGTTGCTGGTGCTGGCTATATAGCAGACTTGTACCTGGCGGCTGTATCCCGTCATCGTAAAACTATCTTCGTTTTGATCCCGAAAAATATCAGCCTCTGAATGTGCGGCATAGTCGTCAACGGCCGCATAATTTGCGCGAGTTGCCTCCGTCTCCAGGCCCACAATCAGAGAGGTTGCATTTACCGTGCATCCCCCCCGTGTGCTTTCGCCGGTGCAAAGCGGCCCACCGCCCACTGGGGAGTTGTTGTCCCACTTCTTGGCCATGATTTCATCCATAAGACCCTGAGCCAGGGCGATGCCCCGCTGGCGGATAACCGGATCCGGGCTATGGGCGATGGACTGGTAGAAGGGAATGAACATGATGGATACGCTACCGAGAATGACGATGGCCAGCACCAGTTCGATAAGGGTGAAGCCGGTCTGGCCCTGCTTGCGTGGGCGGGCTAATTTGCCAAGGCCCACTGCTTTCTTGCTAAGGGATTTTTTGAGGTCTTTCACAAGCATGAAGTCCCTATGTAGCCGGTTTGCGGGCAAACTACCAAATGGGTGCCAGCGCCATCCACGGTTATGGTGAAGGTGGCTATCGGGTTAGTCGTCAATGCTTGACAGGTAGCGGCATCAATCGGCTCTCCCAGGCCGTTGAACCAGATCGCCCCGGCGCTAAGGCTTGCGGAGGAATCATCATTTAGATTTCGGTTACGGTACTCAATCTCTGCGCATTCATCCGCTGCCGTACAATCAGTCCCCTGACGCCTGACTGTGTACTGGTTGGTTGTGTGCTGGTTGTCATCCACCGCCACCTCGATGCCCCATGGTTTTATGATGCAAGCCGTATCAAACCCTCTGGTCATCGCCTTGTGCTGGGTGTAGCGTACTGCCCGCTTAAACTCCTCGACCGCGGCTGCTTCTTTCATACCGCTGGGCCACTTGAACGCCACCGTAATTCCCAGGATCCCGAGGATGACGATGACCATGATCAGTTCGACCAGGGTGAAGCCTTTCATCGGATAATCTCCCGCCAGTTGAGGATCCGGTCATTGCCTCGGTAGATGCCGAAGTTAGCCCGAGCGAATGGATTTTCGTTGTAGTCGCTGTCCGCATTGTCCCATTCGTATTTCAGCCAGGCGGGAACAGTCAGGGTGTAGAGGAGGGGGCCGGTTCTGTTTGGCGCCGAGAGCGTGAAAGACTGTCCGTTGCCCAGATTGGTGCCGTTGACTGTGACATCGGCACAGACAAGGGTGTCGGCAGTGTTTGCATCTGTGCAGGCCAGTGCGGCCGCGCTGTAACTGACGCAGGTGTCATCGGTATTGGTGATAAAAGATGAGCCGTTGTAGTATTGAGTCTGCAGGCGCATCTTTAGCGCTTCTCTTTCTGTGCCATAGGCATTTTTCAGGACAAGGCGTCCATAGCGGAGCGGAGTGGCGGCTGTTTGTACCGGAGTAGCCGCCGCTGTAGTTACTCCGTCTGGGTCGGCAGGCGTGGCGTTGACCATAATAGTGGCCTCGGCAACGGGCGAGGCAGGACGGCTTGCCTGGTGCCTGGCCGAAATTGAAGCTGCGCCATTGTTCCAATTTCCGGTTGGCGCTGTGGCGCTTGCCACGAGAGTTGAAATGGGGTTTGGTGCAGCAGGAAGCCAGGTCGCGGTGAAGTTGTAGCTGCTCCAGAGGGCCGGATCGAGCCTGGCGAATGCCCCCGTGTAGTTTTGGGTGGTCGCGTTTGCCGCATTTTGTGCGGTCAGGGTAAAGGCGGTAGAAAAACTGTCCTGGGCAAAATAGGTGAAATTTCCCGCATCGCAACCCTCTGTTACCATGCCTGGGGTAATGGCGAAATGATCGGGGATGAAGCGGCCGAAGGCCACGGTAGTCTTGTTGCCGATGCTACAGCCATACTTGTCGCTGGAGAGGCTGTCTGCGAGGTTGGCATTAGAGGTGGTGCTGGAGACGCAATCATTGGGTTGATCCACACTGGTCCAGGTGTCATCCCGGTAAGCGCCAGGGGCGAGGTACAGGTGGCCGACCTCGGTGTAGGTGGCGTTGCTGCTGGGGGCAGGACTCTGGTTGGCGGTAAGCGAGGCGGGTGACAGTGTGCCCACCGTGCCGCCGTTTTGTTGGCTGGTATCCTGGCTGGTGATCTGGGCGGTCAGTTTGCTGTTATCAAGGGTCAAGGCCCCGGTATAGGTATCAGTTGCCGCCGTCGAGGTCGCGGCTGTTATGGTAAAGGCTGCACCTGCCTTGATTATTGGGGTTGCCGTGGCTGAGGGCGGCGTGGCCGACGCCGAGGTGGACAACGTCACCGCCCCAGGACGCACGGCGAAATTATCGGTCGAACAACTAATGATACTTGGCGACTGGTTGGCGTCTGTTACCCGGCAGCGCAGATCAGGGTAAGCCTTGGCAATCGTCATATTCGCTGTGCCCTTGCGCCCAAGTTCGGTTGCCTGGTTGGCCTTGGCAAAGGTCAGATCCTGACTGATGGCCGGGTCGAGAGTGGTGCGGCTGCTACAGGCAGTGATCCCTGAGCCGTCAACCAACTCCACGGTGACGCTCTTGTCAACGTCAGAGGCATAGGCAGTTTCCACCGCGTCTGCTGTGCCGTCGCTATTGCTATCCTTGAGCGCCACCACCTCGAAACTGAAGGCTGTACCCGCCAGTTTGGTATAGAGGTGCCCGCTCAAGGCGTCCGCTCCGCTTTGTACGCAATTAAAACCAAAAGGCTTGGCGCACAGGAAGGTGCGACTCGCGTCACATACCGTCCCGGTAGTATAGTCGGCGGCCACGCAGGAAGCCGCTGCTCTTGAATGCTCGGTGATGATCCCGGAGGCAACGTTGATGTTGAGGTCTTCTGACAGGGTATTGTTCAGGCCGAAGGTGACCCTGCTTTCGTTGGCAAAGGTATAGGTAGCGGTGCCCGTGCCTGCGCCAATGGCGGTGAGTGGATTGATCGAGCCTCCGCTCACATTGGACCAGGTACCGTGCGCCGGTGAGGTTGATAGGTTCATGGTGCTACCGGCAAGGTAAAACAGCGCGTGGCTCGCGTCGTGAGCCTCAATGGTAATGCTGGCCGGCGTTGCGCAATTTGAAACTGCGCCATCGTGAATAATGTGGAAATGATCAAGTTCAGAACAAGTCAGTCGGGTCAGGTTCATGTCGGCTGCCACCTGCGGAGCGCTGATCTCGATTGGGTAGATGTACACCTCGTCGATGCTGCCGTTGGCCCCGTTGGGCGTGCCGTTGCTGGGTGTGACTCCAGAGGTTCGGTTGTCGCCAACATAAAGGGAGTTCAGCGCTGGCAGGGTGCCGGTTGTGGTCCCGCGTGTACTGTTTTGTAGCACTCCATTAATGAATATCTGTAAAACTGTCAGATTGGTGCCTACTCGCACGTTCCAGGCCACCCCGATATGCACCCATTGACCGGCGGCAAAACTTTGCGTGGGGCTGGTAGCCGTGACCGAGGTACCCGCGCTGTCGGTAACCACAAAACGCAGGGCGCCGGTGCTGCGTTTCATCAGGAAGAATGGCCGGTTTGCCACGCTGGTGGCGTCGAGCAGCATGGTGTCGGCGGTAGTCCAACTATTGGTGGACTTGTACCAGAAGTCCACGGTGCCGGTGTTACTCGGCACGATTGGAGTTGCCACTGCATCTACGGTGGCATTGGAAGTGTTGCTGGTGAAACTGCCGCCCCGGCAAAGCCTGCCGCCTGCTACACTGGTCGCGCTGCCGATGCGCGAGGCGTCGAGGCTGTTGCCGGAGGTGTCCTTGATTACCCCTGCCACGTCGTTCCAGATATTTTCATCAAAGCGAAACTCTGCGGCCTTGGTTTGCAGCTGATTGGCAGGATACCACAGGATTGCCGTGCCGTTGGTAGTGTCGATAAAGGTCTGGTTGTACGAATACTGGGTATAATCGCTACTGGACAACTGCACGCCAACGGTGGCATTGCTGCCGTTGCTCGAACCTGAGGTGTATTGATACCTGAAGTTGCCGTTGGTACCGGCCGTACTTTCATAAAGAGCTATCTGAAAATTATAGCGGGTGGTCGAGTTATACAATTTTACGTTAACCCATGAAAAGACGAGACGTCGGTTGGGCGCCGTGCCAAGCAATTCGTATTTCAGCGAGGCGCCGACCGTGCTGTTGGCTGTACCGGCGACAATATCGATCCAGTAGCCCAGCATGATGTTGACTGGCGCGGCGGTTGGGCAACCGGAATAGGTCGAGCCTGCCCCGGTAGGCAGCGTCTGGGGGGTGTAATCGCGGTGAAAGCCAGAAACGTCGTTACCAAAGGCCAGGATCCCGTTGGCGTAGACCCTCACCTTGGTATAATTCACGCCGCCGAAGGTGAAGGTGAAACCGGAAGGAAAGTTAACGTCCGCCCAGTCATCATCGCCATTAGGATAACCGGTACAGGCAGGCGAGGGGCTGGTGGTATGCCAGGTAAGGGTAGTCGCGCTCGCCGAGGGGGTGTCATATGAAAATGTATCGTTGCGATAGGCGTAGGTAGCCGCATTCGCCAGACCGGCATCCAACAGGCAGGCGTAAAGTGCCAAGGCAAGCAGGATGTGCCATTTGCAAGAATTTGAAACAGTATTAATGGCTCTGTTCATTATTGTTCCAGACCTTTTTTAATAAAAACACTTCGTACAATATATGGGGATGTCTTTTTGTGTCAAGATATTAGGAGATGTAACGGAATAAAGCCTTTTTGAGGCTATTTATTCACAACGTCTTAAGAGCTATGGAATCATGGTGCGGTTCATGGTATTATCGCAAAAATTTGTAAGTCTTTTTTGAAAATGATGGACGTTTAGTCTGGACAAAATTATGTCTCCTGTCTGGAGACGCCTGGATAAGAGGATTACAACATGAAACTTGAACATTTTGTCAAAGTAGAAAAACGGCGTACCCGTTCATCGTTGGTTCTTGGAGTAGTTGGGTTGCTTGTTCTGGTTTTGTTAACCTTGCTCTGGTTGGTTAGCGAGATGGAAAAGCCGCAGGTGATGATTGGTGGGGAGATTGCCTCGCTTGGTCAGAGCAGACAGGTTGCCTTAGTGGTTAGTGATGCCAAGAGCGGTCTGCGCTCCCTTGAAGTTGCCTTGATGCAGGAGGGCAAGAAGCATCTGCTGCTTGAAAAAACCTATCCTCGGGCGGGGTATCTCTCCGGAATCGGGCCCAAAAAAATAGAGGAGACTATCGAGATAACGTCCAAGGCTCTTGGCTTGAAGGATGGCGCGGCTGAACTGGTGGTGACGGCGGTTGATTTTTCCTGGTGGAACTGGCTCCGGGGTAATATTACGGTTCAAACCTCGGCCCTGGTGGTTGATACCAAGCCGCCGGTGATCAGTCTGATGGAATCTCCTGTGTATATTAAAGGCGGCGGCGCGGGCGTGGTTGTCTACCGGGCCAGTGAGCCTGCTGGCAGGCATGGGGTGGTGGTTAATGATGTTTTTTATCCTGGTTTTCCCTTGCCGAAAAAGGGCGCAGGGATCTATGGTGCCTGTCTGGGATTGCCGCACGATATTATTGCTATAGAAAAAGCCTTTGTTACCGTGGCTGATCTGGCTGGCAACGAGGCCAAGGCCCCGTTTGTCATGAATCTGCATGTGCGCAAGATTCCCAGCGACAAGATCATGTTAAGCGATGGGTTTCTCTCCGCCAAGCTACCGGAATTTGCCAGTCATTATCCGGAACTGGCTGGCACGCCTGTTGAGCAGTTTGTCAAGGTGAACAATGATATCCGGCTGGCCAATTACAAGAAGATTCAGGAGGTTTGCGCGAAATCCAGGCCTGAGCGACTTTGGGATGGCCGCTTCGGACGGATGGAAGGGAGCCCGAAGGCTGGGTATGCCGATCACCGTACCTATCAGTATAATGGTGAAAAGATTGATGCGCAGGTGCATCTGGGGGTTGATATTGCCTCGACCCAACGTGCCAACGTCGGGGCCGCAAACCGAGGGTTGGTGGTGTTTGCCGAGTATCTGGGGATCTACGGCAATACCGTCATCCTTGATCACGGTCAGGGGATTTTCAGCCTGTACTCGCACCTGAGCCAGATTGAGGCTCCAGTAGGCGCTATGGTTGAAAAAGATTCACTTGTAGGGCTTACCGGCACTACCGGCATGGCGGGTGGCGATCATCTCCACTTCAGCATCCTGGTCAATGGTATCTTTGTCGATCCACGGGAGTGGTGGGACGAAGAGTGGCTGAAACTCCACATGTTGAGTGTGCTTTAAGCCGTTGTCCAGAATAAGGATACTTCCGGAGAATCTGGCTAACCAGATCGCGGCTGGCGAGGTTGTCGAACGGCCTGCCTCGGTGGTCAAGGAGCTGCTGGAAAACGCTATCGACGCCGGGGCCAGTCAGGTTGGCATCCAGATTGAAGGCGACGGTACCCGCCTTATCAGGGTTATTGACGATGGCTCCGGCATGGATGCCGATGATGTGCTCCTCTGTCTGGAACGCCATGCTACCAGCAAGATTGCCAGTCTGGCCGAGCTTGGGGGCATCAGGACTCTGGGTTTTAGGGGCGAGGCTGTACCCAGCATTGCTTCGGTATCCAGAATGCGTATCACCTCTCGCCTTGCCACCCAGACTCTCGGAACCCAGGTTGATCTCCGTTATGGCAAAATCCTCAAGGTACACGAGATGGGGAGCAATTCTGGCACCTCCTTTGAGGTTACGGATCTTTTTGGCAATGTGCCGGCCCGGAAAAAATTTCTCAAATCCAGCAGAACGGAACTGGCTCATATCGAAGAGGTGGTGAAGAATTATGCCCTGGCCCGTCCAGGGTTTGGAATAAGTTTTACCGTGGACGGGCGCGAGATTCTCAGGCTGCCAGCCGGGCTTGATTCGCCTCGAAGCAGAGCGGAGCGGATTTTTGGTAAGGGGGCAGGAATATTGGTTGAGCTTGCCCGCCCGGCCATGGACGAAAATGAGCCCGGGGTTTCCGGTTTTCTCCTGCCGCCTGACGCCCCGGTTGCCGCCCGACTCAGGATCTTTGTCAATGGCAGGGCGATTCATGATCGGTTGATTGCCCATGCGGTGAGTGAAGGCCTCCAGAACTATCTTATGAAAGGGCGCGGCCCGGGCGGGGCGATTTTTCTGACCATCCCGCTTGCCAGTGTGGATGTGAATGTGCACCCCACCAAGCAGGAGGTCAGGTTTCATAAGCCAGCCGTGGTGCATCAGGCCGTTATTGGCGCGGTGCAGGCCGCTATGGCGGATTATCAGCAGACCTTGCGGCAGGAGATCTTTAAGCCTGCTCCCGTTGTTTCAGGCACAGTGCAGGCCAGAGCCTATGCCCTGGATGGTGATCAGCAGACGCCTGCGGTGCAGGAGCCTCTGCCGCTTTTGAAAAACGCTAACGAAGTTGCTCCGCCGACGGTTAGCCAAAAGGACTCTGGCGGAGAGGTTTCCGGTAAGCCTGAATCTGGCCTGGAGATGAGGCCTGATTATGTCACAGAACAGGGCCATGTTGTTGGGAAAGAGGCTACTCCATCCCCTGCTGGCTTGCGTTATCTCGGGCAGGTGCTGAACACTTATCTGCTCTGTGCCACGGAAAACGGTCTGATGGCCATTGATCAGCATGCCGCCCATGAACGGCTGCTGTTTGAGACCTTAAAAAGGCAGTTTGCCAGTAAAAATATAGCTCGCCAGACCTTGCTGTTTCCAAAGGTTATTGAATGCAGTCTGGAAGAAAACCAGATTCTTAAGCAGCACGCGGGTGAGATTGCCGCCCTCGGAGTCGAGATTGAGGATTTCGGCGGGGGCAGCCAGGTGGTGAAGGCTGTGCCCGCAGTGCTTGGCCACTCGCCGGTTGAAGAGGTGATGGCCGGAATCTTTGCCCGCTTTGCCGAGGCAGGCCCAGGACAAGGACGGGGCAGGGGAGGGGTGCGCGCCGAGGAGGTGCTCTCTGACATGGCCTGCAAGGCGGCGCTCAAGGCCGGGCAAAATCTTAGCCCCAGGGAAGCCGAAGCCCTGCTTGACGAGATGCAAAGGGCAAAGGTGTTTTCTCATTGCCCTCATGGGCGGCCAGTGGCCAAGATCTTTACCGCCCACGAGCTCAAGAAATGGTTTTATCGCGGTTGATAGCAACGCATATGCGGTGCTCTGAACGGTTACAAAAAATGTCGTGACCTTGCCGGGTTAACCCTGTATTATCGTGCCCTGACAATATCTTGGCGGCACTGAAATCGTCTCGTGTCGTTTTCTGAAATACATATATTATTTAGGGGCCGTTAAAAAATAACTTGTATTGTTTTGTCTCGCCTTTTACGGCCCCTTATGCCGTCTTGGCAGGACTCGATGTTCAGGTTGTTTTTGTTCAACGGCCAATGTGTCTGCCGTGCAAAACAAAACCCAGCCCAACATAAGAATCTGGACTCATGTTCAGCTGACTATTTTTCTGCTCGCCATCAGTCTTGTTTTGACTCTTGCTCTGGGTGGCGCTTTCTATCTTATTATCTCTCTTGATCTTCCGGCAATCGGTTCGCTGAAACACTACCAGCCGTCCACAGCCTCTATCATATATGATTCGGCCAAACAGCCGATCACTTATGTGTCGCGGGAAAACAGAACACTCGTTCCGCTCGCCGCGATGCCGGAATTGCTTCCCCAGGCTTTTGTGGCGGCGGAAGACTCCCGATTTTATCAGCACAGCGGGGTTGATGCCTGGTCGATCATTCGGGCGCTTCTGCACAATATCCGCGCCGGAGAACGGGGGCAGGGGGGCAGCACCATCACCCAGCAGGTTGCCAGGGCGCTTCTGCTCACCCCGGAAAAAACCTACACCCGTAAAATTAAGGAAGCAATCCTCGCCTACCGCATCGACAGCGCCCTTAACAAAGAAGAAATTATCCACATCTATCTCAATCAGATATATCTTGGCAGCAGTGCCTATGGGGTAGAAGCTGCGGCCCAGATCTATTTTGATAAACGAGTTCAGGATCTTAATCTGGCCGAGATGGCTCTTTTGGCAGGGTTGCCGCAAGCGCCCAGCCGCTATTCTCCGTTTCGCAATTTCAAGCTGGCCAAGAACAGACAGCTGTATGTTCTGAATCGCATGGCTGAAGAGGGCTATATTACCGCAGACGATGCACAAAAAGCCTACGAAAAGACTCTGCTCTGGAATCCGGATAAGGAAGGTCCGATTGAAAACAATTATTTCATCGAACATGTCAAGGCTTATGTCCAAAGCAAGTATGGCAACGAAGCCCTGCTGACCGGCGGACTTCGCATCTATACCACCCTTGATCAGAATCTGCAGAAGGCCGCCAATATGGCCATCAAACGAGGCACTGCCAAGTGGGCCATCCGTCAGAGTAAAAATGCCAACACCTTGCCCCAGGCCGCCTTGATCTCTATGGAGGTGAAAACCGGATATGTTAGGGCAATGGTGGGTGGCACTGATTTTGGCAAGAGCCAGTTCAATCGGGCGACTCAGGCTCGCCGTCAGCCGGGTTCAGCTTTTAAACCCTTTATTTATGCCGCAGGCCTTGAAAAGGGAATGACCCCGGCCACCATGCTTGTTGACGAACCAATTCAGTTTCGTGGTGCGACCTCAATGCAGTATTGGGAGCCCAAGAATTACAACAATAAATTTGAGGGACCCACTTCCTTGAGGAATGCGTTGGTGCACTCAAGAAATATCCCCACTATCAAGATTTTGCAGCAGGTCGGAGTAGAGAGAACCATTGATCTGGCCAAGCGACTGGGGATTACCTCACCTCTGGGTAAGAATCTTTCCCTGGCTCTGGGCACCTCTGATGTCTCTCCCCTTGAGTTAACCAGGGCATATGCTACCTTTGCCAACAGCGGTCAGATGCCCCAGGCTCTTTTTATCGTCAAGATTACGGACAGTACCGGCAAGGTGCTGGAAGAACAGCGCCCAGCCTTCCGCGAGGCTCTTGACCCTCGGGTTGCGTATCAGGTGACCCGGCTTCTCGAAGGAGTTATTAACGACGGCACAGCAAGGGGCATAAGCAGTTTCGGGGCGCCAGCGGCAGGCAAGACCGGGACCACGGATCAGAACGTTGATGCCTGGTTTGTCGGTTTCACTCCGGAGTTGACGACCTGCGTCTGGATAGGGCACGATCAGAACATTTCCTTGGGAACCTCGGAAACAGGTGGGTTAGCTGCCGCGCCGATCTGGCTTGACTTTATGAATCAGGCCAAGACGGTTTACCCGGCAACTGATAACTTTGTCGTCCCTCCGGGCATTGTGATGCTTCTTATGGATACGTCAGGTAGGCCCGGGGCAAAGGTTGGCGGTGGTGTATCTTGGGAAGCCTTCAGGGAAGACATTCCACCTTGGCCTCTGGAGCAGCCACGTTCAGAGAATCCCTGATTTCCTTTCTCATAAAAAAAGCCGTGTTGTCGGGCATCGGCAACACGGCTTTTTTTATGAAATTGTTTTCTTTTAAATTACACAGCGTTTGTTGGGTATATTTTTCAGCTCGTCCTCAGCATGGTAAACCACACTAAAGGTTTCCCGCAGCTCCTTGATCATCGTCTCTTTCTGCTCGTCATCATCGATCATTACGCGGACAGCCACTCGTTTTTCCCCTTTCGGCGCATCTTCAAAAGAGGTGAGGATACTGATAATTCTGGCATTGAACTTGCGAAAACTTTCAATAACCCTGGTCACGGAACCGGCGACATCCGGCAGGTCAAAAACAAACTGGATAGCACCATCCTTGATTCCAGTGCTGTGAATAAAGCCACGAAGCACATCGGTTTCGCTAAGCAATCCGACAAGATGCCCAAGTTCATCCACAACGGGCAGGCCGGATATTTTCCCCTCCAGCATGATCAGGGCGGCCTTTTCCAGGGTCTCGTCTTCGCTTAAGGTAAGAGGTTTGGCAGTCATCACGTCTTTCACCTTCATCTCCGACAACAGATAATACAGCTCATGGATATCCAGAGATGTTGTCTTGGAGGGAGAGGCGTCTTTTACATCCCGATCCGTTATGATCCCGATCAACTTCCCATGGGAAACTACCGGCAGACGGCGGATACTGTTTTCCTTCAGAATCCTGGTGGCCCGCATCAAAGAGGTATTCTCTTCCACGGTCAGGACGTCTTTTGTCATCCAGTCTTTAATCAGCATAAGGTTAAACCCTCCATATAAATTGTCTGTCCAAACTCAACAAAGAGTGATTTTTTGTTAAAACTGTAAGCCGTTGTAAAAAAATGGCCTGAATGTTGCCTGTGATATAACGGCATAAGGAGCCGTACAATTAGCGGCCAGAATGGTACAGGTTATTTCTTGACGGCTTCTAAAGATGCCACCCACAAACAGCATCTGTTTTTATAGAATATTCCTGTTGTTCTTGCAAGATGAAGTGTACCTGCCAAACAAAAAATCATCAGGAGAGAAAGAAGGTCGAAATCCATCCGTTTTTTTACCTTGCTTAACTGCCTGTGAATCGGTAAAGGAGGGTATCTATCCAGACAGAGACGTATTTCCTGCAAACATCTACCCAAGACCAGAAAAACTATCGCGAAAATATCTTTATGCCTTGCTCTATGACAGATGAGATCTTAGCCAGGATCATGGCCATGGCGGCCGCCGAAGATTGTGTTTTTCTTGAGACCAGCAGGGTAACGGCTAAAGACTCGCACTCCTATTTTTTCCATCGGCCTGTGGCCCATCTTGTCTGCTACGCCCAGGATGATCCTGCCAGATTTTTCCAGCAGGCTGAAGATTTTCTGGCGGAAGGCCTGTATCTGGCGGGTTGGCTTGGTTATGAGTTCGGCTATCTGCTTGAACCATCTCTGGCAAAGCGAATTCGTCCCGATCACGAAAAACCCCTGGCCAGTTTGGGCGTATATCGGAAACCCCTGGTCTTTGCGCCCAATTCAGGAGAATTACCTGACGATTTCTGGCCCGATTCGTCTGCGACGCAGGTCTTTACGGATTATCGCCTCACTAATCTACATCCTGACCTTTCGCAAACTGACTACATTGCCGCTCTGGCCAAAATCAAGGCCTATATCGAGAGCGGCGACACCTATCAGGTCAACTTTACCCTGAAACTGCTTTTTGATTTTGAGGGCTCGCCGGAGGCCCTGTATCAAGCGTTACGCCGCAACCAAAGCGTATCATTTGGCGCTTATCTCCGTTCCGGTGCTCAGCGTATCCTTT
>Ga0208863_1001836_pt1 | contig 12184 bp, 16 predicted proteins | sample RifOxyD3_FD_184040 | JGI IMG/M metagenome (GOLD analysis project Ga0208863, IMG submission 184040) | Soil microbial communities from Rifle, Colorado - Rifle Oxygen_injection D3 (SPAdes) | ecosystem: Environmental > Terrestrial > Deep subsurface > Rock core/Sediment | place: Rifle, Colorado...
CCCTGGGGCCTGCACGACATGCTCGGCAACGTCTGGGAGTGGACCAGCTCGGGCTACGACCCGAGCTACGGTGGTGCCGAAACGCGGTGCGCCGGACGCGGGGACCCCGTGCTTCGTGCGGCGCGCGGCGGTTCCTGGAACTACTTTCCCAGGGACGTCCGCTCGGCCGACCGCGTCGGGTACGCCCCGTCGATCCGCTACAACTTCAACGGCTTTCGTCTCGCCAGGACGGTTAAGCCCTAAAACCTTTACCCCTGGGTTAGAGGGTCCAGGGGGCATTCAACCACGCCGCCCTCCGGGGCGGTTTCTTATCCAGATCCACGGAGTTGCATTTTTTCAGTTCCGTGGATGATAGCCACAGGGGCCGCGAGGCCCAATCAACAACCTGCGCAGACAGACCGCGCAAAGGGGACAAAACATGGCATACCAGAGCAATGCCCGCCAGAACAGGGACGGCGAGCAGCAATACAGGAAAGAGGCGGACTACGATCGGTCCGTCGTAGATCGCGCCCTGTCCGAGATCAGCGGACAGTACGGGCGAATGTTGGCTGCCCACGGGCTGTCGATTGACCAGGAGATCGCCTTTCTGTGGGCGATATTCCAGGGCGGACTGAGCCTTCTTGAGAAGGCCTGCCAGGAGCCGGAGCAGCTCAAGAGAGCGCTGCTCATGCAGGCCAGTATTGGGTTGACCCTGTCGCCCTCGCGGGCGTTTGCGTACCTAGTGATCAGAAAATTCAAACTGATTCTGGACGTGGGCTACCGCGGGCTGATAAAGCTCGCAGTGGACGAAGGCTTGGTAAGGACAGCCAAGCCCGAACTGGTCCACAAAGGAGACCAGTTCGAATACCGGGGGCCATCCACGGCTCCTCTACACACAAACGCCAATTTTTTTGGCGACCGCGGACCGGTGGTCGGCGGGTACGTCATCGCCACACTGCCCGACGGGGGCGTAATGGTGGAGACCATGACAGAGGGGGAGTTCGTGGAGATTTCCCTTCTGAACAAGGACAGTGACGCCTGGAAAAAGGAGTTTTCCAAGGGGGAAATGCGAAAAAAGACGGTCCTGAAAAGGGCATCGAAGTGGTGGTACAACGCCGCCGCAGGGAAAGACTCGGAACGGCTGGCCGCAGCCATTACCTACCTGAATGAGGAGGCGGGAGAGGGTATCCCGACAGGCCCGATCGGACTGGCGGAGCAGCCCAAACCCCCAGCAGAGCCCGCTGTGCCGGCAGACGGACAGATACTCGCGTCAACAAAGACACGGGTTGAGATGATCCTCCGCAGGGCGACGAAGCAGGGAGCCTTCAAGCCCTGCGAAGACTACCTCCGCGAGAAATTCTCGGGAGGGGAACTAGCCTGGGCCTTAGCCCAGCTCCGCCAAGCGGAGGAGGTGGCGAATTCCGAACCGGAACCGCCGCCCGCCGAGCCCGAGCCCGAGCCCAGCACGGGCGAGTGAAAGCACGGTGACGCCTCTCGGGGCGCCACCACCAAACCCCGCCGTCCCGGGAGACCAAGCGCCTCCCGGACGGGGGAGGTGCGCATGGAGAAAACCATGACCGACACGATGATTCTAGTTCAGGGCGGCTCGTTTCTGATGGGCAGCCCGAAGAACGAAAAGGGACGTTTCGCTGACGAGCGGCAGCACCTGGTACAGGTCGAGGATTTTTGCCTCGGCAAGCACCCGGTGACCAACGCCGAGTACCGGTTTTTTAAGCCGGACCACGACAGAGGTGCCGGCTTCAACGGCGATGACCAGCCGGTGGTCTGGGTCAGTTGGCATGACGCCACGGACTATGCCGAATGGCTGAGCCAGGAGACCGGCGAAGCCTACCGCCTGCCCACTGAAGCAGAGTGGGAATACGCCTGCCGGGCGGGCACCACCACCCGCTTCTTCTTCGGCGACAAAGCGAAGCGGCTGGGCGAGTTCGCCTGGCTCGGTAGCAACTCAGGCGAACAGACCCATCCGGTCGGGCAGAAGCTGCCCAACCACTGGGGCTTGTACGACATGCTCGGCAACGTCTGGGAGTGGACCAGCTCGGTCTACGACCCGAGCTACGGTGGTGCCGAAACGCGGTGCGCCGGACGCGGGGACCCCGTGCTTCGTGTGGTGCGCGGCGGTTCCTGGGGCGGCAGACCGAGGCTCGTCCGCTCCGCCTTCCGCGACAGGGACGACTCGGCGAACCGGGACGACAACGTCGGCTTTCGTCTCGCCAGGACGGTTAAGCCCTAAAACCTTAAATCCCTGCCGCTGGGCCATCCGGTCCAGCGGCATCCTTCAACCGCCCGGAGGCCAGCACAAGCTGGTTTTCCGGGCCTTTTAAGCCGTTACTCCATGGAAGCTGGGGTTGACCAGGAGATGGGTCGCCGCGAAAGCGACGACCCTACCCTGGAGTTTTGCTTCTAGGGGCACGGCGCGGCAGTGATCTGTCGCGCCTCCCTGGGAGCAAAAAAAACAGTCCATTGCAGGCGATCAATCCCATCGGGATTCGGGCGCTTGCGATGGACCCCAACGCATGAACCGGCTCTCGCGGAGGAGGTTGCGGCATGTGCCGTATTCCTTCTTCGCGGACAGCCGTCTCTGCGCCGGAATATCCCGAATAACCGGCCAAAACCGGGTTATTCCACGCTCCGCGCCAGATTTATCTCCATAAACTCTCCAGAGCTGCCTTCGAACAGCCCCGCACAACGGCTGCTCAAAGGTTTCTCAATTTCCGCTGCTTTTCGCGCCGCAAGGCACTGGACCTGGCCAGCTAACCCAGACAAACAGCCAACTGCCCCAAGCAGGAGGCACCAAACCAAACCCGCCGTCTCGGGAGACCTTATGCGCCTCCCAGACGGGGGAGGTGCAGGAGGAGCTATGAAAAAGCTCTGCATATACCACGCCGACTGCGCCGACGGCTTCGGCGCAGCGTGGGTCGTCAAAGCGGCTCTCGGGGAAGACGTTGGCTTCTTCCCCGCAGCCTACGGTGCCGCCCCGCCGTACATCGAGGGCGGCCAGGACGTGATCCTGGTCGATTTCAGCTATCCCAGGCCCGTGCTGCTGGAGATGGCAAAAAAGGCAGGATCGATCCTGATCCTGGATCACCACGCCTCCGCAGAGCGGGAACTGGTGGATCTGCCGCCCCATGTCGAGTGCGTTTTCGACATGAACCGCAGCGGGGCCATGCTTGCCTGGGATCGTTTTTATCCCAGCGAAGAACCGCCGTCCCTGTTCCGCTACGTTCAAGATCAGGACCTCTGGCGCTTCGCGCTGGAAGGGACAAAGGAAGTCATGGCGACCGTCCACTCGTACCCCTACACCAGGGAGGCGTGGGGACGACTGCTGATGAGGGGCATCGACGAGCTGCGCCAGGAAGGCGAGCCGATCGAGCGCAAGCAGCAAAAGGACATCCTGTCCCATTTGCGCGCCTGCGCCTACAGGGCAGTGATCGCGGGACATCGCGTCCCCGTGGTCAACGTCCCGCCCGGCTGGTGTTCCGACGCGGGGCACATTCTGGCCCAGAACGAGCGGTTCGCCGCGTGCTACTGGGATACCGGGACGCATCGGAAGTTCTCCCTCCGGTCCAGCAAGGACGGCATGGATGTATCGATGATCGCAGGACTCTTCGTGGGAGGCGGCGGTCACAAGCATGCGGCAGGTTTCGAGCTGGCGCATTCTGAGCTGCACAAGCTCAGTGACGGCAATCGTCCGCCGTTGGCACCGGTGAGCGGTGCCTAAGCCGTCCGGCTTGCATTGTCCATAACCCGCAGAGAATGGGGTTCCGGGCCAACAACAAATCACGCAGAAGGGACGCCCTCTGCCTGGAGCTATTTTTCCGGGCGGACGCGCCCCTTTTCATGGGAGGCAACCATGAAGGAAGTGAACATCGCCCAGCGAACGCCGGAATGGCATGCCTGGCGCAAGCTGGGCATCACTGGCACGGATGCCGCAGCGATCCTGCGGCGCCATCCGGAAAAAACACCGTGGCGGATCTGGGCCGAAAAGCTCGGCAAGGTCGCCCCGGAGGACATTTCAGGAAACCCCAATGTCCGCCGGGGAGTGGAGTTGGAGCCTGTCGCACGGCAGGCCATCGAGGAAAAACACGGGCTCGTGCTGATTCCGTTCTGCGGAGAGCACGACCAGCACTCTATTTTAAGAGTGTCATTCGACGGGGTAGACGACAACGGGCGTCCGGTCGAAATCAAGTGCCCAGGCGACAACGTGTGGAACTCCGTCCAGGAGTCCGGCGAGCAATCGCCCGAGTTCCAGCGGTACTACATCCAGGTCCAGCACCAGATTCTGGTTGCCGGCTCGGAAACGGCGCTGCTGGTGTTCTTCCGGCGGGACGCCAAGGGCGACGGCGAAATGATGGAGTTCACCATCCAGAAGGATGAAGAACTCCACCAGCAGATCATCACCGAATCCCTGGTCTTCTGGGAGATGGTCGTGAACCAGAAGGAGCCGGAGAAGGACCCACTGCTCGACATCTTCGTGCCTACCGGCGCGGAACGTGGCGAGTGGATGACCCTGGCGGGCGAAAGAAAGCGTGTGAACGCCTTTCTGTCCGCAGCCGAAGCACAGGTAAAGACCCTGGCAGCCCAGCAGAAGGGCATCGACGACAAGCTGGAGCTGCTGATGGGGGAATTCCTCCGTGCCGAGTGCGATGGCGTTGCGTTCACCCGGTATCAGCAGCAGGGGAACGTGGATTGGAAGGCGTTGATCGCCGACCTGGTGCCGACCCTGGATCTGGACGACGCCCTGCTCGAAAAATATCGGGGCAAATCCTCCTCCCGCAGGAGGGTGACGCAAACCGATACGGAGGATGCCGAAAAGAAGGCATCCGCCAAACGCAAGGGCAAAGCCGCGAAAGGCGCCGAAACGCCGCCGGCGGAAGCCGTGCCGACAGAACCGGCTTCCAAGTACGCATGGTAAGGAGATACACCATGGCAACCGCCGAAAAAAGAAAGGTCCGCGTCGGGCTGTCCAGCCTGGATAGCCCCATGACGATCGCTCAGGCGAAGCGTTACGGCGACAAAAACATGCCGCAAGACTTGCGGCGGGCCGGGTTCGGGACCACGATTTTCGTGTCTGACCCGGAAATAAACGGGGCTGTCTTTTTCCGCGTGAACTACGGGAAGTAAGCTCGGTTTTCCAAACCCTCCAACCCAACCGGGGCCACTCCAGCTCCGGCTGGGGTGGTACCTCGATACAATGCGGCTGGAAGGGCCGAAATTTGCCTATTCATGCCCATATAGGGATAATCAAGGAGGTGCAACAATACATGAAAAAATTATTCTGGCTTGGGTCATCCAAGAAAGACCTGAAAGCAATGCCAAACGATGTTCAGGACACATTTGGCTATGCGCTGCATCAAGCGCAAGCTGGCCAAAAGCACGAGCGGTCCAAACCATTAAAGGGTTTCGGCTCGGCGGGCGTTCTTGAAGTAGTCGAAGGCGCGGACAGCGGCACGTTTCGTGCCGTCTATACTGTCAAATTCGCCGATGCAGTTTATGTCCTTCATTGCTTTCAGAAAAAATCAACGCACGGCATCGCAACGCCAAGGCCGGACACGGAGACAATCAACACGCGGCTCATGGCGGCAGAGGCCCATGCTAAAAGGGGTGAAAAATGATCGACATTGAAATTGAGGAGAGCAGCGGCAACGTCTACGCAGATTTAGGCATGGTCGGCGCCGACGAAATGCTGATCAAGGCACGGCTCGCGACCAAGATCGGCGAAATCATCACTAGCCGGAAATGGAGCCAGCAGCAAGCGGCCGAAATCCTTGGCATCACTCAACCAAAACTGTCCAAAATGCTGCGCGGACAGTTTCGTGGGATCAGCGAAGTAAAAATGCTCAATTGCCTTGCCCGGCTTGGACGGGATGTGCAGATTGTCGTAGGCCCTGATCGACATACGGCTTCGGACGGACATGTCGATGTTGTGTTTGCTGCGTAACAGCGCGCACAAAGAAGCGCCCCATGAATGAGTTCATTGAGGGCTTCGTAAGGGCGAATGTGGCTACGGGCAAAAAGACAGGGGTTCACTTTGGACGTGTACTGTGCCGACTTTCAGGCAGTTTCGATATCCAAACGAGCGCGGGGCGTGTCTCCGGCATTTCCCATAAGCACTGCGTTCAAATACAGAGGAAAGACGGGTATGCCTATTCCTGAAGATCGCCTCTTTCCCTCCCCATGCCTAAAGGCAGGGGCTTCTCAGAGGCGCTGGTGAAAGGAGCCAAAGAAACACCAAGAGGCTTCTTCGCTCCGTTGATCGCAATCTGGCGTTTGCTGATTGCCGCAACAGAGGCGCAGATAGCCAAGACAGCGACAGAAAAAGCCAAGCGCGCCTAAACAGGCGTCCTCGGCACCCAACCAGCCCTAGTGATCCTCGCGGGTCACTGGGTTTTTTTGTGTCTAAAAAAAACGTCCATTGGGCGCCCCCACGGGCGCTCAGGGGCCTTTCCCGAAAGCTCCCGCGAGTTTTCCGTAAAGGTTTTTCAGCCGCAAGGCACTGGACCTGGCCAGCTAACCCAGACAAACCGCCGAAAGGCACCAAACACTCCCCCGAACGGGTATCGCTTTACGCGCCTCCCGTTCGGGGGTGGCGCGTTCGTGGAGAACTCCATGGACCAGAACCAATATTACCCAACTCCCGAAGCCCTGGCCCGCCGGGCCTGGGCAAAATTCCAGAACAAGAAATTTGGAAGGATTCTGGAACCATCCGCCGGCAAGGGAGACCTTGCCAAGCTTCGCCCCCATCACACGGGGACGAACTGGCACACGAACTCACCACCGGTCGATTGTATTGAGGTCAATCTGGAGCACCACGCCAACCTCCGCAAGGAGGGCTTCAGCGTGGTCGGCATCGACTTCCTCAAGTACGAGGGGGCGGGCGCGATCTACTCGCACGTCGTCATGAATCCCCCGTTCGCTCAGGGCGCGCAACACGTCCTGAAGGCGTGGGACCTTCTGTACGATGGCGAGATTGTCGCCATTCTGAACGCGGAGACGGTTCGCAATCCGTTCTCCAAGGAACGCGCCATGCTGGGCAATCTGATTCAGAAGTACGGATCAGTGGAATACATCGAAGGCGCGTTCTCCGACGCGGAGCGCGAAACCGATGTGGAGGTGGCCCTGGTCCATCTCTGCAAGAAAGCCCGCTTCGGCGAAGAGCTGACGGGCTCGATCATGGATGGCTTGCAGGAGGACATAGCCACGAGGGCATCCCTTGCGGGGGATTTCGCCGAGATGAACAGCCTGGCCTTGCCTGGCGAGTTCGTCAGAAACGCAGTGCTGGCCTTCAGCGCCGCCGTCAAGGCAGCAAGGGAGTCGGTCACGGCGCAGGCCCGTGAAAACCATTACGCCGGCCTCCTGGGGCACACCCTGGAGCAGCGCAATGGAAGCGGCGGCGAAACCTTGCCCTCGTCTCTGGATTGGGTGCGGGAGGAACTGCACAAACGCTATGAGACCCTGAAGGACCGGGCATGGGCTGGCATTCTGCGCTCGACCCAGGTCGCCGACAGGCTCTCGTCTTCGGCCCAGCGGCGGCTGGAATCGGATTTCCAAACGATCAAGAGCCTGGAGTTCACGACTGCCAACGTTTACGGCTTTCTGCAAGGGCTGTCGGCCAACCAGTCGGATATCCAGATCGGCATGCTGTGTGACGTATTCGATCTGATCACCCGGTACTACACCGATAACACGGTGTATTACAAGGGATGGAAATCGAACGACAAGCACAGAACATGCGGCATCCGGGTCAAAACCTCAAGGTTTGTGATTCCGGGCTACAAGAGTGACAGCTGGAGTTCCTCTTTAAACTGGAATGGCATGCAGATGCTGGCGGACTTCGACAAGGCGTTTGCCCTGCTGGACGGCAAGGTGGAGCCGACGATCAGTCTGGCGTCGCTGTTTTACAGCGAATTCGACGCACTGAAAGGCGGTGCGCGCTTGTCGTCATCGTACTTCGATGTGCGCTACTACCCAGGGGCGGGGACGCTGCATTTCTTCGCCCGAAACAAGGACCTGATCGCCCGGCTGAACCTGCTGGTCGGACGGCATCGGCAATGGCTGCCTCCCCAAGGCGCTCGCGTAAGCGATGCCTTCTGGTTGCAGTACGAAAAGGCCGAGAAGTTCGACAGGGAGCTGCGTGACAAGATCAGCTCAAGTTGTCGCCAGGGATGGGATAACCCGATGGCCAAACTGGCCTGTGCCCGCTACGACACGAGCATTGATAAGGAGGTTGCCGAGCGGAAAATGAACGAGGCGCTGGATGCCGTACTGGCCAAGCATGACATCGATCCGAACGCGCTGCTGGAGGCGCCGCAGGAAGCGTTCAAACTCCTGGCCTGCGCCTAAACACAAACCTTCGCTCGCTGTCCGCCAAGGAGAGCGAGTCGAGGGCGGATAGTCCCCTCCAAACACGAACCTTGCCTCGTCCCGAAAGGGGCGGGGCCGGTTCTTTTCTCGAATAACCGGCCAAAACCGGGTTATTCCACGCTCCGCTTCGGATTTATCCCTATAGACTTTTCGCAGAGATCTCCGAACAGCTTGCGACAGCCGGCTGCTCAGAGATTTCCACGATTTCTCGCCGCAAGGCACTGGACCTGGCCAGCCAACCCAGACAAACCGCCGAAAGGCATTGCCCATCGGGAAGCACTCCCTGATGGGGATTGGTGTTTCCATTTTTCAAGAGGAAGCGCCATGGAACTCTGGAAGATCCATAAATTTTGCGAATCCGCCTCCCTGGCGGAGCTGCTCCGCAAGGAATTGCAGCTAGAGAAGGCGGTAGAGCTGCGCCGGGTATCCGACACCAACGCCAAGATTATCTTGGCCCTGGTAAAGGAGTATATCGAGGTCAAGCGACTATTCGATTAGTCCCAGCCAGGCAGCCCCGAGAGGATCTGGTCTAGGACCGGATCATCGCCCCTCATCCTGACCGCCAATTCGTTCATTTCTCGTTCAAACGCGGCGTCAATCGCCGCCTCGAACTGGGCCTTTGTGCGAATCTGGTCAATCCGGAAACCGGATCTTGCGAATCGCTCGCGGAAGCGCGCCTCACCGGACTTAGTGATGCGTATCCGTCCGGTTGCAGGGTCTTCAACAAAGAGCTGACGCACATTCATAGCGCCGGCTCCGCCCGTCATCAATCTCATACCGTCCTCCTGTGCTTCCCATCAGGGTAAACCGGGCAGGACAAAACGCAACAACACTTAACTACCGGTGAGGCGATTTCCGGACTCGGTCTCGCCGATGAGATCAAGGATTGTTCTTTCCCCAGAACGCCCCCTGGAGATTGGCCCGGGATTGCCGTGCAAGCGGCAATACGCCTCCCAGTCCTTGTCAGTGATCTCGTCTTCGCTGACCTCGACCGGAAAAAGGTCGAGGTAAAGCCGGTTGACCGCCATGTAGATAACCTGCCCCTCAGTGAGGCGCATGTGTTCTGCAATGGCGGCAGTCATTTCTTCTTGGGGACGCATCGGTGGTTTCCTCTGTCTGATATTCCTCAAGGGTAAGTCAGGTCCAGGAAAACGCAACACCCCGGAATGATCTGAATTACCACCCCGAGCACAGCTCGAAACCGTCCTCCTGCGCTTCCCATCAGGGTAAACCGGGCAGGACAAAACGCAACAACACTTTTCCCCAACCGGGGCGCACAGCCCCCTGCAGGGAGTCGTGCGCCCATAGCCCGAAGGAGGGCACATGAGCAACAAAACGTTATTTGAGGCATTTGGTGTGCAGTCGCCAAATGCCGATACTACGAAAATCCCCGTCTCTGCCGCGTGCAAGACGGGGTCCGGAACGAACTGGAAGGAGATCCCCTTCCAGTTTGAATTCGGCGCTCTGCGCCGGATTCTTCGAAACCTGGATCAGCAACACCCTATCTGGGCGCACGGCCCTTCCGGGTGTGGGAAAACCGAGCTGTTCATTCAGATCGGAGTTCGGCTGAACCGCCCGGTTCACGTCATCTCCTTCGGCGAAGAGTCTTCGCTGCGGGAGCTGTTGGGGACGATGAAAATCGCCTCCAGTACCGCCGAGGTTGCTGGCGGTGACGAAAAGGGCCTGGCCTCCGTCGCCAAGGCTCTCTGGACCCTGGCCAGGCGTGGCCTGGGCCTGGAAACCCATTTCCAGTACGGACAGCTCCCGCTGGCCATGCAGGACGAGGGCGCCATCATCGTCCTGGACGAGTTCAATATGGCTCCTCCGGGGATCGCCGCGCAGTTGAACCGCTTCCTGGAGACAGGGAGCGTCACCATCCCGGAAACGGGAGAGGTGATCCACCGCGCCAGGGACGTGGCCATCGTCGTCACCGCCAACACGGAGGGCGGGATTGACGACTCAGGGATCTACGCCGGATCTCAGGCGCAGAACGGGGCGACACGCTCCCGGTTTGCCTTCATCCGGATCGGGTACCTGGCGGAGGACCTGGAGAGGGCCGCCCTGACCACCCGCATCCAAGACCTCGATAAGGTCATGGTGGCGGGAGACAAGCCGTTCTCCGCGCTTGCAGTGGAAACAGCGACCGCCTGCCGGGCCTTGGTAAACGCGGGCGCGACCAGCCTGCCGTTCACCTTCCGTAACCTAGTCAATTTCGCCGGCTCCGTGAAGGAGCTGAAGGACTTGGGCGACGGGTTTCGGGACGCCTACTTCGACGGGCTCTCGCCTGTCGAGCAGGTGCCGGTGAACGAGGTCTTTCACAAGATCTTCGGCATCAAACTTTGATGGGGTAGCAACCACCCGTCCCGCGCCTTCATGGCGCGGGACGGTGAGGAGGGAACATGAACACCACGAAAAACCCTGTGGCGAAGTTCGCGGGGCGGGTTAACAAGAGCGCCGTGTTCCGCGACCGGACGAAGTATGTCCGGCGCGAGAAACACGGAAGGGGGCGTAATGGGCGCGGGTAAGAGCGTCTACCTGGAGTATTACGACTCCGCAAGGAACGCGGACAAGTTTTACCAGGCGACACTGAAGGACAGCAGTGTCTGCTACCAATGGGGCCGGTGTGGCACAAAAGGACAGGCCAAGGTCGAGACCCACTCCTCGGAGCGGGCGGCGAGCCAAGCGCTTGATGAGAAGGTAAGCGAGAAAGCCCGTAAGGGTTATTCGCGTACCGGCGGTAGTGTCCCGCTGCCACAAGAGTTTTCCCAAGCGGCATCACCGCCGCCCAAGAAGGAGCCGGAAACCAATCCGGATCAGGATTCGGAGCCAGCCTCGTACTTCCTTAACTGGAAGGCGGCGAGGCCAATCGACGCGGCGGCCTTGGAAGAGTCCGCCGAACTAACCCGGCGGATCATTGATCACTGCCAGCACTTGCTGCCGCAGCGGTTCTTGCTCCAGTCGGGCGAGGACTATCGACAAGTCCTCTTTTTCGAGGACGGCGAGCAAGTTGCCGCCTTCGGCTATCCGCCGATGGCGTTTCTTGACGCGCTGACCACGCGGGAGAGAAAGGCCGTCCTGGAGCTTGGCACGTCACGGGACGGCTGGCTCTCGAACCATGGCACGGGCCAAGGGATCATCAGCACCGGGAAAAAGATGTTCGATTTCCCTGTTCGGTTGTTTCTCTCAATCCTGGCCGGCAGCCATGGGTTGGAGGTTTCCTGCTCCGATGGGCTGGAGTACGGCACGGGGCTGGCAGTAACGCCAACCATGGAGGACTTTGAGTGGTATCCCTTATGGACGGAACTCAAGCCACTTGTGGAGGCGCACTGGTTCGTCCAGGGCTCAACCAAGGTGCTGTACAGTGCTCCGCCAACTGAAGGGGAGCGAACGTATGCTTGGTAATCCTCACTGGAATTCGGGCAAGAAAGCGGAACACCGCGAACGGACCTAGTCCGCGACGAAGCGGAGGAGGAGGCGGCGAATTCCAATTCCGATCCGGAACCGCCGCCCGCCGAGCCGGAGCCCGAGCCCAGCACGGGCGAGTAAAAAAACACAGTGACGGCCTCTCGGGGCATCACCACCAAACCCCGCCGTCCCGGGAGACCAAGCGCCTCCCGGACGGGGGAGGTGCGCATGGAGAAAACCATGACCGACACGATGATTTTAGTTCAGGGCGGCTCGTTTCTGATGGGCAGCCCAGAGGGCGAAAAGGGACGTTTCGCTGACGAGCGGCAGCACCTGGTACAGGTCGAGGATTTTTGCCTCGGCAAGCACCCGGTGACCAACGCCGAGTACCGGTTTTTTAAGCCGGACCACGACAGAG
>Ga0208863_1001838_pt1 | contig 12161 bp, 11 predicted proteins | sample RifOxyD3_FD_184040 | JGI IMG/M metagenome (GOLD analysis project Ga0208863, IMG submission 184040) | Soil microbial communities from Rifle, Colorado - Rifle Oxygen_injection D3 (SPAdes) | ecosystem: Environmental > Terrestrial > Deep subsurface > Rock core/Sediment | place: Rifle, Colorado...
TGGTGAAAGCCGGATTTATACATCTTTGCGAATATTTTGATAAGCCGCTCTTCCTTTTTTTGGGAAGCGGCTTTTTTTTATAGTGAAGGCGCTCTCGAATTACTGATTACCATCAATCCTCTATTTTTTGTACGACAAACTATTCAGGTTCAGGAGTATGACTCTTGCCGATCACCCCCTGATTCCCAAAATTTTTCTAGAAAGACGCGGCGATAATTACCAACGAGTAGTTTAGACAATCACCCATTAACCGCGATTGCTTCAACAAACTGCCACTTATCTGATTTATGCGCGGCCCGCCATAGATTGAAGGTTTGCTGCATGTTCAGCCACAATTCCGGTGTGGTGTTGAACGCTTTTGAGAGCCGCAATGCCATGTCCGGAGTTACCGAGCTATGTTCGTTGACAATGCCGGAGAGCGTCTTTCTGGATACACCCAGGGTCTGCGCCAGATCCGATATTGTTAAAGACAACGGCTCCATATACTGTCTCTTCAAGATGCCACCCGGATGAGTCGGGGGCCTTTGCCTTGTTCTCATGACTGCACCTCGCTAATGGTAATCCAGGTAATCAACATCATATGCATTGCCATCTTGAAAGCTGAAGACTACCCGCCAGTTGCCCGAGACTTTCACTGCCCAAAAGCCCTGCAGCTTCCCCTTTAACTTATGAAGATCGGACCCCGGATATCGCATATCCGCCAGATCCTTTGCGGCATCGAGCGTGTCTAGAATATCGGCCAGCTTTTGCGCGTGAACTGGTTGGATGCTCTTTTTCGTACCGTCGAAAAAGAAATCCTCCAAGCCTTTATGAACGAATGTTTTGATCATCTGTATTGAGTGTAACTATCTTAGTTACAGAACGCAAGAATATCATCGGAAAAAGCAAGAGAGCAAGAGGGTGCCTGCTTTATTGAATAAAGGAAACTAACCATTCCATGCCAGGTGGGTAAGCAATTTGATTTGGCCTAAATCACTAAAGATAGGATGTCCCCTCCTGATCCCCAGGCGGCTATATTATAATGAATGTTGGCCGATTACGAGAGAAACCATGCAGCAGATCACGAACGCCATTCAGGAACGAATCAAGAAGCAACACGGGCAAATAATAGCGATGCAGACGGTGGCGAACAAATAAGTTTTCAGCTTGACCGTATTAACGCTAAGCGTTATGATAAAGATATGATTCAGTCATTCAAGTGCAAGGAAACGGAAAAGATATTTGACGGTCGGTTTTCTTCTAAATTGCCGCAAAGCATTCAACGGCTTGCCGCTCGTAAGTTAGAAATGCTTGATGGTTCCGAGGAAGTTGATGACTTGAGGTCACCGCCAGGAAACCGGTTGGAAGCATTGGCAGGAGATAGAACCGGCCAGCACAGTATCAGGATAAATGACCAATGGCGGATTTGCTTTATCTGGCGCGACGGAAACGCCTTTGAAGTAGAGATCACCGACTACCATTAAGGAGTACAGCCATGAGTAAAAGAGACTTTCCCCCAATCCATCCCGGCGAGATCCTGCGGGAAGAATTTCTTCTTCCATTGGGAATCAGTCAATACAGGCTCGCCAAGGAAATTCACGTCCCGCCACGGCGTATAAACGAGATCGTTCTTGAGAAGCGCGGAATTACAGCAGACACGGCTATTCGCCTGGGCCGTTATCTTACGACTACCGCTCAATTTTGGCTTAACCTGCAAGCTCGTTATGAACTTGAAATAGCAAAGGAAACTATTGATGAACAGGAAATTCGGCCATTTAGTAAGGCGGCCTGATAGAAAGTAACGATGATCAGACCGGCAAAGCTGAACATGTTCTGTTTTGTCGGTTGATAAAAACTTCATGCGGAGCAATGATATGTTAGCTATGAACCTTTCTGACTCCTTGGAAGCAAAATTACTGGCGGCAGCACAACACCACGGCAAGAGTCCGTCTGACATGGCGGCTGAAGCCTTGGAGTACTGGCTTGAGGTTGACGATTGGGCCGCTTGCAGGGCTTCCGGCCACCATCCAAACGAGGAAACAATCAAAGCCATAGAAGAAAGCAGGCAAGGTGCTGGACTGAAGGCTTATTCTTCACCTTCTGACCTCTGTTTTTTGTACGACAAACTATTCTCAACTTGACTCCTCGCATTTTTTTGTGGTAGCTGTGACTTAAAGCTATTTTTTACTGTGAACCGGAGGGCTGGCCATGCAAGTGCAACGTCTTTTTGAAAAAGTCAATAACCGGAACCTCTTGATCGAGTTGCCAGAGTCTTTTATCAACCATCAGGTTGAGGTCATCGTCTTAACCGTCGATGACGAAAAACTGAAGAGCAGGCGGCCACACCCGGCCATTGCTGGAAAAATTCAAATATGTGGTGACATATTTGAGAGTACTCCCGAATCGTATTGGGATTTGCCTAGATGATTGTTTTAGATACGCACATCTGGTTATGGTGGGTTAATCTCGAACAGGATCGCCTCAAACCGGCATGGAAAACCCAGATCGAAAGCAGCGAAGATGTAGGGATATCAGCTATTTCCTGCTTTGAAACAGCGTGGTTGGAACAACATAGCAGGATTATCCTGCCATGTCCACGCGATGAGTGGTTCGACAAGGCCCTCGATGGTCCAGGTTAACCCGGCCACTATATTGAAGCTGTTACAAGTTTGTAGATAATTTTTTGTAGATGGTATTATAGCTTCTTTTTGATTGTAACATATGACAACAAGTTGTGTAGATTCTGACTTTCGGTATTTAGCTGAGCAGAGGTTTTGTTCGGCGGATAAACCGTAATTATTCCAGAAGCATCTGCAGAACGGGTTGGATTTGACCCTTGCAGGGAAGCAGATGGGGCTAGTATGCTAAATATGACACTGGTCTGTGGGCCAAGCGATACGCAAGTGTACAAAAAATGTCCTGATGAAGAGCGGATCGTTCTACCGGCAGTATCGGTTGCAAGAGAGTTCTGAAAGTTAAAATTTTCAATTATTAGTGTGTCTAACCCATTAATAGAAGTAATTTCTTTAGGTGACAAGCTATTGTGATCAGTAGAACAACCAGAATTATGTACCAATATACTTTCGTTGCTGTTCCCTGATGTGAAATTGTTAGGTGAAGGATATTTTAACAGGTAGATCTCATCTGTATCGAACCGCGGGACTTCAAACTGAACAATAGTGTAAGGGGATCCATCAATTGTAATTGTAGACCCGACGGGGAGGTCGTTCTGAATAACGGTAATTCTCGTGGGAGCAGATTGTTCAAGTGCAGTAACCCGTCCATCAATCCCATTGAGCGCTGAATTAAGGGTGTTAAAATTTGCATTCACTTCAACTGCTTTCGCTTTCCCTCCTGCCGTAAATTGATATGGGAGATTGGTAGAAGCGGCTAGCAACGATCCCGATATAGCTACAACTATTCCGATCAAAATATAGATAGCCTTGTTTTTCATTATTCTCACTCCCAGAAAAAGTTATCCCATTCGGCTGTATCCCATATGTTTGATATACTTGTAGGAGGCAGAGAATCACTTGATGATCCGCCCCCTCCGCCTCCACAACTGACTACCAGGAAAAGTATAGTGGCTACACACAGGAAAATGCATTTATTCATGACTTAAACCTCATCAAGATGTCCAAAAAGGTCGTAGAAAAAATTGGAATTACAGATAGGCAATTCCAAACAACCTGATTAACCATGTTATGTTTGTAACTCTGGCACAAGGGATTGTAAAGGATTATTTTTACTGTCAGGCGATCGCGAGTGATTGTTGTGATTTGTTGGCATGAACATTTTTGCTCATTTCGGTAACTGATTTTCCTTTTTTTATTGTTTTCTTAATAGGCCAACTTTTTTTTTCAAACCTTACGTAATACCCGGCTCGAATGGGTGGATTTTGAGTAGGTTATGGGGAAATAAGTTGTCGGTAGCGGTCATAAGGGCGATTAAAAAATTTGCTCACAATAGCGTTTTCCACCCTCCCAGGGTAGCATCAGGGTAGCACCAAACAAAAAAGCACCAAGCTCGAAAAGAGCTAAGTGCTTGATTTTATTGGTGGGCCGTGTAGGGATCGAACCTACGACCGCCTGATTAAGAGTCAGATGCTCTACCAGCTGAGCTAACGGCCCGTCATTTTCCTGTTTGCAATTGAACGTTGGCGAAGGTATCACAAGAACATGGAGACGTCAAGGAGATTAACAGGAGAATTAGGGGAGATTTACGGATTGGGAGGAATAGAATTTTCTGTTACAATAGGAAAAATTTAATTTACTACTTTTTAACAGACCGGATTCCCGATTAAAGAGTTCGGGAATGACGAGATAAAATTGGACTTTTTACGATACCATCACTATTGACGGGGGTAGATATGAACAAGGTTTTGATTATTGGGGCCGGTGGTGTGGGCGGTGTTGTTGTTCATAAGTGCGCGCAGGTTCCGGAGGTATTTAATGAAATTGTCTTAGCCAGTCGGACGCTTGCCAAGTGTGCAAAAATCAAAAGCGAATTGTCCAGACCCATTGAGATCGCCCAGGTGGACGCCGACAAGACGAGCGAAGTTGTGGAGCTGATCAAGCGCTATCAACCGACACTGCTGATCAATACAGCCCTGCCCTATCAGGATTTGACCATTATGGATGCCTGCCTGGCCACCGGTATTGATTACCTGGATACCGCCAATTACGAGCCACCCGACGAGGCCCGTTTCTGCTATAAGTGGCAGTGGGATTATCAAGAACGCTTCCGGGAGCGCGGCATCATGGCCCTGCTTGGCTGTGGCTTTGATCCGGGAGTTACCAATATCTTCTGCGCTTACGCTCAGAAGATGCTTTTTGATGAGATTCAGACAATCGATATCTTAGACGCCAATGCCGGAGACCACGGTCACCCATTTGCCACCAACTTTAATCCGGAAATCAACATCCGTGAGGTGACAGCGCCCGGTCGTTATTTTGAAAACGGCAACTGGGTAGAGACTAAGCCGCTTTCCATCCACCAGACCTTTGATTTTCCAGCGATCGGACCTAAGAAGGCCTATCTCATGTATCACGAAGAGCTGGAATCCCTGGCCAAGAATATTAAGGGGTTGCAGCGCGCCCGCTTCTGGATGACCTTTTCGGACAACTATCTCAAGCATCTTGAGGTCTTGGGTAATGTCGGGATGACCAGGATCGATCCGGTCGAGTTCGAGGGTCACCAGATTGTACCCCTACAGTTCCTGAAGGCTCTGCTGCCGGAGCCGTCGTCCCTCGGGCCGGTCACCAAAGGGAAGACCTGTATCGGTTGCCTTATTGATGGCATAAAGGACGGTCGTCCCCGCAAGATTTTCATCTATAATGTTTGCGATCATCAGGAGTGCTACCGGGAGGTGGGGTCCCAGGCCATTTCATATACCACCGGGGTACCGGCTATGATCGGCGCCATGCTGATGCTCAACGGCGTCTGGCGCGGCAAGGGGGTATTTAATGTCGAGGAGTTGGACCCGACCCCTTTCATGGAAAAGTTGATGATTCATGGTCTGCCCTGGCAGGTGCTGGAACTGTGACCGGAGCCGTGGACAATTCAATGGCGATCGATATCGCTGAGATCCCGACCCCTGCCTATATCTGCGATCTCGGCGCCCTGGAACGAAATCTCCACACCCTGGCAGCTGTGCAGGAAAGAACCGGCTGTCGAATCCTCCTGGCCTTTAAGGGCTTTGCGATGTTCGGGGTCTTTCCGCTGATCCGCCGTTTTCTGGCCGGAGCCAGCGCCAGTTCCCTTGATGAGGCGAGACTGGCCCGGGAGGAGATGGGCGGCGAGGTGCATGTCTATGTACCGGCTTATAAAGAGAGCGAGTTCGATCAGGTGCTGACTCTGGCTGATCATCTGGTTTTTAACTCGTTTTCTCAGTGGAAGCGGTTCCGAGAACGAGTATGGCGCTCCGAGGCCAAGGTCTCTTGCGGCATCCGGGTGAACCCGGAATTTTCGGAGGTCAAGACCGCCCTCTATAACCCCTGCGCCAGATATTCGCGGCTTGGAGTGACCGCTGAGCAGTTCGAACCTGACGAACTGGATGGAATTGATGGTCTGCACTTCCATGCCCTTTGCGGGCAGAACGCCGACGCCCTCAGCCATACCCTGGCGGCGTTTGAGGAGAGATTCGGGCCGTATCTAAAAAAAATGCGCTGGGTTAATTTCGGCGGCGGTCATCACATAACCAGACCAGACTACGATGTTGATCTTTTGTGTTCACTAATTAACGGGATCCGTGACCGTTATGGGGTTCAGGTCTATCTTGAACCCGGTGAGGCAGTGGCTCTGAACGCCGGCATCCTGATTGCCTCGGTGCTCGATATCGTCCACAACGAAAAATCAATCGCCATGCTCGACACCTCAGCCGCCGCCCATATGCCGGATGTGCTTGAGATGCCTTACCGGCCCGAGATTGTCGGGGCCGGTCTGCCGGGTCGGTTTCCGTATACCTACCTGCTGGGTGGCCTCACCTGTCTTGCCGGTGATATTATCGGGGAGTACTCATTCGAGGCCCCGCTGGTGTTGGGCCAGAAGTTGGTATTCCTTGATATGGCCCACTATTCGATGGTCAAGAACAACACCTTTAACGGCGTACGCTTGCCGAGCATCGGCATCCATGATCCTCTAACCGGCAACACTAAGATTCTCCGGAAGTTCGGCTACGAGGATTATCGAAACCGGTTGTCATGAAAAGAGTTGCCTGCTCACGGTTACTCTTAACTTCAGATGGCATTCATGACGAGGTGAATTTTGAGGCGATAGCCTTGCTGCTTAAGCGGGAAACAACTGTGGCGGAACGGGCGATTTCACTCGTTGAGGCAGCATTGCAGGCGGGTGGTCGGGATAATATCACCGTGGTGGTGGGTGAACTGTAGCGTTGCCGCTATTTTTAGGTGGATCCGGATCAGATTTGACACTCCTCAACCGATCGCTGTCTTTGCATGTTGATCTTGACCGTGGTCCCCTTGCCCTCTTCACTCTCCAGGGTAAACGTGCTGCCTTTATGGTCTTCAATGATCCGTTTGGAGACGCATAAACCTAAACCGGTGCCTTTCTTCTTGGTGGTGAAGAACGGTTTGAAGATCTGTTTTTGTGTTTCGGCCGGAATACCAGGCCCTTCGTCGATGACCGAGATCTCTACGTCCTTGGCGGTTGCGGTTGCCTTGATAAGCAGATTGCCGCCTTCGGACATAGCCTCCATGCTGTTTTTGATGACGTTAAGCAGTACCTGTTTTAGTTTCTGTTTGTCCCCTTCGATAATGATATTTTCATCGTTCTCGGCATTAAACTCGATGTTGATACCTCTGTTTCGGCACTCCTCTGCTACCAGGGCTAAAATCTCATGCAGCATGGCAGAGACGTTGATTTTTTCTATCTGCAGCGCCTTTGGAGAGTAGAGATTTTTCAGTTCGACCAGCAGGTTTTCCAACCGCTGAACCTCCGTGACGATAATTTCGATTTTTTCGCGGTTTTTGGGGTTGTCCGTGTTTTTTTTAAGTTGATTGGCAAAGCCGCCGATCATGGCCAGAGGGTTTTTAATCTCGTGGTTGATTTCCGCTACTGCCTGGCCCAGGGCTGCCAGGCGTTCGGCATTGATGATCTGTTCTTGGAGCGCTTTGGTTTCGGTCAGATCACGGATGATGCCGGTAAAAAAAAGGTTGCCGTCAACCTTGGCTACCGAAAAGGAGATCGAAGCTGAGAAGTTCTCGCCGTTCTTGCGCATGATAGTGAATTCAGTTTCGTGGCCGATGAGCTTGGCCTGTCCGGTCTGGACATAGGCGGCGACAGCCCGGTCGTGGCCGGCCCGGCAGGCCGGCCCGAGGATTTGACCAAGGTTTTTGCCGATGACCTCAGCTCTGCCGTATCCGAAGAGCTGCTCGGCTGCCTTATTGAAAAAGATAACGGTTGAGTCCTGGTCAATGGTGACAAAGGCCTCGTTGGCGTTCTCCACAGCGCTTTGGAGTATGCTGAGTTCGGCAGTACAGGCCGTAGACGGTATGTCAGGATTCATCGATTGCCAGGCTATAAGTTAAGAGGAAAGGCGGTGTGCCTATTGCTTTACATATTGCAGGTATTTGTTAACTGCTTCACTCAGGGAGTAAATGGTCAGTGGTTTCATCATAAATTCGCTGATCCCGATCTCCTTGGCAGTTGTTTCGTTGACATTTTCACTGAAGCCGGTGCAGAGGATGATAGGGATGTCCGGACGGATGGCGAGCATCCGGCGGGCCAGCTCAAATCCGGTGATCCCGGGCATGGTCTGATCGGTAATGATCAGATCAAAGGCCATGGGGGCGCTGGTGAAGGCTTCCATCGCCTCAATACTGCTCATAAAGGTGGTAACTTCACAGCCAAGCAGGCGGAGGATCTTGTCGGCAAGCTGAACAATAGTCTCCTCATCGTCAACGAACAAGACGTTGCCGGTGGTTTTTGTGTATTCCAGAATATTGCCGACATCCGGTTCCTTTTTGGCAACATTCAGTGATTCAATGATGGGTAGATAGATAGTAAAGGTGGAACCCTGACCGGGGCTGCTTTCGACCTCAAGGAAACCCTGATGGTTTTTAACAATTCCATGGACCGTTGCCAATCCCAGTCCGGTGCCTTCACCTTGCTTCTTGGTGGTGAAGTAAGGTTCGAATATCCGATTCAAGACCTCTTTGTTCATGCCGTGGCCGGTGTCTTTGACCATGAGCCTGGCATATTTGCCGGCACGGACTCCAGGATATTTGGAGGCCTTGACTGCATCGACAACGACTTCGGTGAGGCTGATCTCCAGAATGCCGTTCTGTTTATCCCGCATGGCATGAAAGGCGTTAGTGCCCAGGTTCATGATAATCTGATGGATCTGGGTGATATCGGCAAGCACCGGGCCGCAATGGACATCGATCTCCTGGCGGATGTCAATTGTAGTGGGCAGGGTGCCTCTGAGCAGTTTCACGGTCTCTTTGAGTACCAACTGCAAAAGCATGCCCCTCTTCTCATGACCGGTTTGTCTGCTGAAGGTCAGGATCTGTTTGACCAGTTCCGAGGCGCGTTTGCCTGAAATGACAATCTTTTCGATATGTTGGTAAACCGGGCTCCCCTTCGGGGTGGCGACTAACGACAATTCGGCATAGCCGATGATGGCGGTGAGGATGTTGTTGAAGTCATGCGCGACTCCACCTGCCAGGGTGCCGATTGCCTCCATCTTCTGGGCATGACGGAGGTTCTCTTCGATCATTTTGACGTGGGTGACGTCACGGTATATCGCTACAACCTCGCCGGAGGGAAGCTTGTAAACAAAATTTTCGCGCCAGCCGCTGATTCTTTCATCCCGGTATTGGTGGGAGTCCATAAATTCCGGGTTACCGGTGGCCCAGACCCGTTGGAGAATCTCGAAAAGACCGAACTCCTTTATGCCGGGAAAGACCTCGGCAACATTGCGGCCCAGCAGCTCTCTCTTTTCGATTTTTTCAAGAACCTCGGCTGCCTTGTTGAAATCGACGATTACGAAATCCTCGCCATTGTTTCTGGCTTCGTAGACTGCAACTCCGCTGCCCATCCGGTCGAAGAGCTCCCGGTACCTTGCTTCACTGAAACGCAGGGTCTCTTCGGCTTTTTTGCGATCGAGGAAGCGCCTGTGCAGGCTGATAAAGTTTAGCCCGACGCCAAGAAGTCCCATAAGCCAGAAAAGGATGTGGCCTACCCAGATGTTTCGGATGGTTTTGGCCTTGGCGTCCCAGAACTGGTCCATGGGCAGAGCAATACTCAAACCGCCCCGGACATCCCCCAGAACATACCCTTGATCAGCATGGCATTTGAGGCACTCCTGTTCAGTGGGCAGGGGGATCATCAGTCGCATCTGCTCTATGCCGTTCAGGATGGCAACTGAGCTGATCTCTTTAGCCCCTTTTTCAAAGGTCTTTAGTGCCTGGGCCTCCCACGGGTCTGCCAGGTTTTCCGGGCGGAGCGGATTCAAGCTTGTCACGTGTGCGCTATGTTTCTGTTTTTCAATGCCTAGTTCAAAAAGTTCCCGACTCATATAGGCAGGATTAATCAGGGTGTAAATCTTGCCGTCAGAGGCTGTAATCTCGCGTTGCATTTCGTAATGGAGATAGGGGTTCGGGCGGGTTTTTTCAGTAATTGGCACGTAGACGCCGCCATGCAAGGAGTTCCATTTCCGGAAGAGCAGATCCTTGTCAACATGGGTGCGGGCGACGTTGCGGGCGATTTCAACGGTTTCACTACGGTAAAGATAGAGATTCCAGGCAAGCGCAGCAGAAACGATGGCGGTCCAGCCAAATCCCATAAGCAGAGCAAAGTGTAAAATTCTGGCGGGCTTAAGAGAGAATGCGTCAGTCGTCATCGGGCCTCTGACTGCTTGAGAACTGGTTCGTGGCAATAGCTTAGCGCCTGTATGGAACTTGTTGATTTTATCATAGAACCATTATCAACTCATAGGCAATAAGTATATCTGTTCGGATGCAATTTTTGTAGGGGCGGTTCACGAACCGCCCTCCTTTGTCCCCCGCAAGGATTTCCCCTACTTAAAATGGCTGCATTGTCCAGATACCGCAGGGGCAGGTATCCCGACAAAAGCCACAGGCGATACACTTGTTGCCGTCCGAGAGGTATTCGTATCCAACTTCGGTTGGTGCCTCGCGACGGGTAATGGCCTGGGTTGGACAGATGGTCTCGCAGAGATGGCAATCCCGGCATTTGCCACAGCTTAAGCAGCGGTCAGCCTCGTTTTCGGAAGAGCTGTCCATCCTTGATTCCGGGCAGTAGTGCTCAATGGTCAACTGTTTCTGGTCAATAACCTTCTTGGCAAAGGGGCGCCACTCCAGACCATTCAAGGTGGAGATAATAAAGTCGGCTGCCTTCTTGCCGCTACCGAGAGCATTGGTGGCCAGACCCGGCCGTTCGACATCGCCAATGGCCAGCACCTGCGGGTCGCTGGTACGGCCGGATGGGTCGGTTTTTACCCAGCCGGCGCCACCTACGGTCAATACCTCAACGGTATCAGGCAGGAAGTTCAAGGCCGGTACATCGCCGATTGAGATAATTACGGTCTCCGCCGGAATAAGCGTGCCATCGGTGGCGACCAGCCCCTGCTCCGTGACCTCCCTGGTCATGATCGGCCAGCGGAAGGTGGCGCCCAGGGCCTCGGCAGCAGCTTTTTCCTTGCCGAAGGCCAGGGGCTTCTGGATATCGACCAAGGTTACCTGCTGAGCACCCAGGCGGTAAGCTTCACAGGCTACATCTGCCCCGACGTTGCCGGCGCCGATAATGACGACCTGCCTGCCGATTTTAAGCGGATCAGCGCTTTTGGCCGATTTGAGGAAATCAAGTGCGGTTATGACCCGTTCATGGCCGGGGAATCGTAATCTGCGTGGTTCATGGGTGCCGACTGCTATGATGACGAAATCGTACTCTTTTTTCAGCTCATTGAAGGTTTCTTTGGTCAGGGTAACGTTGAAATTGACTTTGATATTGGGCATCCTCATGAAACGGTCGAGCTCTGAGTCCCAGATGGCTTTGGGCAGTCGTTCCCAGGGGATGACCTGGGCGAGCTTGCCGCCCAGCTGGGCTGATTTTTCAAAGATATGCCCCTCGATACCGGCCTGGGCCAGTTGCCAGGCTGCGTTCATGCCGGCCGGTCCGCCCCCGATTATCGCCACCTTTTTACCAATTGGTTTTGCGGTGGCAGGAGCAGGCGCATCCTTGATGGCCCGGCCCAGCAGAGCCACGTCAATGCTCCGGTCAACCAGCTGGCGCGAGCAGCCCTCCATGCAGAGGTGCGGACAGATGGAGCCGCAGATCGAACCGGGCAGTGGCGTATAGCGCAGCACCAGCTCATAGGCTTCCGTCATTTTGCCTTCGCGGATCAGGCGCAGGCGGTCGATGGTCGGGATATGGACCGGGCAGTAAAAGGTGCAGGGCGCTGCAGACTCCTGGTTGGCCCAGTAAGGCTGCCGTCGTCGGAGGTCGCCATTGACGATCAGTCCGATGGGACTGCGGTCGAGTCCCGGCGCCAGATCGCGGAGTGGATCACCGCCCAGGGCCTTGTCCCAGACCTTGGCTCTGAATTCAGCCATCGGCATGGGTCCTGAGTGCATAAGGGCCCGCTCCTGCGGGGTAATGGAGACGAGGATTTTCCATTCGGCCCTAACCGATAGCGTTGC
>Ga0208863_1001839_pt1 | contig 12150 bp, 12 predicted proteins | sample RifOxyD3_FD_184040 | JGI IMG/M metagenome (GOLD analysis project Ga0208863, IMG submission 184040) | Soil microbial communities from Rifle, Colorado - Rifle Oxygen_injection D3 (SPAdes) | ecosystem: Environmental > Terrestrial > Deep subsurface > Rock core/Sediment | place: Rifle, Colorado...
AACCATGACGGGCGCGGCAATGGGCACTGTCTTGCTGGGGCCGGGTGTCGGTACGTCGGTGGGTGCGAAAGTCGGGGCCTGGGCCGAGGGGTTGTTTGGCAAAAAGGAAGAGAATAAGGCGAAAAAATAGGCTGTATCGTTGCGCTTTTAAAACCTGATGTCATGGCTATGATTGTCATTGAGCGACGCTGTCAGGATTTGTTCAACGAAACAGCCAGTGTGCCTGAACGTATATGCAAATCTCTTTGTGGAAAAGGAATTTCGATATTCCTTTTTCTCAATTCATCATCAATAGCCCACAGAAATTGAGCCTGTGTTTTGCCGGGCGAGGAGATGGATCCCGAACCTACCCAGACCACCAGCTCAAAGTCCAGGCTGCTTTCACCAAAGTTAACCAGCCATACATCCGGTTCGCGCCCCGGGCTGTGTTCAATTCCGGAAACGCTCTGCGCCGCTGCAATGGCGGCTTCTTTCACCTGCTGTTTATCGACGCCGTAGGCCACGCCAAAGGGTACGTGCAGACGGCGCGCACGTTCACCCAGTGTCCAGTTGACCACGCGCCCGCTGATGAATTCCGAATTAGGCACGATGATATCGATCAGATCCGAAGTCGTGATGCGCGTGTAACGCAAATTGATCTCGGTGACTTTACCCATTACGCCGGACTGGAGGTCCACGAAGTCGTCAACCTTGATGATTTTTTCGAGCAGGATAATGATGCCGGATACAAAATTGCTGATGATGTTTTGCAGGCCAAAACCGACGCCAACACCGATGGCACCGCCTATGATTGCGAAACTGGCCATATTGAAGCCCAGATAACTCAGGCCGATGAACAAGCCGATAATCCATACGGCATAGCGGCTGATGCGGCTTAAGGCATACCAGCCGGGGGTGGATTCCTTGCCTTGGTCACGGCCTATCCGGGTGAGGGTTTGCTCAAGTACGAGGCCAACACGCCAGATCAGCAGCAGAATGATGATTAAGCCGAACACCCTCATCAGATTGATCTGAGTGTCGGCAATGCTGAACCAGGGGGCCAGGACCACCTCCGTCAGCTTGCTGTAAATCAACAACAGTACATCCATTATGAATACTCCATGCTGAAAACACGCAGCCGCATTTTACACCCGTGCTATTGAGAGCTTACTTGCCGCGTCGTACCGCCGGCCTGGGTGAAAACAGGGCGGGCTGAGGCATGGCCTGATGGCGTGCAGCTTCAGACAGTAAGGGCTGTGGTTTTGGTGCCGATTGCGGTGCGCGCGGTTTTTGTCCTGAACGAGGTTGCCCCGCTTGCGGTTCGCGAGATTGCGGAGCGCGCGGCTGGCGAGGTTTAGCGGCGTCAGAATTGCGCGGCGCTTGTCCTTCGCGTGGCGCGCGATTCTGCCCCTCGCGCGGCGGACGATTGCCGGCGGTGGTGTTGCTATGGCGCCGCTGGCCGTGCTGCGGGCGGGGCGGACGCGGAGCTTCTGCAGGAAGGTGCGTGGGTGGCACGAAACTGTCGATAGCGACTCTTGGAATTTGGGTCTTGATCAGGCGTTCGATATCCTTGAGGTGCTGCAATTCTTCGCTGTCCACCAGTGAAATCGCCGCGCCATTGCTGCCCGCGCGCCCGGTCCGGCCGATGCGGTGAACATAATCTTCCGGTACGTTGGGCAGTTCGAAATTGACCACATGCGGCAGCATGTCAATATCCAGACCGCGGGCGGCGATGTCGGTCGCAACCAGTACCGGCATCGTGCCGTCCTTGAATTGCGCCAGCGCCTTGGTACGCGCGGACTGGCTCTTGTTGCCGTGTATCGCGGCGGCGGCAATGCCGTCAGCATTCAGTTTTTCAGCCAGACGGTTTGCGCCGTGCTTGGTACGGGTAAACACCAGTACCTGTTTCCAGTCATTGTGTTTGATCAGATGGGAGAGCAAATGGCTCTTGAGCTTTTGCGCCACCATATGCACACTTTGTGTGACCAGTTCCGAGGTGGTATTGCGGCGCGCGACTTCGACAAAACCGGGGTTATTCAGCAAGCCGTCTGACAGAGTCTTGATCTCTTCGGAGAAGGTCGCAGAGAACAGCAGGTTCTGGCGCTTCTTGGGCAGTAGCGCGAGAATCTTGCGGATGTCGCGGATGAAACCCATGTCCAGCATGCGGTCGGCTTCGTCCAGTATCAGGATTTCCACGGCGGACAGATCCAGTGTCTTCTGGCTGAGATGATCGAGCAAACGGCCCGGTGTGGCCACCAGAATGTCCACCTGCGAGCGCAGCGATTTGATTTGCGGATTGATGTTCACCCCGCCGAACATGACCATCGATTTCAGTGGAAGGTATTTGCCATAGGTCTGCACGGATTCTTCCACCTGAGCGGCGAGTTCACGCGTCGGGGTCAGAATCAGGCAGCGTGGCTGTCCCGGACGCGGATTGGCGGCAGGTTTGGCGTTGAGTAGATGCAAAATTGGCAAAGTAAAACCAGCGGTTTTTCCGGTGCCGGTCTGTGCGCCGGCCAGCAGGTCGCCCCCGGCCAGTACGAGCGGGATCGCCTGCTTCTGGACGGGGGTGGGGTGCGTGTAGCCGGCATCGGCAATGGCGCGCATCAAGGGTTCGGCCAGATTCAGGCTGGCAAAAGTGATTTCATCGGGTAATGAGGTAGTAGTGTTTGGCAAAGCTTGGCTCCTGCGACGGCCTGACGCTCAAGCAGAGCGGCACCAATCGGGGCAGACGTATAGTGTGATCGAAGAGATCGGGAGTTTTTAAGAGGCCGCTGCGCTGATTGGTTTTACGCAGGGCGCACGCATTATACACACCCTGAGTCTGTGAAGTGGCGGAGGAAGGGTTATTTTAAAGCGGAGGTTTGCCGATACGCCATGCCTGCTGCTGATTATTGAGCTTTTGGCGTGCGTGGCAAGCAGTCTGCTAATGTATAATGCGCGACTTTCAAAATTAATTTGCAGGAAGAGATTATGCCTATTTACGCTTATGGTTGTTCCAGTTGCGGCTTGCAAAAAGACGTGATGCAGAAGATGAGTGATGAGCCCCTCAAGGTGTGCCCGGAATGCGGCAAGGAGACCTACTCCAAACAATTGACGGCACCCGGTTTTCAGTTGAAGGGTAACGGTTATTACGCAACTGACTTCAAAGATCAGTCCAAGTCAGGGTGTGCGCCTTGCGGCAGTGCGTCCTCCTGTCCGGTGGCCAATTCCTGAGCCATGAAAAAATTTCTTGTCACCGGACTGCTGGTATGGGTTCCGCTCGGTATTACCATCTGGGTGCTGAATCTGACCATCACCACGATGGATCAGACTCTGCTGTTATTGCCGGAGCACTGGCACCCGGATAATCTGCTGCCCTTTCATGTTCCCGGTCTGGGCATTATTCTGACCTTCGCAATCGTGCTGCTGACCGGCTTGCTGATCCGCAATATTTTTGGTCAGCGCTTGTGGGCCGCTTCCGAGAAAGGGATGTTGCATATTCCCTTTGTCGGCAGCATTTACAAGGGTGTAAAGCAGGTTAGTGATACTTTGCTGTCCGGGAGTGGTAATTCGTTCCGCAAGGTGTTGCTGGTGCGTTATCCTCACCCTGATGCCTGGTCGCTTGCCTTCCAGACCAACGTGCCAAATGAAGTGGCCGGCCAGTTTGATGAAGAGTATGTGGCGGTCTTTATTCCCACCACGCCCAGCCCGGTAAACGGTTTTTATTTTTTCGTGCGCAAGTCTGACACCATCGCGCTGGACATGACGGTGGATGTGGCTTTGCGCACCATTGTTTCCATGGGCGTGGTATCCGACACCGAATCCGCACATCGCCCTGATATAGCCAATTTTTCTTAGAGATTACCCATGCGTACACATTATTGCGGCACACTTAACACCGATCAACTCGACCAGACCGTGAGTATTTGCGGTTGGGCGCATCGCCGCCGCGATCACGGCGGCGTGATATTCATTGATCTGCGTGATCGTGAAGGCCTGGCGCAAGTGGTGTGCGATCCCGACCGCGCGGAGATGTTCAAGATCGCCGAATCGGTGCGCAACGAGTTCGTGTTGCGCATCACAGGCAAGGTACGTCGCCGTCCGGCAGGCACGACCAATACCAACATCACCAGTGGCGAAATCGAAATCCTCTGTCACGAGATTGAAGTGCTGAACGCCGCGCTCACCCCGCCTTTTCAGCTCGATGATGAGAATCTTTCCGAGACCGTGCGTCTGACCCATCGCGTGATCGACCTGCGTCGCCCGCAAATGCAGAAGAACATGATGTTGCGCTACAAGGTGGCGATGGCGTTCCGCCGTTTCCTGGACAGTCGCGGTTTCATCGACATCGAAACCCCGATGCTGACCAAATCCACGCCGGAAGGCGCGCGCGATTATCTGGTTCCCTCGCGTGTGCACCCGGGCGAGTTTTTCGCCTTGCCCCAATCGCCCCAGTTGTTCAAACAGTTGCTGATGGTGGCGGGCTTTGATCGTTATTATCAGGTCACCAAATGCTTCCGCGATGAGGACTTGCGTGCCGACCGCCAGCCGGAATTTACCCAGGTCGATATCGAGACCTCATTTCTGAATGAAACACAGATTACCGCGCTGACTGAAGACCTGATACGCACGGTATTCAAGGAAACGATGGACGTGGAACTGCCCAATCCTTTCCCGCGCATGGCTTATGCCGAGGCGATGGCGCGTTTCGGTTCGGACAAGCCGGACTTGCGCGTGACGCTGGAACTGACCGAAGTTACCGATGCGCTGAAGGATGTCGCTTTCAAGGTGTTTTCCGGGGTGGCGAATTCGGCCAACGGCAGAATTGCTGCGATGCGCGTGCCGGGCGGGGCGGCGTTCACGCGTGGCGAGATCGACGAATACACTAAGTTTGTCGGCATCTATGGCGCACGCGGTCTGGCTTACATCAAGGTCAACGATGTCACGCAGCTCAATGAAACCGGCTTGCAATCGCCTATCGTGAAGAACCTGCACGAAGCGGCGCTTATAGCCATAATCGAGCGTACTGGTGCGCAAAATGGCGATATTATTTTCTTCGGCGCGGATAAGGCTAAGGTCGTCAACGACGCGCTGGGTGCATTGCGCAGCAAGATCGGCCATGAAAAACGCCATGTCAATGGCAATGTATGGGAGCCGTTGTGGGTGGTTGATTTTCCGATGTTCGAATACGACGAGGAAGCCCATCGCTGGACAGCCTGCCACCATCCCTTTACCTCGCCGAAAGACGAGCATATCCAGTTCCTGGAAACCGATCCGGGGCGCTGTCTGGCCAAGGCCTACGATCTGGCACTGAACGGCTGGGAGCTGGGTGGCGGATCGGTGCGTATTCACAAGGAAGAAGTGCAGAGCCAGGTATTCCGTGCGCTCAACATCGGCGCGGAAGAAGCGCAGCTCAAGTTCGGCTTCCTGCTCGACGCGCTGCAATACGGTGCGCCGCCGCATGGCGGGCTGGCGTTCGGACTGGATCGCATTGTCACCATGATGACGGGTTCGGAATCGATACGCGATGTGATCGCCTTCCCCAAGACACAGCGCGCGCAATGTCTGTTGACGCAAGCGCCGAGTGCGGTGGATGAGCGTCAGTTGCGTGACCTGCACATCCGTCTGCGTCATCAGGTTCAGGCTACCGTGGAAGTCGTGCAGGAATAGCCATGATGCGCCTGTTGCTGGCATGGCTGATGCTGGCCGCGCTGGGGATGCCAGCGCATGCGCAGCCCGCACCGCATGCCGGGCAACTGGCGATGATCGCTGTTGTCGAGCTGCCGTCCGAGGCGCATGACACCTTGCGTGCCATTAAGCGGGGCGGGCCGTTTGCCTATTCGCGCGACGGGGTGGTTTTCGGTAATTTTGAGCGCATCTTGCCAAAACAGCCGCGTGGCTATTACCATGAATACACGGTGAAAACACCGGGTTTGCGCAGTCGTGGTGCGCGCCGCATTGTCAGCGGCACGCCGGGTGAATATTATTACAGCGCAGACCATTATCAATCCTTTAAACGCATACGGGAGTAGCCATGGCAGTACCACAACTGAACAATCTGGCAGCGGCGGGCTGCCACAAGCTGGACTGTAGTGTGGAAATGCTGGGTGAAGCGGTGCAGGCCGCCGGATTCGGGTTGTTCGAGGCGGATTTGAAGGGGATCAAGGGCAAGAAAAATCTGCTCAATGCGCTGGCGCAGGCCACCGCTTATCCTGATGAATTTGGATCCAATTGGGACGCGCTGGTTGACGTGTTGTGCGACTTGTCATGGCATGCTGCACCCGGTTATGTATTGTTGTTGCGCAATGTCAGCCCTACGCTGGGTTTGTCTGCCAACGACAGGGAAATCGCGCAGGATATATTTGATGATACGGTGGTGTACTGGCGGCAGCGTAACAAACCTTTCTGGATCTTTTTTGCGTAACCATGCCAGTTAAAAAACAGCCTGTTTCTGTGCTGGTAGTGATCTATAACGCGGCGCTTGACGTGTTGTTGCTTGAGCGTGCCGATCATCCGGGCTATTGGCAATCCGTGACCGGCAGCCGTGAAGGCGACGAAGACTTGCGCGTCACGGCGATGCGCGAAGTGTTTGAAGAGACGGGTCTGGATGCCAGTCTTTACCTACTCACCGATTGGCAATTGCAAAACAGCTATGAAATTTATCCGCACTGGCGGCATCGTTATCCTGCCGGTATCACTCAAAACACCGAACATGTGTTTGCCTTGCAGCTGCCTGATCGCATTCCGGTAACGCTATCTGCGCGCGAACATCTGAAATTTGAGTGGTTGCCGTGGCAGGATGCCGCGCAAAAAGTCTTTTCGCCGAGCAATCGTGCGGCGATATTGTCATTGCCTAATCGCAGCGCAACCTGCTGATATCGAAGGGAAAGAGTGTGTATACGCAGCATTTTTTTGAACTAACCGAAAAGGGCGAACGTGAAATCCGCCTGTGCATGCTCAGTCTTTCCGGTGATGCCCAGCTTATCTTGCCCTTGTTCAGTCCAAGCTCGACCATAGACGAAGTGGTGGCAATGTTGCCGCCTGTCGTGCGTTCCGGCGTGGTGGAGATCGTCGGCCAATTGCTGGCGGCGGGATATATTGTGCAGCGGGATACGGCGCTATCCCCTATCACACCCCCGCCAGCGGGTGAGGCTTCCTATACAGCCATGCCGGCCATGGATTTTTATTCGGATGCAGAGCTGCCGAACTCCCCGGTCGGGCGTCTCTTGGAATCCATTAACGGGATTAAACCCGATGTTGCAAAAACAAATCTTGTTCTCCGCGGGATGGTTGAATATGCGCTGTCGCACCCGGAGCCGGAACAACCGTCAGGTGGGCGTGCGGCGGCTACGATATCGAATTCAGGGACTATGTTGGAGACGTTGCGTGAGCTGGTTTTCTTCGATAATTTCACTGCGGCAGAGTTGTCGGAAGTCGCGTATATCGTGTTATGGCACGAGCGGGAAAAGAACCAACTCATTCTGCGTGAGGGTGATACGGTCAATTCGTTTTTTGTGCTGTTGAACGGGGCAGCTGCGGTGCTCAAGGAGCAGAGTCCGATTGGACTGATACAGCAAGGCGAAAGTTTTGGTGAGTTTGCCTATATCATGGGCGAGCAGGCAAGGCATACGGCCGATGTGATTGCGAAGAGTTACGTCGAGTTTCTGGAATTTCCGGCAGACAAGTTGAAACTGGCTACGCCACAGGTGCGACTTCAGTTTGCCAGCGCATTTGCGCGGGTACAAACGCAGCGACTGATCTGCGCCAATGAGCAAATTGTCAGTTTACTGGCAGATAAATACAGGTGAGATTGAACGGTATGACTGAATCCATTATTGCTGTGGCTTATGATCATCCGGGATGTTCTACTGCCTCCGCGTGGGCCAGAAAGGCACACGAGCCTAACCCTCAGGAAAAAGCCGCGTTGATTGCACGCATCAAGCGCCTGTTGCAGGAGCAGGATGCGGTGCTGGTGGCCCATTACTACGTGCACTCCGATTTGCAGGATCTGGCCGAACAGACGGGCGGCATCGTCTCGGATTCGCTGGATATGGCCAATTTCGGCCATCGGCACCCGGCCAAAACCATCGTCGTGGCGGGTGTGCGCTTCATGGGTGAAACGGCGAAGATACTCAATCCCGAAAAACGCGTGTTGATGCCTGATCTGGAAGCGGAATGTTCGCTCGATCTGGGTTGTCCTGCTGATGAATTTGCCGCGTTTTGTGATGCGCATCCTGACCGCACCGTGGTGGTCTATGCCAACACCAGCGCGGCTGTGAAGGCGCGTGCAGACTGGATGGTGACCAGTTCCATCGCCTTGCCTGTGGTTAAACACCTCATGGAACAGGGCAAGAAAATCCTCTGGGCACCGGATCGCCATCTGGGCGCCTATGTGCAGGAGCAAACCGGCGCGGACATGTTGTTGTGGCAGGGTGCGTGCGTGGTGCATGACGAATACAAGGCCAAAGAACTTATTGAGTTGCGCGCGCAGCACCCGGGTTGTCTCGTGCTGGTGCATCCCGAGTCGCCGCGTGCCGTGATTCAGCTGGCAGATGTGGTGGGATCGACTACTCAGCTGATCACGGCTGCGCAGCGTTCTGAGGCGAAGGTGTTTATAGTCGCTACCGACAACGGCATCCTGCACAAGATGCGCACGCTGTGTCCGGATAAACTGTTCCTCGAAGCGCCCACCGCAGGTGCGGGTGCCAACTGCACCAGTTGTAGCCATTGCCCCTGGATGGCGATGAACGGACTGATTAATCTGGCCGAGGTGCTGGAGAGAGCGGGAGGGTCGCCGCGCAGCGGCGGGGTACTCACCGGCCTACCCCTTGCGGGTGCCGGCACGAATGAAATAGTTGTTGACCCGTCTATCATCCCGCGCGCCGTGCTGCCGATACAACGCATGCTGGACTTCGCGCGTCAGATCAAACTGCCGACCAGCGGCATCGGCAACGCCTGATTTGTTGCCAATAGACAGGCGTGCCGACGTCGAACTGAATGAAATGCATGATGTTTTGAGGGCAACGGCTCGACACTCAGTAAGCGCCGCACGATTCAGAACAAGAAACTCGTTATGCCAAAAGCTGAAAGCGTATCTGTTCAGCAGGTCGGCATTGGCAGGTGAATTTGAGGCATTATTGGCCATGTGGTCATAAAGCTGTAGTCTCAGGTGTGGCTTTTGGAAATCGACGCTTGCGCGTTAACGATATACCGCGAATGACCGTTCCCGGCGCACGAAATCAGGATGTACACGGATCATATAAATGCTCACTATCGCCACTTACAATATCCATAAAGGTTTTTCACATTTCAACCGGCGGGTGGTAGTGCATGATTTGCGCGAGCGGTTGCGCGAGTTGAATGCCGATATCGTATTCTTGCAGGAAGTGCAGGGCGAACATGCGCATCACGGGCGACGCTTCATCAATTACCCCGATGGCGCACAGCATGAGTTTCTCGCGGATCAGCTATGGCCGCATTCCGCTTACGGCAAAAATTCAGTGTATGAGGCCGGGCATCACGGCAATGCCATACTCAGTCGCTTTCCGATTGTGCAATCGTTGAACACGGATGTTTCCGCGCATCGTTTCGAGAGTCGCGGTCTGTTGCATTGCGAGATCGAGTCGGCTGACGGGCAGCGGGTACATTGTTTGTGCGCGCATTTCGGCTTGTTCGCCAAGGGGCGGCGTGTACAGACAGGTGCATTGATTGACTATGTACAGAACAGTATTCCGCCCGATGTGCCGCTGATTATCGCGGGCGATTTCAATGATTGGCGCAATCAGCTGAGCCACTCTTTTGCCAGGGAGTTGGGCATGCATGATGTGTTTCATCTGCATGGCGGCAAGGTGGCGCGCAGTTTTCCGGCCAGATTGCCCTTGTTTCGTCTGGATCGCATTTACGTGCGCGGTTTTACCGTGCAGCACAGTGAAGTGCATGTGGGCGGGGCATGGCAGCGCCTGTCTGATCATGCCGCGTTGTCGGCCAGTCTGAAGCGAAATGGCTAGCGGCCATCACCAGATAGAAGGCAATCAGCTCACGCTGCTGCAAAATGGCGCAGTGTATTTTCCGCAGCTCTGTGCGGATATAGACGCTGCGCAGAGTTTTATTTATCTGGAAACCTATATCTTTGCCGACGATGAAACCAGTCACAAAGTGTCGCTAGCCCTGCAAAAGGCCGCGCGGCGCGGCGTGGTGGTACGCGTGCTGATGGATGGTTTCGGTTCGTCCGGATTTCCGCAACGCCGCATGGATGAGTGGCGAGAGGCAGGCGTTGAAGCACAATGGTTCAGGCGCAAAATTTCCCCGTTCACCTTGCGTCGCAATCGTTTGCGCCGTTTGCACCGCAAGCTGGTGGTGCTGGATGGTGAGGTGGCCTTCATCGGCGGCATCAACATCATTGATGATGCTACGGGGAACAAGGGGGCCGGAGCGCCGCGCTTCGATTTTTCGGTACGCGTTCAGGGCAGCGTGGCGGGTGAAATACATATGGCTATGCGCCGCATGTGGAGTGCGGTGTCATGGGCCAGCCAGCATTTGCGCGGTAAGCGGATTGAACGATTTATTCTGGATGCGGCACGGAGCGCAACCCAGTCCAATATCAGCCTATTGTTGCGTGACAACCTGCGTCATCGGCGTGACATTGAGCGCGCCTATCTGAAGGCGATTGCAGGCGCGCAGCGAGAAGTGGTGATTGCCAATGCCTATTTTTTACCGGGACGGATTTTTCGCCGTGCCCTGATACAGGCCGCACAGCGCGGGGTGCGCGTGGTTTTGCTGCTGCAAGGTCGGGTGGAGCACCGTTTGCTGCATTACGCGACACACGCGCTTTACCAGCAATTACTGGCAGCGGGTATTGAAATTTACGAATATCAGGCCGGCTATCTGCATGCCAAGGTGGCCGTGGTGGACGGGATATGGGCTACGGTGGGGTCATCCAATATTGATCCCTTTAGCCTGTTGCTGGCCCGCGAGGCCAACCTCGCCGTCATTGACGCCGGTTTCGCCACGGAGTTGCGTGACAAACTATGGTTGGCGGTTTTGAACGATACCTTGCGCATTGAACTGTCGCACTGGAATCAGCAGAGCGCGTGGGTGCATATGCTATCCCGCCTGAGCTATGCCGTGGTGCGCATGATAGTCGGGATGCTGGGGTACGGCAGGCGTGCAGATTAAGACGGGCGCATAGTCGGTGCAAAAGTATCAGTATGGTCAATCCGTTGTGGGTGATGGTATGATTCAGCGCTGTTAACAGCGGGGTGATTTTTCTATCGCACTCGCTTATAAATTTGGGGTGCAAGTGAGTTATTTTTCCGGTCTATTTAAGCAAATCTCACTGGGGCGCCTGCTCCTGACCTTGTCGGTACTGTCGGTGGCTTTTGCGTTTGTGCTGATATTCGGCTTGTCCAACATGATGCGCGACCGCGCGGTGCATGATCTGGCGCGCGATGACGCACGACAAATCTCGCGGCTGGTTTTTCAAAGCCTGTATTCGGATATGCGCCGTGGCTGGAACAAACAGGAAATCAATGAATCCATCGAGCGCCTGAATGCCAATTTCCCCGAACTGAAAATCAAAGTGTATCGCGGCGATATCGTGGCGCGACAATTTGGTGCGATGAAAGGCGAGCACCAGGTGATTGAGCAGGATGCCGAGCTGCGCCTCGCCATGGCCAGCGGCAAGGAGGCCTTGTTATTCCCGAACAAGGAAGTGATTCGTTATCTCTATCCGGTGGTCGCCAAACAGGAGTGTCTGGTTTGTCATACGCAGTCTCATATCGGTGCGCTGCATGGCATGGTCGACATCACCTATCCGGTCAGTAAACTCAAAGTATCGTTCAATACCGTGCTCAATAGCGTGCTTGGCTATACGCTGTTCATCATCGGATTGGTGTTTTTGATGCTGTATTTCAAACTGCGCTATCTGGTGGTAATGCCGATTGCCAATCTGGTTAACGTGATGCGTCAGGTTACTGATGATATGGACTTGACGCGGCAGGTACCCAGCAAGACATGGTTGCTGGAATTACAAAATCTGGCGAGTTATTTCAACCGCCTGCTGCTAACCGTCCATGAATACAACGTCAAGCTGGAAGAGTTGTCCACGCGTGACCCGATGACGGGGTTGTACAACCGACGCAAGTTCGAAGAATTTCTGAGTTACGAGATTATCCGTGCCACACGTCATCA
>Ga0208863_1001840_pt1 | contig 12141 bp, 8 predicted proteins | sample RifOxyD3_FD_184040 | JGI IMG/M metagenome (GOLD analysis project Ga0208863, IMG submission 184040) | Soil microbial communities from Rifle, Colorado - Rifle Oxygen_injection D3 (SPAdes) | ecosystem: Environmental > Terrestrial > Deep subsurface > Rock core/Sediment | place: Rifle, Colorado...
AAAAAAAGCTGTGAAATATGCTGAAGAAAGAGTTCTGGATTTATTACTGCCCGGCAACCATAGTAAAGAAAAAGATTCCGAAGAAAAAGAAAAAAGGCTCAGAACACGCGAAAAATTCAGAGAAAAACTCCAGAGAGGAGAATTGGATTCGCGGCTTGTGGAAATTAAAATTGAAGAAAAACTTATTCCCATGATGCAGATAATGACAGGTCAGGGTATCGAAGAACTCGGGCTTGACTTACAGAATATGTTTAATAGTATGATGTCTGGAAAAAATAAAGTAAAAAAAGTAACAGTGACCGAGGCTAAACAAATTTTACATACACAGGAGGCTGAAAAACTTATAGATAAAGAAAAATTAACAAAAGAAGCCTTATGGAGAGCAGAAAATCTTGGGATAATTTTTATTGATGAAATAGATAAAATAGCCGGAAAAGAAAAATCTCACGGGCCCGATGTAAGCAGGGAAGGTGTGCAAAGAGATTTATTGCCCATAGTAGAGGGGTCCACTGTTTTTACAAGATATGGTCTTGTAAAAACAGACCATGTTCTTTTTATTGCCTCCGGTGCTTTCCATGTGTCCAAACCTTCGGATTTGATCCCTGAATTACAGGGCAGATTTCCTTTAAGAGTTGAACTGTCTTCTCTTAATAAACAAGATTTTATTCGTATTCTTACAGAACCAAAAAACGCTCTTATTAAACAATATAAAGAATTACTTGAAACCGAAAATGTAACGCTTAATTTTGCAGAAGATGCAATTGATGAAATAGCAGAAATTGCCTTTAAAGTAAATGAATCCACTCAAAATATCGGTGCCAGAAGGCTTCAAACAGTTATGGAAAAATTAGTCGAAGATATATCTTTTGATGCACCTGAAAAACAGGGGGTTAAAATTGACATTGACAGACTTTATGTGAAAGAAAAATTACAAAATATAGCAGAAAATGAAGATTTAAGCAGATACGTGCTGTGAAAACAATGTATATTCTTAATATCATGTCATTCCGAACTCGTTTCGGAATCTCAAATTAGATGCTGAAACAAGTTCAGCATGACAATTAAGCGAACACTTTTTTGGGCTGAAATTTTTTATAAATGTACTTTGAATACAGATATTTTGTTTGTGCTATAATAGAAATAAAAAGTATAAATGATTTAATAAAGAGGTGCTTATGCTCATTAACGGAAGAATCATAAATCTCAATCCTCAGTCGCAAACACTTGTTGTAAAACAACTGGAAGTTGCTCAAAAAGCAAGAAGATATATCTTACGACGTTTAGCTGCCGGAGATTCGGAGATGGAGATTTTTAATCATATTCAAAAATTTTTTATTCCGGATAAAACCTTATGTTATCTTATTTTTTATCAGGCAATGCAACTGCTAGACCCGTCAAGTAAAAAACTTATATGGTATAGCCAGTATTTACAAAAACAAAATGTCCAGGATGATCCTTCTTTTATAAAAATCGAGAAGGATTTTTATTCCCGTTTTTCCATTAATAATTACAAACTCAGGGCATATAGTTCAAAATACAAAGTTTCTTCAACAAAAGTGAGCCGTTTATATTACAATCCGAAAGAGAAAAAATTCAGATTAGACCTGAGAATAAGTTTAAAAGGATTGGAACTTTACTGGCTTGAAAATTTAGAAGTAACTTTTCCTGAAAAAATAAAAGCATATTTGCAGAAATATCTTATACCAAGATATAATCCAAAGACCAAAAAAATGGGGATTTTACCTTATCAACTTGAAGTGATGTGGTATAACGGTAATGTGTCTGTTGTTATTAATGTCAAAAAATTTAAAACATCTATTAAAAAGACACAAGCCTCCTCTTCTACACATATTAAAGATAATCTGAAAATAATATCAAGGATTGCTGCGGCAACAATTGCCTGTCAATTAATAACATCAACATTCGCCTCGGCACAGGAAGGCTATAAAGTTGAAAGAGGTGATACTTTATATGGTATTGCCAGAAAAACATGCGGTCATCAAAAGTTTTGGAAAGAAATTTTTGATTTGAATAAAAATACATTAAAATCCCCAAATGATTTAAAAATTGGGCAGGAATTAAAATTACCAACCTGTCCCGGAGTACCGGCAGACGAAAATCGCTATACGGTAAAACAGGGAGAAAACCTTTATAGAATTGCCCAGAGAGAATTAGGTGACGGGTCAAGATGGCAGGAGATCTATGCGCTAAACAAAGATATTATTAAAAGTCCGAATACGTTATATCCGGGAGCATATATACGATTACCTGAAAAAACGCAACTCAGTAAAACCAAACCCGCAAAACAACCAATAAAAGTAAGACCGGTAGTTGTAAAAAAACCGGTTACAAAACCAACTACTAAACCAACCGTAAAACCAAGTATTGTACCACCTGTTATCAAAACCCCTGTTATGCCTGTAGCCACACCAACACCAATACCGTCTCCTTCAACCTTGGTAATAAAACCAATTATACAACCAACTTCTGAACCATCTGTAGTTGCCCCTACTCCTTCACCTATCGAGACACCGGTTAAAACTGCCGTAATAAAACCCATAGAACCAGTATTGCCACCATCATACAAAGGATTGAGAATATTTAGTAATAGTTTATCTTTATATTATCAGCCTCATCAATATTCTGAAGATTTGATAAGTAAAGAGGTTTCTTCAGAAGGACTTATTACAACTACATTTGGCGGTAAATTGGCATTAAGGCCCTTTGAGCCTGTTAATGTCGAAGCAGAATATAATTACGGTAATTATGCATTGGAACGTCCTACCACAAGTGAATCCGCAACACGGGTTAAGCAATCCATAAATGCAACGTTATCTTATGTTCAGCCGATTATTACAGACCGTTTAGAATTAAAAGCCGGGCTCAAAGGCTCATATACCAGTTATGTAACAAATAGTACGGAAGTACTTCCTGAAGAAAAAAGAGAAACCGATTATCTTGACTTTAATCACCAGCGATTGGGCATAGGTATTGAAGCTGAATTTGGAACACGTCCTGTTATGGATTTCCCGTGGACACTTAATGCGGTCCTGGGCTACCAGCCGATGATTAATGTTATGCAGGATCAGGATACCGGACTCCCAACCCAATTATGGGGATGGAATTTCGGAATAAAAAACAGATTAAATATTGGCGGCATATTTGCTGAAGCAGAATATTATTATCAAAGTAACCAAAGCGATAGTTATCAGGAAGGCTTACAGGGTTTAAAAGCAGGTGTCGGGTACGGATTCTAATAATACTTATTTTTAATCTGTGTTACAGGTATCCTTCATAATCTGTGCTAATCTGTGTCATCTGTGGATAATAGAACTAAATAATCCGCAGATTACGCCGATGAACGCTGATAAATAAAACTCTTAAAATTTTAAATATATTTTTTATCCTCTGTGTTAATCTGTGTCATCTGTGGATAATTTTTATATTTTCACTTAAAGTTTTAATGATATACAATATACTATTATGGTAAAATATAATACGTTTAAATTAACTTTAATAGTTTATAGATAGAAGGATTAGAAATAAAATGCAACAATGGCAAAAAGGATTATTAATAGGAATAGCTATTTTAACAGTCCTGGCGTTATATGTAGTATATTCAAAAGAATTTAAGCTGGGGTTAGATATAAAAGGCGGGACACATCTTGTGCTGGAGGCAAAAGAGACCAAAGAAGTCCCTGTAATAACGCAGGATATTATGAAAAGTGCAATAGCTGTTGTGCGTGCACGTGTTGACCAGTGGGGCGTATCAGAACCTCTGATTCAGAGAAAAGGAGAAAAGCAAATTATTATTGAATTAGCAGGGATTGACGATCCTCAGAGAGCAGTACAACTTTTAGGTTCCATGGCAGAACTTGATTTCAGGGAGCAAAAGGCAACATCAGTGGATATAACTAAAAAAGACTGGGTAAAAACAGGTCTGACGGGAAGAATGTTAAAAAAGGCCCAGGCAGCTCCAAAACCAGGGGGAGCAAGCTGGGAAGTCCAAATAGAATTTGATAAGAACGGTGCCAAATTATTCGGAGAACTTACAAAACGTCTTGTCCAGCAACCATTAGGCATTTTTCTTGATAATAAAGAAATATCTGCCCCTGTTGTTCAACAGGAAATTCCGGGAGGCAATGCTGTAATTACAGGTAATTTTACGGCTCAACAGGCACAAGACCTTGCAGTTCAGCTTAAAGCAGGACAATTACCCATTCCCCTTCAAAGAGTTGAGGAGAGAACCGTAAGTCCGACATTAGGGGAAGAAGCGGTTAATTCAAGTATTATTGCCGGTATCATAGGACTTGTACTTGTTTTAGGTTTTATGGCATCCTTTTACAGATTCCCGGGGCTTATAGCTGACCTGGCATTATTTATTTATCTGGCAATTAACCTTGCCATTTATAAATTAGTACCGGTTACCCTTACAGTCCCCGGAATAGCCGGTTTCATATTAAGCATTGGTATGGCTGTTGATGCGAATATCTTAATTTTTGAAAGAATGAAAGAAGAATTACGTTTGGGCAAATCCGTGTACAATGCATTGGAAGCAGGTTTTAAACGTGCATTTACATCCATTCGGGATTCAAATATTACAACTATTATAAGCTGTAGTATCCTTTTTTATTTTGGCACCGGTATGGTTAAAGGATTTGCTTTAACTTTAGCAATTGGAGTAATAACCAGTATGCTTTCTGCAATAACAATATCAAAAACATTATTAAATGCTGCAATTACATTCAAACCACTTAAAAATCCTAAAATGTTTGGAGTCAAACTTAAACCGGTTATTGCCCCTAAAGCCGATCCGACTAATTAGGGAATGTTAAATAACCATTTTTCTTAATCTGGCACTTAACGTATCTACTGTGATGACTAAAAGAATCAAAATAATTACTATTGCCGCTGCTTCCTGATATTGAAAGGTACGGAAAGCATTTGTCATTAAATATCCGATTCCACCTGCTCCTATTAAACCTAAAATCGCTGCTGCCCTTATGTTTGTTTCAAATCTGTAAAGGGTAAAAGAAATCAAATCAGGTAACATCTGGGGTAAAACGGCATAAGAGAGTATCTGGGTATATGTTGCACCTGTTGCTTTAATTGCATCAACTACTCCTTCGTCAATATTTTCTATTGATTCAGATAATAATTTAGCTAAAACACTTGTAGTATGAATTGCCAGAGCCAAAGTGCCTGAAAAAGCACCTAAACCAACTGCTGATACAAAAATAAGCCCAAGAGCTAAATCAGGAATTGTTCTTATTAGATTTAAACATCCCCTGAGTATATAGTAAACACTTTTATGGGGAGTAGTGTTTCTTGCAGCTAAAAAACCTAGGGGAAAAGCTAATACGAGTGCTATAAATGTTCCTGCCAATGCCATTTGAATTGTTTGAATAGTTGCCCCGATTATCGTATTTGGGAAAATATTATTCCACCATCTTGCATCTTTTAGAGAATTCCAAAAATCTTCACGGATTGCCGGAAGTTCGCCCTGTGATTGAAATGGCAAAAGCACCTGGCTCATGGTAACCGGAATTTCTATTAACGGCGGCTGATAATTTTCTATTACATTAATAGAAAGGAGTTTGATTTTTTGCTTTTCCAGCTCCTGTACAAAATACTGTTTCAAATTTTTGGAAGTAATATTCTTTTTTAAATACAATTTTAAACTGCTAAGATCAATTATTGAAGTTTCATAAGAATAAGCATAGACCAATTTATCATTAAGACGTGGAATTAATTGCCCTTTAATTATTATATTATCTTTTAATGTTGTTTTTATTTGATATGCCGTGGGAGTTTTTGCTCTCTGCTCAGAGGTAAGGCTGGAATAAGGAATAGTGTATTTATTGGGGATTGCTTTAATATCTAAAGCAACTTCAATATTATCAGGTAAAAAGGCTTGAATATCCACATTTGTAAATTTAATATTTTGCGATTGTAAAATTTTGGCAATCATGGATTTTGAAATGTTTTCTTTAAGTTGAAAAGCAAAATCATTAAACTTTAGACTATCTATTATTTCACGGGAATTTAATTCCAAAACAGAAAAATAATTTCCTTTTTTCCATATATTTTTATTCTCTATCCTAAGCTCCAATCCATTTTCAAGAATCGCGTCAATAAGATAATCTGCCGGTTTATTCGCTAAAATTTCTTTTGGCACTTCAGCTTTGGGAACTTTGTATTTATTTTTTACTCCATATACCTGAGGATTTGTGGTTTGTGAAAAATTGGGTGGCATCATTCTTAAAACAACATCTCCCACCTGTGGAATCCCCATAATCAAATCCGCAATTCTAAATTTTGCACCAACAAACGCCCACCAGAGAACCAATATTGATATGATTATAAAAAAAATTGTCTTTGATTTTGTTTTTGGCTGAGTAGGAGCTATATTTAAAATATTAAGTTTTAGTATATCTGTTTGCGAGGTTTTTTTTTGCATTTTCAATATCCTTTTCCAAGTATTTTTTTATAATTTTGCCAAAATCGTTCTGTTTTAAGGGTAAAAAAAAAGCATCCTTAATGCCGAGTCTGCCTATTTTTATTCTCTGAAAAATATTAATTCCACTATAAAGAATAAGAATAATCAAAGCGTTCTTGAAATCCGCGTTATTTCTTAGGGCAGTAATAAAATCCAGACTACTTTGAGGATTTTCATAAGCAATAACAAATAAATCCGGTTTGGACATGAATACTTTTGCCAATCCTTTAATTTTTTCTTCCGTATTTACAATTGAAATATTACTGAATTGATGTAACACATGCTCTATGACTTTTTTTTGAATAGGGACATCACAGGCTAGCAGTAACTTTTTATTTTTTAATGTTTCCATTTTTTACGGCTTTATCTTTTTTAGACTTTCTATAATAATATAATTATAATCCTCTTTTTATAATCATGGGACTTAATTTTTTTAAATACTAATGCAGAAGGATTTTTTATAAGTCAATTTCCTGCTGCCCAAGTACCAGTGTGACTTTTTGATTTTCATTCCGTTTACGAATTGCTTCAAGCAATTCCTGTGGACTAACTTTCTTTTTTAATACCACTGAATACACTATTTCTTGTAAAATACCTGCTCTTACTGTTTCCACGGATATAATCCTGTATTCATCAAGATATTCTTGGAATACTTCATCAAAAGCCTTTTCATAATCCATATTTATAGGAAGATGGATCCGAAGAATTTTTTCCTGTATTTCTTTTGCAAACATATCAAATTTGTAAAGTACTACAATAAAAGCCGAAATTACTACTGTAGCAAAAATAGCCAGAATATAGAAACGGGTGCCTACCCCCATTCCGATTGCCATTGACAGAAAAATGAATCCCACATCGCGTGTTTCTTTCATGGCATTTCTGAATCTGACTATAGAAAGGGCTCCGACTAAAGCAAAAGCCCTGGCAATATTGGACCCGATAATTAACATGATAAGAGAAACCACTGTGCCCATAATTACAAGCGTATGCACATAAGACTGTGAATATGAAATGCCCTTGTGTGTATAACGGTAGACAGCTCCTACCATAAGGGACAATAAAAAACTTAAAAATAAAACAATTACTATATCTATCCGGGTAAAAGCCCCTGTCATATCACCAAATCTTTCAAAATCTTTTATAAGTTCGTCCATTTTTAACATACCTCCTTTAAAACAGGTGAGATTGTAAACGGCAACACTCTAATTCCCCGTGCAGTCGCCAATCCCGTACAATATTTACTAACTCTTTTAATTTGACATTCATGTCGTGCGAGCAGTGATGTCATCCAATCCGGTACAGCTTCATTTACTTTCACTTCCATGATGCACCGGTCAGGTGATAAAAACACATGATTACTGGTATTAAGATTTATTTTTAAGCCATGCACCCTGGCTTTGACATCAGTATCAAATGTAATCCTTAAACCGTAATCATAAATATTACCCAGAAACGCCTTTCTGTGGTAATCCGTTATACAGGTAGGTTTAAGATGTTTTGCCCGCACTATATATTGTATTTCTGATGCAACCTGTTGGTCTAGTGGATCTATTATTTCATCAAGAATCCCGGTTCCCATTCGCTCTTCTTTTAATACTCCGGCACATAACTGTTCTGCCTTTGCGAGAGGCAGGCATAAGCGTCTCTTTTGAACGGTGCGATTGAGGCGTTGTTTAATTTCTACCATTCCTTCGGTTGTATCTTCTATATTATTTAATGGATAAATCCTTATGCGAAGTTTACGACGGAACTTGATTCCCTCGATTTTATCCCAGAAAAAGTCAAGTTGGGGGCTGTCATAGTACAGACTTACAACGCGATAACCATTTTGTGCTCCGTAAAGGTCGGGCACTGTTAAATTTTTAATATCTTCAATAATCTCCTCTGCCTTTTTTACAGTTATAATGTACTTCAGTTCAAACCTGTTGAATCGTCGTATCATACTTCTCCCCCATGTACCGCATTTTGATTTTTTTTCAGAAAGCCTATATAAATCCTGACATCTGAAAATTTTGACATTAATGAAGAGCTATTGATACTAATCTCAATAATTTCCGGAGTACCGGGAGGCGGAGGTAAAGCAATTTTCATAACTTCGGATAAATTTAGTCTTTTCTTCCAGAGCCATTTATTATCTATTCCTCCATTACCTTTGAGTTCGATATTATAAGATGAAAAGTCTTTAAATTTGGGAATTTTGATATTTAGGGTTGTGCAGTATTCTGACTTTGGGGAACGAAGTATAATAGCAGTGGAATTATTACTCCAGCCTTCGTTATTAGCACTAATCAAACCAATATCACTGCTATTTAAGAGTTCACGGGTTAATCCGGGATATCTTGCCGTACTTTTACTTAAGACAATACGCTCCATATCGCTTAATTTGTTAATTTTTCCTATTTGAAGTTCATGATACAAAATCCAAACCCTGTCAAGATCAGGCATGGAAAATCCCCATGTAAAAAAGCTCAATACAAAAGTATAAGTCAGACAAATAAAAACAAAACCGCGGCCAGGGGCATAAAACATTTATATTGCCTCCTTTCCCGTGTCTTCTTTTAGTAATGAATCAAGTTCATTCCAGTTATTCAGGCAAAGAATATCTTTAAGGAGATGATTGAGTATTTTTGCATTTTTTAAATGGGATTTTATCAAATTAATATCAATGGGGCTTTCAGAATTTTCATCCTTTTTTATTGCTTCTATGCAGTTTACGATAAACAGAACATTTGCCCTGACTTTATTTTTTTTCGGATAAAGTACAACACGCTGGCAATGAAGTCCTATGCTGTTTTTATAAAGCAGATTGCCTGATATATTTACAAAGGACCCACTTTTTACCAGAATCCCGACTCTTGAATTTGAAATAAAAGTATCCCTGACCAATACCTTGCTTTCTTGTCCGGCAGATATCCCATTGCCTTTACAAGCTAAAATAATACTATCTGTTAATTTTATATCAGCCTCCATTAAATCAAGTCCGTCATCGCCGGCAGCATTTACCCTTATACGTTTAAATAAACCGTTACTGAATTCAATATCCCAGGCATCCGAATTCGTATGTTTTATAACACAGTCTTTGGCAATAAAATTTTTTACATAAACAATGTGGACAACATCATCGGATACATGGTTTAACCCAAAATTACAGTTGTGTATGATTATATTTGCGGTATCATGAAAATTTATCATCCCCGGATAATGTATTAACCGCCACCGGGGTACAGTCCCGTATGTTGCATTTACATATTCAAGAGAAGAATTCCTTGATGAATTTCCCTGAAAAACAAGTCCGCCCCAGTTTGAACTGTCTTTGGGTTTGATGATAATTGGTTTGTTTTTATTACCTTTAAATGATGCTTTACCCAAAAATATTAAAGAAGCATTTTTACCCATAAGCAATGTTGTTCCCGGCAAGACTTCAACAGATTTGGTTTCATTAAAAATTAAGGTTTGCAAAACTTCAACCTCTCCGGGACCAATGTGTATTATTTCAGGTTTATTTAAATAATTTACTAAATTGGAAGGAGAATTTTTGGGAAGTTCATTAAGAAGATAGGAATAACGTTTGGCAAAAGTTGCCATTTCATATTCAAACACCAGTTTTAAGCGTTCCATATTCATAGGTCTGAGCATCAGCCGATAAAATTCATTCACCTTTGGAAGAAGTTTATAACTTTCCCAGTACGGATCAGTTGATAATTCAGGCATAAGTTTTGACAAAATTTTCATTCCTCTGTTGCGAATAGAAGAAGGGCTACATAGACTTTTCAGCATTTTATTCAAATAACTGTTTCGTAAATAAATGTATTGTGGCAGTAATTTAAGACGACTCAGTATAGGATTTTCAACAAAATTTAATTTAGGTTCATGCTTAAAACCGTCAAAATTGCTTGCAATCGGCTCCCATTTCCCTTTATAAGGGTCAAAATATAAAATATGGTCTCCTTTAAAAGCATGGGAGTCACTTCCGAATATTATATCTAAAGCATCAAGGGCAGCGAAACGTTCAATATCCATTTCATTTTTTGCAAAATCCGCAAATTCTTCCATATTGGCTAATTTTATTTTTTGCAGTAAACGTTTTAAATCAGTAATATCATTTTTCGCCTTTGCATCATACCATGTTATTTTTTTCCATTTAATTGCATTATTCCATAATATTTCGGATTTTTCCGCTTCTGAAAGATTGGATACGTAAATACTTCCAGGGAAACGTTTATTTTTCCTGAACAAGCTTTCGTCAAGAGAAGCATTGTATTGAAATACTCCCATATCCATACCATTTATATTTAGACGGGCAAAATCCGATTCAACGGTTAAGAGTCCCGATTCTTTTGCCATGTCCAGAATAATTTTTTCTCCTATTACCAGAGGAGTATTAATATTTATTAATTCAAATTCCTGATTATTATCAATTAATGTTCCTTTTGGCAGTTTTACTTTCAGGGATTTTTTTCTTCCCAGAATATGCCAGTGTTTTTGACCTTTTATACGTATATCTACTTTGTGAATTACACCATTGTTGTCAAATTTTGCCGATACATAACTTCGTTTGTTTTCTGCTTCCATTCCTTTTAAAAAAGTATCCATTTGATAAGAGTTAATATAAAAATTAAATCTTTTTATTTGTGAGTTTTGAGGAGGAGTTTTTATCAACATTCTTCGCAAATCCTGATGTAACATATCAAACACTTTAATATGAAAACTTTCCATATTAAAAGGAATATCTGTTTTAGTTAACCGGCGGTAACTATCAAATGAGGCATAAGCATTCCAGATGTATAACAGACATATTAAAATTCCGGGTGCACAAATTAATATTGCCGGGAGAGTTGAAAGCCTGTAAAAACGTTTTAAAATATTCACAATAAATTTTATCTTCTACAATTTCAGGTTAAGTTGCAGAATGGTTTTTGTCGGGTACGTTAACATATTATCGGATGTTTCCTGTAAAACCCCGTCTATGGAAAAAATTACCCGTACAATTTCATTTATATCCAGGTTCATCGCTCCTGCAAGCCTGAATGCCATATCGTTTTGTACCTGAATTGCCGGGTCAAATACCTCAAACATAAATGCCGGGATAAGAGTCAGAGAATCATTGAGTTTTATATTATAGTATGTAATACAATGAGCTCCGGCAAGAAGTGTATCAGCTTTATCAACATTATCACCATAAGCACCTTCCATTTGCACTACAAAATTTTCGATTTTATATTTTAAGTCTGCTCCAAGAAGATACGCATTTTTGAAAGAACCTGAATCATCATAAAACTTAAAACTGCTGTTTAATCCCATTGCCAATCCCGGGAGTAAATGGGTCTCAACTCTTCCTACAATGTCTCTGTGATATTCTTTTTTATCCAGTACATTGTTAAATGCTCCCAAATAATATTCAAGTTTCACAGGTCCTTTATAAACCCCTGAAAACATAAGCCCGATGTCCCTGCCCCCGAATCCGCCGTGGTTAGTTTTGTCAACAGCATATTCATCGAGCAAACCTCTTTCCGGAATAACCAGATCCCAGGGAGAAGTTAGCTGAAGACGTGAAAATGGTTTTTTGAATTGCCCTGTAGTAATTTTAAAAAGCGGGTCTACTTTTATCCGGGCATACATATCTTTTGCTTCAACTCCGTCTG
>Ga0208863_1001847_pt1 | contig 12127 bp, 9 predicted proteins | sample RifOxyD3_FD_184040 | JGI IMG/M metagenome (GOLD analysis project Ga0208863, IMG submission 184040) | Soil microbial communities from Rifle, Colorado - Rifle Oxygen_injection D3 (SPAdes) | ecosystem: Environmental > Terrestrial > Deep subsurface > Rock core/Sediment | place: Rifle, Colorado...
ATGAGGCTATTGAGCAGATTCCGGCTTTTTATAACGAAAAATCACTTGAATTCCTAACAGCCAAAAAATTGGCCGATGGTCGATGCTGGAAATTTAGGTGGTTTCTGGATGAGAACTAGTTATCGTCTGACGGCTAACGGTAGCGTCGTGGCCATGGATGGAAAAGTGTTTTTTGCGCGTCGCAGTTTCGATAGTTTTGCGGTAGCTCAAGTGCCGGGGTTTGCCGATGTGCCGGTCTACCTAAATGGACAGCTTGCTGCGCATACGGACAAAGAGGGGTATGCCGTGTTGTCCGGGCTGCTTTCCTACCAAAAGAACAAGATCAGGATAGACACCAAGGATTTGCCGTTTGAAGCTCAGGTCGACAGAACAGAAGCGGAGGTCATTCCCCATTATCACAGCGGGGTCAGTCTGAAATTCTCGGTCGAATTATCAATGGGCGCTTTAATTACGCTGGTCAATGAACAGGGTGAAGTGCTGCCGAACGGCACGCAACTTGTGCTGGAGGGTAGTCAGGAGGTGTTTCAGGTGGCGCTTCGCGGTGAGGCCTATGTCACCGGGCTGGCGAGGAAAAACCGTCTGAAGGCGACCTGGAATCAGCAGCAGTGCGAGTGTGAGATTGAACTTCCTGAAAATCAAGGTCCGCTGCCGCATATCGGGCCTGTCGTCTGCAAAGTGCTTCAGCCGTGAAATCCGTAAATTTGATATTTCTAGTTTAACTTATTGATTGATAATAAATTTTAATATCCAAGCGCTCTGGCGCCCTGGTAGAATGCAAAGCTGAACAGCCAGGCCAGTGCCAGCGACCAGGCTAGCGCAAACAGGGTATAACTGTGGCTCTTGGATTCACTCTTCAGGGTAGCGATGGCGGACAAGCAAGGTGTGTAGACCAGGGTGAACAGCATGAAGCTGTAGGCCTGCACCCAGTCCAGTTGCTGTGCCAGTGCACTGCCTAGTGCCGTGCCGGTCAAGCCGTAGATGACCGCCAGCGAGCCGATGACGATTTCTTTGGCGACGAAGCCGAAGAGCAGCGCGATGGTGAGTTGTTCGTTGATGCCGAGGGGGGCGAAAAACGGCTGAAGCAGGCTGCCTATTATGCCGGAGAGCGTCTGTGCACTGGCCGGTTGTGCTGAGAACGGGATGTGAGTGAGCAGCCAAACCAGCACCACGCCTGCGATGATGAAGGTGCTGGCGCGGGTGATAAAGTGACCCACTTCCAGATATCCGCGCAGCAGCATCTGACGACCGGTTGGAAAACGATAGGGGGGTAACTCAAGCACGAACGGTTCGCTGTTGGCAAACTGTCCTTTGAACAACAGCGCGGTGAGGATGGCAGAGATAAAACTGAACAAATACAGGCTGAACAAGACCAGCGGGGCGGCATGGGGAGAAAACAGTGCGGCGGTGATAAAAACGAAGACCTGCAGGCGCGCCGAACACAGCGAAAAAGGGATCACCAGCATGGTCAGCAGTCGCATGGCGCGCGAGCGCATGACGCGCGTGCCCATTAATGCCGGGACGTTGCAGCCAAAGCCCATCAGCAGCATCACGAAACCGCGTCCGTCCAGCCCCATTCTGGCCATCAGTGCATCCATCAGAAAGGCGGCTCGCGACAAATAGCCGCTGTCTTCAACGATGGCCATCATCAGAAAAAACAGCACGATGACCGGCACGAAGGCGGCAACGGTGGCGATGCCGTTGTAGATACCGTCCAGCAGCAGTCCTTGTAGTGGCGGAGGAAGGCCGGCGAGCAGCGGTTCCAGTCCCGTTTCGCGCAGCCAGCCCAGCAGTGTGGCGATGCCGCCTTGCAGCGGTTGTCCGAACAGGAAGATACCCTGAAACAGCAGGTACATGATGCCGAAGAAAATCGGCAGACCCAGCCAGGGATGCAGCATGATACGGTCGAGCTTTTCGGTCAGGTTTTCCGGCAGGCGCGCGGGGATTTGCACCGAGTATTTCAGTACACGTGCCATTTCTGCTTCCAGATGCTCGTCTGCTTCCAGTTGGCTGCGCACGATTTCGGCCATTCCGGGTGTCGGAAAACGCAGCGCGCGGGTGACGGCCTGCAACGCTTCCGTGTAGCCTGTGCCGTATTTACCGCTGAGCTGGAAGACTGGCATTTTCAGCATTTCGGCCATTTTCTGACTGTCTATGCTGATGCCGTATTTTTTGGCCTCGTCGCTCATGTTGAGCAGCACGACGATATTCATGTTGAGCTGTTTGAGTTGCAGCAACAGGCTCATCTGCCGTTCGATCTGTGTGGCGTTGAGGATCACCAGCGCAAGATCCGGCACGTTGTCGTGCAGAAAGTGCCGCACCACCTGTTCATCGTCGGAAAATCCGTGCAGATCGTAAATGCCGGGCAGGTCGATGATCTCCACCATATCGGCGCCCAGCAGAATTTTTCCGCTGAGCAGCTCGACGGTGATGCCGGGCCAGTTACCCACCCTTGCGGCGCCGCCGGTCATGCGGTTGAACAGAGTGGACTTGCCGGTGTTGGGCATGCCCAGTAAGGCGATGCGTTTCATGATTTGCACACCGCGATTTTGGCGGCTTCGTTGCGCCGCAGCAGGATGTCGGTGGTGCCGATGCGCACCTGCAACGGTCCGGAAAAGCTGGCTTTGCGTATCATTTCAATTTGCTTTCCGCTGCGAAAACCCAAGGCAAGCAGGCGTTGATGCAATGCCTCTTCGGCATGAATCGAAACGATGGTGGCTATGTCGCCGGTGCTCAGTGTGGCTAGTGTGGTTGCGGGCATGGCGGGGTGAATTTCAACAGTGTTGCTATTATTCCACAGCCGGATGGTTGTTGTCGCGCAAGGTGACAATATCGAGGCCAAAGTGTCCGTTATTTTGTGAAATATCTCACTTTCAATCCCGTGGCAGGAAAATCAGCATCTTCCGGCGTAATCACTTCATCGAAGCCTGTCTCAGCCTGTTATACCTGCGAAGAGACCATGCATACCAGCCAGTCATCGAAACGGTTTAATGCCTGACAACAGCAGAACAAGACGGAGTTTTGCTCCGGACAAATCGGTGTAGGGAAAAGGCGAGAGGACGATCTGTCCTGCACACCTCATTGCCAGCGCTCCTTGAGGTCATCGCGCGTATAGCTCACCGCCTCATCTTCCATGCCGCGCAGCGCCTGGCGCATGGCGAACTGTACAAACTCGCCATCTGTCCATTCATTAATGTGAAACTCGCGCAGCGATTCGTTTGCCCTTTCTCCCGCATGCGGGGGAAAGTTGGATAGGGGGAAACGGTCATGGCAAGTTTCATCATCAGGGGCTGCAAAGTTGCCATGACCGTTAGTTCTGCGTATCCTTGGTCAGCGGCTTCAACTCTTGTTTCAATGGTTCCATGTTATTTTCCTGTTGAGGTAAATCTTAAAAACAGCCTGAAAATCATTTTTCCTGCCATGCAGCAAATTCCAGCGGGCGCAAGCCAAAGCGAATGGCATTGCCGGCATGGAGCGCTTTGAATTCTTCCAGTGTCAGCATTACAAAGCGGGGCTGGTCCTCCATTGCGATCGTATTTGGCATAACGGTTTGGATTGCATCTTCACTAACTGACAGTCCACCACGAACGATCCCTCGCACCGTTTCGGTCAATTCATTGCGGTAGCGCAGACGAAAGGTGTCTGGCGGAACCAATTGCTGCTTCACCGCAACGTATTGCTGACACGAACGCTCGTATGCCCAAACAAAAACATCACGCAGCAACTCAATACGATTAAGTTCATACACACCCAGCATGCCATCTACATAGGCTTGCTGCGGTACATCAATAAACGATAGCGGACAAAGATTGTGCTGAATGAACGGAATATTTGCAGCCAGGCGGGAGACGCGCTTATTCACGTCTTCAAAGGGTTGCAGATACGGCAAATGCACCATCAGGAAAAATGACTGCTCGAACGGGTCATGAATTTCCGCCGCCATACTCATCACAATGCCGAACAATTCTTCCAGGCGTTGCGGCATGGCAATCGGCAGATAAACGCTGCCGCCAATTTCAACCGGACGATTGCGAATGCGACCACAGGTCAGCGGATCAGGCATCAATCCATCGGAAAGAAAGGCATGCAAGGCGATCACGGTTTCCGTCGTGATACCTGCATGTTCCGTATCTCTCACCAAATATTCGATGGCGGATTTGTGATTCAAAATCATCTGGGTTTCCATCGCATCCTTGCCTTCTGCGGCCTGGCCGAATTCAATCAACCGTTCCGTATCAAGGCGGCTATACGTATTGCCTTCCAGCATGGACGAAGCCCATGACAGATCAATCAGCAGGCGATTCAGAATATCGCGGGCAAAGGTTCCTGCCGGCGTTTGCTCGGCAGGTGAACGACCCAAACTATGCAACTGGGTACGCAACGATTCCGGCAGATACGCCGATTGATTCGGCTGATAACTCTCCAAAAAACTGATCTGGTAACTCACCGGCTTGCGCAATTGGCGCGCCTGGCGAATGTAGGCTTTAATCTCATCGCCTTCGGGCGAAGTGGGAACATAAACCTCCGCAATTAATTTCCCGGCAGATAGCGTGGAGGTCTCTCCTTTCAGAGCGACAACCACATCACCGGCAGCGGCACCAACACGGTATTTAATCGCACGTCCCACACCACCAGAAAGTATGCGTCCTTGTTTAACCAGCGCAGCAAGACGACGCTGCAAGGTGCGACGCGGCATACTGGAACCCAGCTTTTGAGCAAGTTCTTCCACGCCAATACCATCTGGACATTGGCTGATCAGTTCAATAATTTGCTGCAATTCTTGTTCTGGCACGACGATAGACATGTCATTCTTTCTTTTTGGTGGCGCGTAAACCAGTATCGCGCCAAATCAATATGGCGCGCAATGAATTTGCGCGCCAGTTAAAGGGGTTTGTGTGGCGCTCAAATCGCGTTTTGCACATTTTGCACCCGATCCGGCATGACCGTTATCCACGTCCATCGCCGCCAGCTCACGCCGATATCTCCGTAATTGTCGAGACGTTACAAAAAATCTCGCAAGTACGAAGTGAAAAACTGCGAGGATAACCGGGAACGATCACTATTTAATCCGCCAAAAGCCGTGCAAGTGCATCGTAGTTTCTATCGAGCGGTGCGCCACTGAGGTACACCTGCATCATTTTTTCTGACTTGCCTATGGCCTCCATTTGTAGATGCTCTACCTCCTTGGCATCAACAGCCCATGGCATTTTATGACGAAACTTTAACTGCTCGTTCACTGCTTCTGCCGTCCGCTGTCGATGATAGGTATATTTGACTTTCCCTGAAAAAATAACCTGATCAAGAATAATCAGTTCTCCAAGTAATTGAACATCAGGACGCTCAGTATGAGTCAATGTAATGTCGATTTTTTTACCCTCAAGTTCTAGCCAAGCATGCGAAATCATCAGTGGTGTTGTTCCATCATTAACCCACCCGACAACGGCATTTGTTTCGATACCTTTTTCATGCTTCAAGTATTGATGCATGAAAAAGGTGAGTAAATAACACCCGCCAAATAGCTTCTTGCCTTCTACAATGCGTTCATGAGTATGTTTCGCCACTGTGGCGACTTCCCGTTCCGTCTGCGTGAGAGTCTCAAACCAATCAGCATATTTTCTCTTGATTGCCGAAATCTCGGCTTTCCTGCGCTGTGCTTCTCCCATAATCTACCTTTCGATTCCGCGTTTATTTTTTCTGACGTTCCCACTCAAAACCAATTTTTTCGAGCTTTTGAATACGCTCATTTGAGAGTTCACCCCTCTTCCAATTTGACTTTTGGTTGTTTATCCACACCCTCAAGGCTGATGGGTAATCTTGCGAAATTCCCATATGACCGTTTTCCTCTTTATATTCAAACAACTCTGAAAATTTCTCCTCCCACTGTGTTTCATAGGGATTCCAAACAAAACCAATCTCATCTAACCTTTTAATTTTTTCTTCGGATAGATTGCCTTTTTTCTTATCCTTCCTTTGTGATTTTGCCCAATTATTTAATCCATCTGGCCAATTTGTCGGAACATTGGTATTCCCATATTCCTCCCAGTAAGAAAATAATTCGCAAAACTTCGCCTCCCACAGAGTCCCAAAGGGATTCCAATCGAAACCAATTTCATTTAGCCGTTGAATACGCTCATTTGAGAGTTCACCCCTCTTCCAATTTGACTTTTGGTTGTTTATCCAAGACCACAGCCCTGTTGGCCAATTCGGAGGGACTTTTACGTGTCCATGTTCTGCTTTGTATGCAAGCAATTCGGCAACTCTTGCGTCCCATACTAATTCCTTCGTATTCCAGGAGAAACCAATTTCAGCAAGCCGCAGCTCTCTTTCTGACCCAAGATCATCATTTGCCTTGGCCTTCCTCTGAGTACTTATCCACTCCCCCAAACCTGATGGGTAATCTTGCGGAATTTCCATGTGACCGTTTTTTTCTTTATATTCAAACAACTCTGAAAATTTTTCCTCCCAATGTGTCTCATAGGGATTCCAATCGAAACCAATTTCATTTAGCCGTTGCTCATTTTCTTCAGAAATCTTCTTCAGTTTTTTGTTTCTTCTTTGTACGCCCACCCACGCTCCTAAACCGGATGACCAGTTATTTGGCACATTCAGATGCTTATAAGCAGCCTTGTAGGCAAGCAATTCGTCAAATTTCGCCGCCCATTGTGTTTGAAGCACATCCCAATCAAAGCTGACTTCATTTAACCGTTGCACTTTTTTGTCCGAAATTTTCCCCAGTTTTTTGTTTCTTCTTTGTGCGCCCGCCCACGTCCCTAGACCTGTTGGCCAGTTGCACGGCACATTCACATCTCCATACTCACCTCTGTAGGCAAGCAATTCACTAAACTTGCTCTCCCACGCAGTTTCAACCGGATCCCAGTCAATCCCAATTTCACTAAGCCTTTGTATCTTTTCTGCCGGAAAATCAACGTTATTTCTATTTTTTCTCTGAGTACCCAGCCACTCACCCAAGCCTGTCGTCCCCCATCTTTTTTGGACATTCACATCCCCGTGAGTCACCTTGTACGCCAGCAGCTCATTAAATCTTGCTTCCCACGCTGACTCCAGTGGCTCCCATTCAAAACCTATCTCACTCAACTGGCGCAATCTCTCTTCCGCCAAATCACCCGCTCTTTTATCGCCCCTTTGTCTGATTAGCCAAGTACCCAACCCCGTCGGCCACGTCAACGGGACATCGATATCATCATGTTCAACCTTATAAGCTTGCAATTCGCCGAATCTCTCGGCCCATCCGACTTTTCTGTCATCAGGAATATCTCTTCCCCAGTCAAATCCAATTTCATCAAGCCGTTGTTTTCGCATTGGATCAAAGGTGTGTGTTTTTGCGGCTTTCCTTTGACCGCTGACCCACTGCCCTAAGCTTGTATGCCACCTATTCGGTACATCCGCATTGCCCTTTTCCGCCTTGTAGGCAAGCAGTTCATTAAAACTCGCCTCCCACATATAGTCGAAGGCATCCCAGATAAAATCTACTGCATTGAGCCGATGTAGTTTTTCTATGGAGAGTATTTTTCTTGCTCGCCTTTGGCGACTTACCCAAGCGCCCAATCCTGTCGTTGATGATGGAACATTCACACTGTCATTTTCAGCTTTATAGGCCAACAATTCCCCGAATCGCTCATCCCAATTTTCACCGAGGCTTTCTAGACATTCCGCCGTGATCGAGTTGCGTATCACGTCCAGCGACACGCTCGGTCCCAGCACTTCAACGCGTTCGCGCAACCGGCTCTCGTCGTAGCCGCCCGTGCGGCCTTTTTCTTCGCGCATCTGGCGGATGATGTCGGTGAGCACATCGTCCTGATCCTTCATCGCGGAAAGCACATCCCACACGTCGGCGAAATTGGTGCGGTGCAGCGCTTCTTCGATGGTTTCGCTGGCGGTCATATCCAAAAACAGAGGCACCATCACATAGCCCTGTTGCTTGCCCGGCGATTTGCGCATGGCACGCCCGGTGGCTTGCACGATGTCCACTTTGCTCTTGCGCGGCGACATGAAGGCGACCATATCCACCGCAGGAACATCCACGCCTTCGGTCAGGCAGCGGGCATTCGAGATCACCGCCTTTTGCGCTTGCCGAAAAGCGTTGATCTGACCTTCACGCTCCGAGGTGGACATGGCTCCGCTGACATGCAACGTTTTGAAACCATCCAGATGGTGGCGGATGCCTTCACCATCGTCCGAGGTAAAAGATTTCGCTGCCGCGATCGAGCCGTGGAAGGTAAAGATGCGGCTCACGCCGTACTTCTCCACCGCTTTTTGCAGCGCGATTTGTAAGGCGACCTGACGCGCCTTGACTGCATCGCCTTCAACGATGACTTCGCCGTGTTTAAGTAGTTGGTCGTTGACCATCTCGGATGTTACCACCGAGATCACCACCTTGTAGTCGCAGATGATGTCGCGCCTCGCAGCCTCTGCGAAGCTTAAAGTATGAGTGACACGACCGTATATTTCCGGCCTGTCCATCGAATAGACCAGCGCGTTATCACCTTCCTTATCTTTCTTGCGAATGTCGTAATGGCGCGGCGTAGCGGTGAAGAACAGCCGCTTGCGGATGGGCAAGTTTTCATCCGTCAGGGCAAAGCTGAACTGGGTTCCGCTGCGGCTGGCGGTTTTGTGCGCCTCGTCGAAAATGGCCAGATCGAAAGGTTGCTTCTCCTCGCCATTCACACCAATGAGCATTCCTTCCGCCACGATGTGCGCCGACTGGTAGGTGGAAAACACCACCTTCACCCCGTCGAACGGCTTACCCAGAAATTTGCCGACAGCAACACTCTCGGTCGTCACCGGAAAATCGAGCTCGGCCTGATGAACGATGAGTTCATCCGCGCCTTTCGCCACCGTAGGGTCAGAACAAACACACAGGTACGCGAGTTTCTCCCAAGCCGTTTCGCGCAGCCATTCGTGCAGCAACTGGCGAACCAATGCCAGCGAAGGCAACAGCACCAGAATATTGCGGCAGCCGCGTTGCTCCGTCGCCCACAGCGCGACCAGCGATTTACCCGTGCCGCAGGCCATCACCACGGTGGCGCGGTCGTTATTATCCAGTTCGCTAGAAATTGCAGTCAACGCTTCCGCTTGATGCGGCAGCGGTTGCTTTCGCGACAGTTTGACTTGCCCGCTTTGCAGCCACAAGCGCATCGCCTCGAAGTCTTCCGGCGTGAGGCGATCCAAGTCGCTGCCGCGTATCGCGATGAAACCGCTACGATCGCGCATCAGTCCGGGCAACGTTTCGCTGTTGGTGAACAGCACGCGCTGGCTGACCTGATCGGTCAGCCCCATAAAAGTGGAGAGTTCATCCCAGGTCAGCGCGGGGCGGTTACTGCGAAATTTGACCTGATAGGCGCGCAGCTCGCCATCGTGCGTTTGATAGGTTCCATCCACCCCCATGTCTCTGCCGGTATCCAGCGAAAGCAGTTTGCGCTGTTCCAGTGGGGTAGCTTCAAACGGCCAGACTTCGCGTGCCTCGTTGATTTTCTGTGTAGCGAGGTAGGCTTCGGCAAATACCTCGAAGGCATCGCCGCGTTCCTTGTTGCTGAGCAGCGCCGAAATTCGCGCTTCGATTTCGGCGAAGGAATTCAGGCCGTCAAACAGGCCTGATGCGAGAAATTGCCGTGAGGCGGAGTGTTTAGCGTTCATAGAGATTTAAGTCATTTTAATTATTTACGATAACCAATTGATACCAATCAATATTTATTCACATTTAAACGCCACCTGAAACATTCTGGTCGTGACCAGCATAGACTGCCTGCATCGCGTTGATCTCGTTGGCTACCCGCCCGACCAATTCCACCGGAGCGAGTACTTTTACGCCCGCGCCATACTTCATGATGTCCATCAACAGCTCGGTGTCCTTGCTATAGGGGAGCTTGAGTTCATAGCTACCATCCTTGTGCAACTTGCCTTTCTGTTTCTGATGCCAGCGTTCGTTCGCAACCCAGCGGGCGCACTCAGGTGAAAACAACAGGGTCGCCCATTGCACTTGCTTCCCTGCAAAAATCCCATATCCAGACCCGAGCACTTCGTCGAGCTTTTTATCGGAAACATCAAGTGCCCTCTTCTCCAGAATCTCTACACGACGCATCGCATCGCATCGACCGAAAAACTGCGCAGGTCATCTCGAAGATGACACCATGCGTCCAGATACCAGTTTCCCCTGTAATAAATCAGGCGTTGCGGGGAAACTTCGCGCTGGCTGGTCTGGTTCGTACCACGCGCGTAATAATCGATCAGCAGCCGTTTGCGCAACAACAGGCCGGAACCTGCTCCGCTAAAATGATTGAGAGGGACATGACGAGAGCCGACCATCGCGACCCTGACGCGCTTCTTCACCGCTTCAGCCGGATTGTCCGCCGCACCGAGTAGCGCTGTCAGGCGCGACAACAGCGGTTGGATGTGTGCACCGAGCAATCCGCCGGTGTCGAGACTGGATAGCAAATGCTGCATGGTGAGCAATGCATGAATTTCTTCCGCCGAAAACCATAGTCCGGGCAGCGCATATTGCACGCCCTGCAAGGCATTCCCCTTGTCGAAGCGATATCCGCCAAGTTCCTGGTCATAAACAATCGGCGCATTCAGCCTGTCGCGCATATAGGTCAAATCGCGCTTTAGCGTGGCTCTGGATATTTCCAGGTTGGAAAGAAACTCGGCAAAGGGAACGGCTCTGCGCTCCGAGAGCAGTCGATCTATCTTGTAAATGCGCTCGTTCATGCTCATGATTTTATCCCTTACATAGCTCATCCAGTGAGCCAACAGTGTGCCATAGTACCCGAAAATATCCGATTCACCCGGAATTCTGCCGACTACTTTTGGAGACTAAAAAATGAATAAACGTACTTTTGGCATCAGCCTGATATTGGCATGCATGCTGCAAAATTCGGCGGTTGCAACACAACGCAATCAGGTTGCTAATCAAATCAAGCCGGCTGCGGGTACGCTTTGGACTGAACCCAAAACAGGCATGCAGTTCGTGTGGGTGCCGGACGGCTGTTTCAATATGGGCAGCAACGAGGGTGAGAAAGAGGAACGTCCCGCTCACAAGGTATGCCTGAAAGGTTTCTGGATGGGGCGTTATGAGGTGACGCAGGCGCAATATCAGCAACTGATGAGGAAAAATCCGAGCGTATTTGGCGGCACAACCAGGTTGGACGGACACTGGGGGGAGCAGAGGTTGCCTGCTGAATTTGTACAGCCCCTGGACAGTCGGAATCATCCGGTTGAGTGGGTCAGTTTTGATGATGCGGAACACTTTGCCAGAAAAATGGGTGGTATTGCGAAAATCAAGATCGACCTTCCGAGCGAAGCGCAATGGGAATATGCCTGCCGTGCCGGCGGCGCACATAAGAATTACTGCGGACAAACAGATGGCAAGCCGGATCGGCTCGCCTGGTATGAGGGTAATAGCGGTAAAAATCCCTATGAACAAGCAGGGCAGCGCACTTACAAAATGGTATCCCACCACCCGGTAGGGCAGCTCAATCCCAACAACTGGGGCTTGTACGACATGAGCGGTAACGTCGCGGAGTTGACGCAGGATTGTTTTCACGAGACTTACCAAGGCGCCCCTGCTGATGGCAGCGCCTGGAAAGGTGGCGATTGCCGCTTGCGGGTGACGCGCGGGGGGTACTGGGGCTATTCAGATGAAGGCGTCAGGGCAGCCGGTCGTGCTACCGGCGGACTTGAGTACAGTACAGGTTTTCGTGTCATCAGGAGCTATCCTTAAAGGCGTGGCGAAAACTGACTGAAATGTTAAGTGCTGACTAACGGGCATGGAAAAGTGACCACCCCTGATAATGAAACCCGCCATGCCCGTTCCCTCACCCCCGTTCCCCCTCTCCCAAAGGGCGAGGGGTACGGTTCGTCGCTGCGCGAGTTTCACGTTAAGGGGGGCTATTAGTTTCCTCGTTTTGTGGCCCTGACATATCGTTATTTCCCCTGTTTTTAACCGGGGAAAGCGCTTGTATCAGGAGTGCAGTATATTTGCCCAGCACGTTAGGTTAGAATGACGCCTTTGCTTGCCACGAAAACGGGAATTGAAATGATCAAGGGCAGTATAGTCGCAATCGTTACACCGATGCATGAAGATGGCAGTCTGGATTTGCCGTCTTTTCGTGCG
>Ga0208863_1001848_pt1 | contig 12121 bp, 18 predicted proteins | sample RifOxyD3_FD_184040 | JGI IMG/M metagenome (GOLD analysis project Ga0208863, IMG submission 184040) | Soil microbial communities from Rifle, Colorado - Rifle Oxygen_injection D3 (SPAdes) | ecosystem: Environmental > Terrestrial > Deep subsurface > Rock core/Sediment | place: Rifle, Colorado...
TACCCACGGGTCTCGCGAGTAAGCGGTAAGCGGGACAGACCAGAGCTACTGCCAAGCGCAGGGACATATTTTTTAAGCTTTATTCTCCTTGGAATTTCGGTGCGTTCCAGTAGGTACTCCCGGTCAACTGGGCAAGCCCAGCAGTTCCGGGCAGGGTTTTCGCTTCGTATGAACTACGCGGTCTCAGTAGAGTTCTAAATTTGAGGTTATGCCCAGACTTAACCACTTTGGTGACGCCCTCTAATCCCCTCAATCGCTTTATTCTTTCCATTTGTCGATATCGTCCATCGTTCCTTCTATGCCATCCTTGCCGTCTGACCAGAGGTCATATGAACTGGGATTATTGCTGCCCGGATAACGGTAGTGATACGGCCGGCCCCATGGGTCATTGCGTATTTTATCCAGATACTTTTGCCCATGTTCGTTATTCATCAGTATTTGAAGTCCCTGCTCGGTTGATGGATAGTTCCCGGAATCCATTCTGTACTGCTCTAATGCCGTGCCGGTATTTCTTATTTCGAATTTAGCCGTCGATTCCATTGCAGTGCTTTTGGCATGGATAAAAGCCGGCAGGGCGATTGACGCAACTATTAAGATGAACGGCCACACCAGAATTGCCAGTCCGCCCAGAATCAACCCGGTGATGGCCTTACCGGAGCCCTTAAGCGCGCCGTTACTCTTCTTAATCTTAACCAATCCGACAATGCCCAAAATTACAGCCGGGATCGCCGGCAAACATAGAATAATTCCGGCTATCCCGCAAATCAGACTCCATAAAGCCGCCTTGCTGGTCTTGACCGTATTAGAAGCGCCTGTTTCTGAACATCCGCATTCGCACGAATTTTGGGCTGGTGTTTGGTCTGTCATATATCATATCCTCTTTAGAAACAGTTTGAGTAAAACGAATTACTGGTTCTTATCCCGATGAGCGTAGCGACATTGGGACTTTTATATTATAATATACATAGTATATTGGTATACAGGGGTCAATCTTTATTAAATATTGTCGTGGGACACACACGCATTTCTAAACTTTATTGTTATAAGATGGTTACAGTGCTAATTTTCTAAAAATCTGCCTATTTTTGCTGTCTGAACAGTTCTTATCCTAATAGCTCATTTTTTTGGGGCAGGGGAGAGGAATTTGGGTAACATCAATAAAGAAGTGAAGGAGGCAGCCAAGGCAATAATGCCCCAACTGCCTCCCTTTATGTTTTTGAACTGCTGTTTTGACTTGATGTAGATAAGGGTGAATTAAAACTGATTAGTTACCTTTGGTTCCACCGGGCTTCAGGAACTCAATTTCATCGTCAGGCCTGACAACTGCCTGAAGATTCTGCGTCTCGGTGGAGTTCAGCAAAACCTTCATGTCATCGCTGATGTTTAAAACTGTCCTTAGGCCATTGCGCGCATCGCTGATTGTCCTACCGTCATAGGCGCCGGTTTCGCTCTCATTTGCTCCACAAATGAATTTAGCCATGTTTTTGCCCTCCTTATTTTGGCTTGTTTCTAAAGTTAAAGATGTTTTCCTGCCACAATCATCGCATAAACATCACCTTCCTTTCTAAAATTAGGTTATCTTTGCCTGGGGAGCGCTCTATTTTGTTCTATGTCAAAATAAACCTCACTGAACCTTAACGGTCTTTCTGTGGCAATGGTATGAAAGATATTAAGCATCAGGCAAGACGCCATCAGGTTAGTGAAGATTATCTGTTCTGACCCAGGCATTCTGGCTAACTCTTCGCAGGAAATCTCGGCTGGATTACGGTCTTTGGGAAACTCAATCTCAGGGTGGAATTTTTCTATCGGCGGATTTCTGCTTCTGCCGTTCTTTTTCAAGTAAACCTGCACGTTCCCATCAATCAGCTCATTGCCGCCTGAAATTAGAACGACGTCCTGCAATCTCTTGCACTGGTCTGACACAATCTTGCGGGTAGCATGATTGTCAACTGCCAAAAACACAATGGTTCTTTCGGTTATAATCTCACTTGCATTCTTTTCAGTGACAAACTCGGGCACCGCCACCATAGTCAAAGCGCCAAACAGATTCTTAAGATGTTCTGCCTGCGTTTCTGCCTTGTTTCTCGTCTCATCTGTTGACTTGATGTTCTGCCTTTCAAGATTTCCCCGGTTATACCTATCCCCATCCACCAGCACGACATTTTTACAGCAGCTCACGAAATTGAGATACCTGCACAACACCAACACCAAAAAGCTGCCGATGCCTCCCAGTCCAACCACCACTATTTTTTCAATCATATTTTTATCCTCCAGACATTATCTTGTTAAGTCTTTGAAGTTCAAGCGCTTTTTCCTTGTCATAGTCAAAGAAGTCGCAAGGGTTCCCAAGCTCACCCATATCTTGCATACATACGTCTTCATGGCTGCAAACAGAGCAACGATCACCAGTTATTAACTCCTCATCTTTGTTGGTCTTTTCTATGACTGGCTTTTCAAAAAGCGTTTCTTTGAAGTGTTTAACCTTGTCAAGCCATTCCTTATTAACCGTTTCATGCTCTTCAACTTTTTCTATGATTGTTTCTGTCTCTATTAGTGCTCTCCGGCCATTGATTGCCACGTAACAGGACAGTTCCGGCTTGACTTCGTCAAACTTACTGATGATAATGTGTATGCCGTCAAAATTTTCCTCATCCTTTTCATCAGTTCGTGAGGCACAAGTCCCAAAGCCAGGATGCGAATGGATGCTTCCTACGACGTGCTTGTGGTTGTTATTATATTTGACGCTCATGCCAGAAACTTCCTGCTCAGGAACGTAAAGACTCCATTCATCGTTTTCATAGCAGAGCAACACCATCGCTTCTGATTTATACTGCTTGTAAACCTCGTAAAAGAACGCCAAAACTTCCTTAATCAAGGCGTAAGGGATCTTTTTAGCCATCAAATCAAAGGTTTCCTCCTGCTCTGGCAAATCAGGGATTTCGTCTATTTTGGTGCAGCTTTCAAAGACACAGTTCTTTTTCACCACGTAATAGCCATTCCTTGCCACGATGTATGCGTATTTCTCATTTTCTGGGATTGGCTGCCCGGCATAGTACGTCTTTATCATCTTTCACCTCCTTCAACGATTTGACTAATTCAATCATAAGGTTAAAATCTTCCATGGCTTCAGGCGTGATGCAGACTTTTCTTTTCCTCAGCACCTTTACTGCCTGAATCAGTATGAGTTCCTCCACGCTTCCCTCAAATTCTTCAATTGCCTCGTCAGAGCGCTCAAGAAAATCTTCCAGAACTTCCTTGATTGAACGAACTTCATTGCCGATTGAAGCCTTTCTTATGGCTTTTTTGATGTTTTCCATCGTTACTCCTTTCCCCAGACGTTGTCAAGGCACCTTGCAAGGCTCTGGTAGGGGAACCATTCCACCGAGCAAACGTCACCAAATCCAAGCCGCTGCCAGGCATCAAGACAATGCTCCTGGTTTTGTTTAAGTAAGGTTATTTGTTTAGGGATTTTATCCCTGAAAAACTGGTTTAGGTCGGTATTAAACGTGCTTGCAAAAAAGTAGTTAATCAGGTCGGTCATCTTTTCCGGTGTCTCGGCTGTTACCTGATAACGAAAGTCGCCCAGGCAGACATCGCAGTCAGGGCTATGCAAATTGGGCAGCGGCGGAATGCAAAACTTGTCTTCCACGGTCATAATGCGCTTGTTCCTGAAATAAAAGTAGCACTTGTCAAAGGCATAGTTCTCAAACAGGACCAAAAAATAGTGCCAGGGGAATGCAACCATATACTCTTTGGAACTATCCCTGTCGTGGCTGTAAAGCACCTTTGCCATAACCGGCTCTCGTTCTATGAGATAGGCTTTCTTATAGTCCTTTGAGGCGTAAAAAACCACGCCTTGAGGCAGGATAGGGGTTCTAATGCCGGATGATTGAAGCAATGCCTCTGTAAAGTCCTGTAACCTGACGCGCCTTGCTGTTGAAACGGTTTTTAACTCGACTATTCCATCGTTGATTTCGATTATTTCTCCCATATTGACTCCTTTCATAGGGTAAGGGGGAAAGATGCCTTGCTCGTCCGCGACCGTAGAGCCGCAAGCGAAGCCGGAGCCTGGGTATTTCCCGGGTGGCTTCAAGCGACGGCGAGCGGGCGGCGCGGAGGTGCGGTAAGCCGATTGTGTAATGCATTAGTATTCGGGGCTGACGAAACATCAACCCTGTCCATCCTTGAAACAATAACCAGGTCACGGATTGCCACTACTTCCGTCGTTATTGGACTATTATCAGAACCATCTTCTACCAGAAACGATGGATTCTAAAAGGCGACCGAACCTATAGCTTTTGTTTCGATTGCTAAGTGATTACCCTGCCTTGCGACAAGATGTGAACTTGGCAAAGTGAACGAACCTGGAACCAAGGCATCTTTCCCTTATTGTTTAGTTTGATAGATTTTTCCTTAAAGCCAACAGGTTTTTTATTTCGTTGACTTCCTGCACGAACTTTCTGCCCGATTCTTGATTGATTCCTTTGATAAAGGCGGCTTTACCCTGCAATCTTGAAAGATTAAATTTGCTTTCCTTTCCTTCAATCAATGATTTTTTGATGTTGTGTAGCTCTGCTCTAAGACGTCTTCTTTGTTCACGAGGCAGGTTTGGCTGTTGATTTACCACTATTCCTGTCACAGTTTGCCTGTTGCCGTTGCGTAATACCTTTGTTTTGTCGCGGTTTATGACAAAACCCTCTTCAGTCAGGAATTTTTCAACTATTGGCAGTAACCTGCGGTGAAAGACGGCATCGTTGCTTGAAAAAATCATGTCATCAGCATACCTTGAATACACCGTTCCCGGATTTCTGATTTCCCATTTTTTAGCCAAGCCGGCCAGACGATGGTCAATGTGCTTAAACACTATGTTTGACAGCAGGGGACTTGTGGGCGCTCCTTGCGGCAGGCATCCGTCAAGAGTGCATATTTCAACAATCCTTGAAACTTCCGTTTCATTAATCCCTTCTTTTTTCAGGGCATGAAATACCTGTTCTTTTGTAATTGAGCCAAAGAAATCTTTGACGTCAACTACGACAACGACCTTTTTCCCGGCATGAAGTTTTGCATTGTCTGCAATGGAACGTCCTTTTACGAAAGCCATGGCGTATTTTGACGCCCCTATTCCCCGGGCCATTAGCCACTTTAATACAGTTCTTTGTAATGCTTTTAACCTGCGTTTGGGCTCTGCTATTGTCCTGAAATCGCCGTTCTTCTTTGGAATTTTGCGAATTATGTAACTTCGCTTGTCCATAAATCACTCCTTTACTGTTTTGACTTCTATTGTTCCTATTTCCACCTTTTGTACGTTGTCCTTTATCCAGGGTAAATAAGGCAGTTCATATTCCAGATGGTTACGAATCATGTTGGCTGCGATTTCGTCATCCCATTCTCCAACTTGCCTACCAGTCAAAACGATTTCAATTTTTATCTGGTATTTCATACTAATAATCCTCCGGTCTAAGAAAAGTGATTCCGCTTCCATCGAGAATCACCCATATTTTGTCTTTTTCAATGACCCTGAGTTTCATGTAATCTGTGTCTTCAGGGTCTGGTTGCTTAAGCATTTCCAATCCACGGTTGACGAGTTCAATTCTTTTTTGCTTGTCCTCGTAGCCGTCTGCGAAGAGATTTGATGTGAAGACAACGGATTGTGTTCCTACGGTGCCAACCGATACTAAAACGCCGTCTTCAATTGCCTGTTCTTTTGTGTATGAGTATATGACGTTGTTTTCCTCATCCATTTTCGTTCTCCTTTCTTTTCAGGTTTAATTTGTTTGAAATGAGCTAATTGGCGTTGTATGTTAATCATGATTCTTTGTTCTGAAAGGGGGCTCATATGCCGAAATATTGTCAGGATACGCTATCAGATATGATTGGACGCCTTCAGCGGATTCAGAAAAACGACAAGATGACCAAAAAGGACGCTGATGAATTGTTAATGGGCGCCCATTTCCTAAACTGGATGTATCTGAAGCATACAGGGGAGTATACGACAGTTCAGGAGGTTAGAGGTGCGTTAAAAGTTAGGGTGCAGGATGCTTTGACGATATTGGAGACGTTCTAACGCTTAAAAAGCCCTGACTAGATAAACTGGTAGATTCAATGGAATAACCCTAAAGAGGGAAGGGATAGCTTCCATTTCAGGATTTCTGAGCACATTAAAAACGATGATTTTTAATGTTTGTTGTTTGCTCGGTTGTTTTTAGAGTGTGTACTCACTTTTAAGTGATTGTATTTATAGGTAGGTCAGCTTTATAAGCTTTATTGTGATAAAGAATATATTTCAAAGTATATCAGGTTTTGGATGCAATCCAGCTGAAAAGTCAGCGCAATTATTTCTTCTACAATAGTCTTGATAGAAGCATTGACATGATACGCTATCAAATTGCTCTTATTCGTTCTATTCTTCGGTCTATAGAGGGATGGAAATACGCTTCTGGTTTGCCGTGGAAATACAGATTTATAAATCTGCCCCATTTTGTTTTTGCTAATTCCACTTTATCTGGTATACCTCTTGTGGCTTCCAAGGTCTTAATTAAAATTTCTTTAGCTTGTTCAACAGAGAAATTAGAATGTTTTACCAGCCAGTCAACTGCGAATCTATCTGCTTCATATTCCCATTTATAAAAATCAAAGAGAATCAACAGAAAGCTCTTGCCCATAAGGGCAAATTGTGAAAGGATATTATAGAGTTGATACTTAATGCTACTCCCCACTTTGATATGATGCATTTCGTGGGCGAGCAGAGCAGTCATCATAGATGAATCTTTGAAGTTAACGATTGCACCGGAGCCGATACGGAGATAAGATTGGAATGACAAGAAAGGTATTCCTATGTAGCCAGCTTTGGCGCTAATGTCAGATGTGTTATCAAGGGCAATAATAGGGGCATTAATGCCTATTTGATTGGAAATGTCATTAATATCTTTATAAATAGAAAGATATTCAGATTTGTCCAGCGTCACTTCCTTTAACTCTCTACTAACCACTCTTGATACTTTATAGCGGGAATATGCGATGTAGCTATAAATAACAAGAAATAAAACGGCAAAAACCGATAGTGCGACGTCAGTGATAAAAATAATAGTTTCACGGGGTACATAACCTGTAAAAACAACAATGAGAAATGCATCTGCCAAATTGACGAAATTGCTACAGCCGCCCATAAAGGAAGAGGAGATAATTCCCAAGCAAGTAACCGCGAGAATTGATAACGCCGTATAAAGAGCCGTAATGGTGCCGAGAAAGCCCAATATCCAGAATGCCCAGACGAGGAAATGGAATAAATAGTTCAAGGGAGACTGTAATGATTGTTCATAAATTGAGTCCTTTGAAGCATATTTAAAGGTGATTAATTCTTTAAGGTATTGGTCTACGTTAGACATCGTTATTCTTGCCAACCAGAAAGGGACTGAAAATACCATTGCCATTAATAGAATAAAAACTAAAACGAAGAAACGGTCTGTAACAGTAACCGATTTTAGCCCAAGGTCAACAGCATTCCAATTAATTGAGTGCCAATCAATGATATAAAAGGATTTATGCAGAAAAACCAGAGGGATATTATATGCCATTACTATACAACCGCCGATTGACGCTCCCGATAGCCCAATTATAGATTTTAATCCAAAGCGCCTATTTTTGAAGAACAAAATCAACAATACCAAAAGACCAATAAGAAAAACTAATAATAGAATCACAGGTAATAAGATTTCGTTCAGAGCTTCTAGGGCTTTTCCCGAATTAATTGGAACGGTCAGGCTGGTTATCAATATAAAAATAAGAAGCATTCCTAATAAACTTGTGACAAATATTTTATAAGGGAAAGCAAACCCGTTATCCTTAATGGATATGGATGTCAGTGCAAGGCGGAAGCAAAATTCACTTCTAAAAACCATACATTTATGACCGATATTCGTCAACGAAAAAGCAAAACGCCAGGAAAATATTGTTAGTAGTCCAAATTGACTAATCCATGTAATGGAGTCAATTATGTTTGACGGCCAATCATACATCTTGCCTATTATAAAATTTGTAACAAGCCAGCAGGCAGTGAAGATTGCTGTAACCAACCAGGCATTTTGCCAGAAACTAGATGGGTAAACAGGCAAAATCTTTAGTTCAGATTTGGCTGGTGTAATCGGCGAAATTGTCCATTGGGTATTCGGGATATTCTTTTTGCCTAGGAGTTGCCAGAATGATGGATTTTGTGTGGTGGTAACGCTGACCGTTTCGTTAAGTCGTTCAACTTGGAAGGTTAGCGCATTGCGTTGAAGATATTCGCTGATATTGGATAAAAGGTCTTCCTTGGACAAGTCAATCTCTGCTACAAATGGCTTGATCGACTCTTTGAACATTTACAGTTCTTTTAGTCTGGCTAATATAAAGTTTACCGTTTCTTCAGGGTAATCGAATTTGATAAGGTCCTTTGCTTCTTTGGACATTTTGGCTGAAGATATTTTGTATGACTGAATTAAGCGATAAGCAACTACGACAATCTCGTAATAGAAAGATTTTGCCTTAGTCGAATCGGCAAAAGCGGCCGCTTCCAATGGAATATCTTCTTCAAGTTTCGGAATCCGGTTCTTGGCGAAATTGCTTGCCCGGAGATAATTGGCTTCAAACTCTGTTTCGAACCGATGTAATTGGGTAGGGAACTTCTGCTCGATATATTGCCGTGAAATGTTCAGGGTGAGTTCTTTTAGAGATTTTTTGGATATTGTTATTAAAGTATCACCCGTTGCTTTTTGTATGTGTTCTAAAATTCCCTCAGAGCTTTTTTTTAGCAGTGGTTTTTCCCCCTTCAAAGTGATTTTAATTTTTTTTAATAGTTTTAGGTCTTGACGGCATATATTACAAAGTTCTAAGTGTGCTTCAAAGGAGCGTAGATCTTTTTCGTGAAGTTTACCATCTAAGTATAAATTAAATTCTTTTTCTCTTTTTTGACAAGGCATAATTTACTCCTCATTAAAAATTTCAGGATAATTTTCTCTAAACCATTCTATAATCCATTTCCTAGCGTTATGTAACCTTCCTTTCACTTTGGGAATGGTTAGGCTGAGAATCTCTGCGGTTTCCTTGTAGGATAGATCTTCTGCTTCTATTAATATGTAAACCTTCTTATATATTAAAGGCATTTCATTCATCGCTTGTTGCAATTTTACATCTCTCTCAATTTGGATAGTACGCGTTTTCGGATCTATCCCAGGGGCTATAGGTGCTGGGACTTCTTCTATATTCTTATGCCTACGAAGGCGTTGCGCATCTAAGAAGTTACAACAAAGTTGTTGTGCTATCATATATAACCATGTCTGAAATTTCCAATTAGGATCAAAGCTTTTTAAATTTTTATAGGCCTTCAAAAAAACTTCCTGAAGTAAATCTTCAACATCTTCTTTACACCCAAATCGATAAATAAACCCACTGATTTTAGCCTTGTAGCGGGTTACTAAGATTTCGAAATACTCTTTATTCCCATCTTGTATTTTTTTAACTATGTCGTTATCACTGTTACCTAACGGTTGGTACATAAGAATTTTAAACCTATTTAAAAGCAGGGGGAAAATATCCTTTCCCCAAAATCTTGACCATAATTTTTTCGGTTGAAATAGCACAATGCGGAATTCTTTCATTCCCAACTAAAGCCGTAATTTTTCTGTAGTCATTTATAAATTTACTGCATTCTATGCAATCATTTGCATGCGATTCTAATTCTATCCGTTTTCTCTCGGAAAGTTCCCCGTCTAAATACGAGTTACTCATCTTTTCGTATTCACAGTTCATTTTTACCACCTTGCAGCGAAATATTAAGGCCTTTATAAGCTTTTCGGTTATTGAAAAATCCCATGTCCATTTTCTTGGTTCACCTGTATTAATTATAGGGGAATATAGGCAACTATTCTAATTATACTTATTTTGCAATCGTGGGTCAATCTTATTGTTCATGGCTAATGTGATATTTTGATGGAAAAGAAGAAAGGAGTACACGATATGTTTTCATTGGAAGTTATTAAGAAAATGAATGACGATGCATGCCGCCGATACCAAGATAAAAAGCGGAATTTCGCGAGAAAAATGAGATATTTGCTAAATGGTTCCAAAAACCAGCGCGAGTTAGCAAGGAAAATATTGTTGCTAAAAACGACTTGAGAAGGACAGTTAGAAATATGAGGTGGTTATTTCCTTGTCATCGTTTTATCAGAAAAAATAGAAATCTTGAACCATTCGAGCCTATTGAACAAGCAACAAATCGTTTGTTTAGGGAGGGAAAAATTCAGTCAATTAAACGGAATGGATACCATATATTTGTGCTTCCTAAATAAAATCTAAATAAGCAGAAAGGGATGCGACTCATATGTCAGGAGATATTAACAGTAACCCACTAGAAGACCAGGAAGATATTGATGACGCCTTTCCAGAAAAGGTTGATGAGGAATCGGAGTACGTCGAGGCAGCACCCGGTCATTATATTGAAACAGGTCTTGGCGAAACTAAATATACGGTTCAGGCCGGCAGACTTGAGGGTACTCAAAGAACTTTCCGCCGGTTGCACTGCTGTAGCCACATAGTAAGGCCTAGTAATGCCGTGGGCGTTTGCGCGGTCGGACACAAAACGGTCTGTGCACGTCCTGACTGTTCTGCGTGGTGCAAATTGTGCAGAAACCTCGTTTGTCGGCGCCATTATGTTCTTGATGAGCGATATGGTGGTGTTCCTATTTGCGATAACTGTCTTGCCAAAATAAATAGGCCTGTTGATATCAGGATCTTCTTTGCGATTGCGATCATGGTTATCATACTCGCCGTCTATTTCCTTCTAAAATAAAGGATTGAATATGATGAACAGCGTATGGCCACGGATACTTATTGGGTTAATGGTCTGGCTTTTCGGGATAATAATTATTACACCCATAGCCAAGCAAGGAAAGCTATTTTCTGAATTTAAGACCATGATGTTCTTGGGTACACTTACTTTGTTGGTTATTTGTTATTTTAAACTTACTAGTAAGGAAAGGTAATCTTTCAATGCTAAACCGTTCGATTAATCCAAGTTCAATTAATCTTGGTATAAATTTGGCATATAAACTTGGTGTTCTGAAACAGAATCCCAGCTTAAAAAATATAATTTATTTATACAAAAAACTTAAAGCTTCCGGAGTAACGGATAGAAATTTAGATATATTATTACGGAGTCAGCTCAGCCCAGTTTTTAGAGCAGCTACTCGGAATCCTATCAAGCTCCTTTTTAACTTCCCAGATAAAAATGAAGGTGATATTTACATCGGGAATGATCCTTTTAAAAAAGCCGTTCTTATTATGTTTAAAGACCTAAGGGGGCATGTCCTGATAGTGGCTAGTACTACCAGCGGAAAAACAGTTTTGATGTTTGTAATGGTCCGGTCTTTATTAGAGTATAAAAAGTCTTCAGCGAAAGTTTTCTCCTTTCATATGTACGACTACGTCAAGAATGATTTCCTTAACCTAATTCCAATGTTTGCGCGCTTTAATGAACCAATATATGTCATTGACAGGACTAATTTATTTTTCAATCCGCTTAATCCCCAAGGGAGAAGTGTTTCAAGTACGGTAGAACAGTTTACAGAGCTTTTAGCGTTTTGTTTTTCAGCAAAAGAGCCGACCCGTTTTGCCGTGAGGAAAGCATTGGTACCCCTTTATCAGAAAGGGATGCCTCCTACTTTGGGAGAGCTCAGATATGGCATACAGAATGACAGAGAGATTAACGAAGGCATCAAAATTAACTTGGTGTCCAAGTTTGACGGACTTTTTGCAGCACTACCCCAGATTAAGGACTGTAGATATGGTTATTCTTACGAAGACTTGGCACATAAGAATATTATTTGGTCGTTGCCCGGAATGGGAATAGAGATCCAAAATTTTATTGTATTCGGGTACCGGCAAGGACTATTTTCTACCCGCGTTGAGCGCCGATATTACCGGGAAGAACCAGATCTGATTAATTTTGATGACGAGGCTTGGCGTCTTTTTAAAACTGGCGAGCATAATTCGCTCAGCCACTTTACGGCCACGCAAAGAGCTCTGGGTATTGCGCAAATACTTGGAAGCCAGACGCCTGATTTGGATGCCGCCGTTGTGGGGAATACTA
>Ga0208863_1001849_pt1 | contig 12121 bp, 21 predicted proteins | sample RifOxyD3_FD_184040 | JGI IMG/M metagenome (GOLD analysis project Ga0208863, IMG submission 184040) | Soil microbial communities from Rifle, Colorado - Rifle Oxygen_injection D3 (SPAdes) | ecosystem: Environmental > Terrestrial > Deep subsurface > Rock core/Sediment | place: Rifle, Colorado...
GTTGATCACCCCGATTGCGATGGAAGACGGACTTCGTTTCGCGATTCGTGAAGGCGGCCGTACCGTGGGCGCCGGTGTTATCAATAAAATTATTGAATAAGGTGGGTGAGTATGATTCAGACACAGAAAATACGCATCAGGCTTAAGGGTTACGACCATAAGCTGATCGATCAATCCACTTCAGAGATTGTCGATACGGCAAAGCGTACTGGTGCAACTGTTGCTGGCCCGATTCCTTTGCCGACCACGATCAACAAATTTTGTGTGTTGCGCTCTCCGCATGTGGATAAAAAATCCCGGGAGCAGTTTGAAATGCGCACCCACAGACGGTTGCTGGACATACTCGAGCCAACGCAGCAGACCATTGATGCGCTTATGAAGCTTGAGCTTTCTGCTGGAGTTGACGTGGAAATCAAGCTTTAGGATTATGAAACGGTTGTGCCGATTTAATGGTACAGTTGCTATCAGAGAAGAAAAAAACAGGTTGGGAAAATGCCTAAAAAATTAGGATTACTTGGAAAAAAGATCGGTATGACCAGGATCTATTCCGAAAATGGCTCTGCAGTTGCGGTTACGGTCATTGAAACTGGTCCCTGTGTGGTGCTTCAGACTAAATCCGTTGCCAAAGAAGGGTATGATGCCATTCAGGTTGGTTTTGGCTCTAAGAAAGAGTCGCGTCTGAACAAGCCTGATAGCGGTCATGTTAAGGCTTCTGGAAAAGGCGGTTTTTATCATATTAAGGAGTTTCGAGTTGCGGATTCTGGTCAGTTTGCAATAGGTCAGACGATATTGGTTTCTGATCTTTTTAAAGTCGGCGACGTAATAGATGTGAGCGGTGCTGTGAAAGGCCGTGGTTTTCAGGGTGTTATCCGAAGACATGGTTTTAAGGGTGGGCCTTCAGGTCATGGTTCCATGTTCCATCGTGCTCCAGGTTCCATTGGTTGTAGCGCCTGGCCAAGCCGGGTTATTAAAGGGAAGAAGATGCCTGGGCATATGGGCACGAATATGATCACCAAAAAAAGCGTGACCATTATGGATATCCGGCCTGAGCAAAATGTGCTTGTCGTCAAAGGCGGCGTGCCTGGGGCAAAGCAGGGCTTGCTACATATCTACACAAAATAATGAGTCTTAGTCACCTTAAGATTTGTTTTGGGGGAGCCGGAAATGGCGGTTACTGAAATATACAATGTCGATAATGTGAAAGTGGGTGATCTTGAATTGAACGACAACTTGTTTGCCGTTCCAGTCAATCCTCATATTATTCATGAAATTGTGAGAATGCAGCGTGCGGCTCGCCGGGCTGGTACAGCTTGCACGAAAACCAGGACAGAGGTACGTGGTGGTGGTAAAAAGCCCTGGAAGCAGAAAGGTACTGGCCGTGCCCGGGCAGGGAGTACTACATCTCCGCTCTGGCGAGGGGGTGGCGTCGTTTTTGGCCCTAAGCCTCGTGACTATTCCTTCAAGTTACCCAAAAAGGTCAAGAAACTCGGCCTGCGGATGGCTTTGAGCTCACGCTTTAGCGATAATCTGATGTTGGTTCTTGATAATTTTAAAATTGACGAAATCAAGACCAAGAAGTTTCTTGGAGTAATGAATAATCTAAAAATTGATAATGCCTTGATCGTAATTCCTGAGCGCGATGATCACCTCGAGCGTTCTTCTCGAAACGTGCATGGTTTTAAGGTGATTCCGACGGCAGGACTTAATGTTTATGACATTTTGCTCCATAAACACATTGTTTTACTGCAGCCTTGCATTGGCCAACTGGAAGAGAGATTGTTGTCATGAAAGATATGTTCAGTATTATCAAAAAGCCTTGCTTGACAGAAAAGGCACTTGGGTTGCAGGAGACAAACAATCAGGTTGTGGTCAAGGTTGATTCCCGCGCTAATAAAATTGAGATCAAGGATGCTGTTGAAAAATTGTTCAGCGTAAAGGTCGATAAGGTGCGCACTGCAAACATGCACGGCAAAAAGAAACGTGTAGGCAAGAATTTCGGGCAGCAGTCTGACTGGAAAAAGGCCATTGTTACTCTTGAGGCAGGAAGTAAGATTGATTTCCTTGAGAAGATTTAAGAGGGTTCTCGTTGCCAAGATTGTTAGCTTTTTTTGTTTAAGAATACGTAATTTACATATCGGGGTTTGAAATGGCATTAAAGACCTATAAACCTACATCGCCGGGCAGAAGATCACTGGTTACAGTTGTCAATCCCGAGTTGTCAAAGGATAAACCGCAGAAATCATTGATTCGGCCTCTTAGTAAGACCGGAGGACGGAATAACAATGGTCGCATTACTTCCAGACATATTGGTGGAGGTCATAAACGGAAATATCGGTTGATCGATTTTAAACGGGATAAAGTTGATATTCCCGCGAAGGTTGCTGCTATTGAGTACGACCCAAATCGTTCGGCTAATCTGGCATTGTTGAACTATGTCGATGGAGAAAAATGCTATATTCTTTCTCCGCTTGGCATAAGGATTGGGGATACAGTTGTTGCGGGTGAGACTGTCGATATCAAGCCGGGTAATTGCTTGCCCATGGGTAATATGCCTTTGGGTAGTATTATTCACAATCTTGAGATGAAGATTGGCAAGGGTGCGCAGCTCGTTAGAAGTGCTGGTGTTTCCGCGCAACTTATGGCCAAGGAAGGGGAGTATGTAACGGTTAAACTACCCTCCGGAGAGGTGCGCAAGTTTCACCGGAAATGTCGGGCTTGTATTGGTCAGGTTGGAAATAATGAACATGAAAGTCAGAAACTTGGTAAGGCTGGTCGCAGTCGCTGGAAAGGGAACCGACCCAAAGTTAGGGGTGTTGCCATGAATCCGGTTGATCATCCAATGGGTGGTGGTGAGGGTAAAAGCTCAGGTGGTCGCCATCCTTGTAGTCCTTGGGGCGTTCCCACCAAGGGCTATAAAACACGTGGCAAGAAATTATCCGATAAATTCATTGTTAAGAAAAGATCATAATTAGGGGGTTACAAGTGGGACGTTCCGTTAAAAAAGGTCCATTTGTAGATGACCATTTGTTGACAAAGGTCATGAAGGCGAAAGACGAGGGCTCCAGAAAGGTTATCCAGACTTGGTCCCGTCGTTCTGATGTAATTCCGGATATGGTTGGGCTTACCTTCGCTGTGCATAATGGCAAGAAGTTCATCCCGGTTTTCGTGACAGAAAATATGGTAGGGCATAAGCTCGGCGAGTTTTCTCCGACCCGCACTTTCCATGGTCACGCAGCTGACAGGAAGAAGAAGAAATAAAAGCTGCTAAGCCGGACACGGTCATCAGGTAAAGAAAGGAGTTCATTCGATGGAAGCAAAAGCGCTTGCTCGGTATATAAGGATTTCGCCGCAAAAGGCTAGATTGGTTGCGGATTTAGTGCGCGGGAAGAGCGTTGATTACGCAATAAACGCTTTGCGTTTTTTGCCTAAAAAAGGTGCCCGTCTGTTAAAAAAGGTAATTGAATCTGCTGTTGCCAATGCCAGCCAGAATGAAAGTATCGATGTCGACACTTTGTTTGTGAAATCTATCTTTATAGACGGGGGGCCTATGTTGAAGAGAACCATGCCCCGGGCTCAAGGCCGTGCCAACAGAATTCTTAAAAGAACAAGCCATATAACTGTTGTTTTGGACGAGCAATAACTTGGGAGCCGTGTGAAAATAACTTGTTTTATTTTGCCTCACCTTTACGGTTCCTTATGCCGTCTTAGTAGGATTCGCTGTTCAAGTTATTTTTGTTTGTCGGCTTCATACAGAAGCACTATGCTATTAAGTTGTACTTCGAGTTGCACACCAATGAGAATGGAGGAAGGTTTTGGGCCAGAAAGTTAATCCGATAGGTTTACGACTGAATATTATCCGTACTTGGGACTCCATCTGGTACGCTGATAAGGATTATGCTAAAAAATTTCTTGAGGATCAAAGCCTGCGGAAGTTTCTAAAAAAACGGCTTTTTCATGCCGGTATTTCCAAGATTCAGATAGCCAGAACCGGTGATAAACTCCGGATTAAGCTTTTTACTGCCAGGCCGGGTATTGTTATTGGTAAAAAAGGAACTGAGATTGAAGTGCTCAAGGCTGAAATTGATAAGTTAACGGGCAAGGAGTGTGTTCTTGATATTCAGGAGGTGCGGCGTCCTGAAGCTGACGCACAGTTGGTTGCTGAAAATATAGCCTTGCAATTAGAACGACGTGTGGCCTTTCGTCGTGCTATGAAGAAGTCAGTAAATATGGCCTTGAAGTTCGGCGCCAAAGGTGTTAAAATTGCATGTTCAGGACGGCTTGGCGGGGCGGAAATTGCTCGGCAAGAATGGGTGAGAGAAGGCCGTGTCCCATTGCATACCCTTCGTGCCGATGTGGATTATGGTATGGCCGAGGCTAATACTACCTATGGCAAGATTGGCGTTAAGGTTTGGATCTTCAAGGGTGAAGTTTTGAGTGCTGCCGACCAGATTGCCGAATAATTCGTTGTCTGGTGAAGTGGCTTTAAAAAGTCAGTCAAAGATTAGGATATACAGATGTTAAGTCCAAAAAAAGTAAAACATAGAAAAATGTTTAAAGGCCGATTGACTGGCGCAGCATATCGCGGGTCTGGTTTTTCTTTTGGTGAGTATGCTCTTAAGGCTGTAGGATGTGGCAAGTTGACCGCACAACAGATTGAAGCTGCTCGTATTGCCATTAACAGAAAGATTAAAAGAACTGGACAGTTGTGGATCCGCATTTTTCCTGATAAGCCGATTACCAAAAAGCCTGCCGAAACTCGGATGGGTAAAGGTAAGGGAAGCCCAGAATTTTGGGTTGCTCAGGTTAAGCCAGGGCGTATATTGTATGAGCTTGCCGGTGTTGATGATGACTTAGCACGGGAGGCCTTGCAGTTGGCCGCCAACAAACTGCCTTTTCCGACTAAAGTGATTTATGTGGGGACTACTTTATGAAGATGAAGGAAATAAATTTGCTTGGTAAAGAAGAGCTTGTTGCCAAGGTTAGAGAATTATCTGAAGAACATTTTAGATTGAAATTTCAACACGGTATTCGTCCCTTGGAGAATACGGCTAAGCTTCGACAATTGCGTAAAGAAATTGCACGGATGCAAACTGCTATTACTTCGCACTCTGCATAACCGGTGCGTTCTAAGTTTTGATTAATGGTGCATTTATATTGTTTGCGTCAATTGATAACGCTATTTAGTAGGATACATTATGGTTGATGATAAATCGAATAAGAAGAAAAGAGTTGGTTATGTTGTCAGCACCAAGATGGACAAGAGTGCTATCGTACAGACCGAACGCTTGGTTCCCCATAAACTGTATGGGAAATTTATGCGTCAGCATGCTAAATGCATGGTTCATGACCCTGAAAATAGTTGCGCCGTTGGAGACAGGGTTGTGATTGAAGAGTGTCGTCCGTTGAGCAAGAATAAACGGTGGCGGATTATGGAAGTCATCGAGAAGGCCGTTTAATTTGCGGTTTTTGATAACTAAGTCCCAGGCTGTTTGTTTGGGTACTTGTAAAGTTTTCGGCGGTTGGTGATGAGATGATACAAACAGAAACCGTACTTAATGTAGCAGATAATTCAGGGGCCAAGAAGGTTCTTTGCATAAGAGTTTTGGGAGGAACCAGGCGCAGATATGCCTCTGTTGGTGACATTATTGTGGTCACCGTCAAAGAAGCGATCCCAAATGCAAAAGTGAAGAAGGGGGATGTTCTCCGGGCTGTCGTAGTAAGGACCGTTAAGGAGATTCGTCGTACGGATGATACAATAGTTCGGTTTGATGATAATTCAGCCGTTTTGTTGGCAAATTCAGGGGAACCTATTGGAAGCCGCATTTTTGGGCCTGTTGCGAGGGAGTTGCGTCCTAAGGGGTATATGAAAATTATTTCTTTGGCTCCTGAAGTTCTGTAACTACGATTGAAACGAAGGTCTGGATAGTCAAAGAGTTCCACGTCTGATTTGTTGGACGTTTGAGAGGCTGGAAGGTATGAGAGCAAAAACACATTTGAAAATTAATGATCAGGTTGAAGTGATCGCCGGTAAGGATAAAGGGCGGGTGGGCAAAGTCATCAAGGTCAACGCGACTGATGGTAAAGCCATCGTTGAAAAGATCAACATGATAAAGCGGCACACTAAACCCAGTCAAATGAACCAGCAAGGTGGGATCCTTGAGAAGGAAGCGCCACTTGATGCTTCTAACTTGATGGTGATTTGCCCTAAATGTTCAAAGACTTCACGTGTAGGCAAAAAAATACTGGAAGATGGATCTAAGGTTCGCATTTGTAAGAAGTGTACTGAATCTGTAGAGGCGAAAGCCTAATAGGTCCTGATTTTTTTTGGAGGTAAGAATGGCTGGGGTAAAAGAGATATATCAGGGTGAGTGTGTCCCGCAGCTTATGCAGGAATTTGGCTACCAGAACATTATGCAGGTGCCGAAGATCACCAAAATTGTGCTGAATATGGGCTTGGGTGAGGCGGTACAGAACCCAAAGATTATTGACAGCGCGGTTCAGGAGTTGACCTTGATTGCTGGACAGAAGGCTGTTGTTACCAAAGCGAAAAAATCCATCGCCGGGTTTAAATTGCGTGCTGGAGTGCCCATTGGTTGCAGGGTAACACTTCGCGGCGATCGGATGTATGATTTTTTTGCCAAACTGGTACATATTGCCTTGCCGCGAGTTCGGGATTTCCGAGGATTATCCATGAAATCGTTTGATGGGCGTGGAAATTATGCCATGGGCATTAAAGAACATATTATTTTCCCTGAGATTGATTATGACAAAATCGATAAGATCAAGGGTCTTAATATTGCGATTACCACGACTGCTGAGACAGATGATGAAGGTCGGTTTCTTTTGAAAGTAATGGGAATGCCCTTCAGGAAATAGCACAGGGTAAGGAGGAAGAAGTTGGCTAAAAAGTCTTTGATAGCAAAGTGCAAGCGGACGCCGAAGTTTTCAGTAAGGGCTTATAACCGTTGCGGGTTGTGCGGTCGGTCAAGAGCCTATTACAGAAAATTTGGTGTATGCCGTATCTGTTTCCGGAGCTTAGCGAATCGTGGTGAGATTACCGGTGTTACCAAATCAAGTTGGTAACAGTGTTGATTGTGGTCGTCACAGATATGTTAACTGGTTGTTTTAAAAGAAATCATAGGGAGCAAGTACTATGTGCATGACTGATCCCCTGGCTGATATGCTCACCAGGATAAGAAATGCCGGTATGGTCAAGTTTGAGACTGTTGAAATGCCGCTTTCGAAAGTGAAAACCGGTGTTGCAGCTATCCTGAAAAAGGAAGGTTTCATCAATGACTTTCAGGTTATTGATACGGACACGCAAGGTGTTTTGCGTATTGAAATGAAATACGATCAGAACAATGAGCGGATTATCACTAATTTGAAACGAGTCAGCAAACCTGGCCGCCGCATTTATGTAAAGCATGACCAGATCCCCAAGGTAATGAGTGGTCTTGGGATTGCGATTATTTCTACTTCCAAAGGAATTTTTACGGATAAAGAAGCCAGGGCCATGAAAATTGGCGGTGAGCTGCTCTGTGAAGTTTGGTAAATTGAATTTGTAATCGCTAAGTCGTCGTTAAGAATGTTACCCCAACTGTTATGACTTGAACGGTCTAAAGAACCGTAATAAAAAGGTCCAGAAGGTACAGGTTATTTCCTAACGTCTCCTAACTATTTAGTTTTTGTAACGAGTGGAGAGTCACTATGTCGAGGATTGGTAATCAACCTATCCCTGTTCCTAAAGGGGTTAAGCTTGATATAAATGGAACTTATATTAAGGTCGCCGGTCCCAAGGGGACGCTGGAGCGTATTATTCGTTCTGAGATTGGGCTGCAGGAAGAAGGTGATATTCTGATAGTTGTTCGGAAGGATAACAGTAAAAGAACCCGAGCCTTTTCTGGTCTCACCCGGACCTTGGTTAACAATATGATTATTGGTGTGGATAAAGGTTTCCAGAAAAAACTTTCCATAGAGGGAGTTGGTTACCGGGCCGAGGTTAAAGGATCTGTTTTGAACCTGAGCGTTGGTTATTCAAATCCGGTGGCGTTTGACCTCCCGCAAGGAGTTACAGCTGAGGTAGATAAGGCTAACAATGTAACCTTGGATTGTATTGATAAAGAGTTGCTTGGTGCAACTGCTGCTAAAATTCGCGCTGTGCGTCCTCCTGAGCCTTATAAAGGAAAAGGAATACGTTATACGGATGAATACATCGCCAGGAAGGCTGGTAAATCTGCCTCTAAGAAGTAAAAGGGCGGCATAAGGATCCGTAACAAGAAAGGCAGTAAAATAAAGTTGTTTATTATTCACGGCTTTTAAATATTTATAAGGCAAAACAAATGGGTAAGACAAATCCGAAAGAAATTGCTCGTGAAAAGCGGGTTAAACGGATCAGGAAAAATATCACTGGGACTCCGGAGAGACCGCGTTTGCGTGTTTTCAAAAGTGCCAGACATATCTATTGTCAAATTATAGATGATGTGGCCGGAAATACTCTGGCTGCCATGTCTACTGTAGATAAAGTGATGCTCGCTGCTGATATCAAAGGGAAAGCGGATAAGGCTCATCAGGTTGGGGTGAAGATCGCCGAACTTGCTAAAAATAAAGGTATTGAAAAAGTTGTTTTTGATCGGGGCGGTTATCTTTATCATGGTCGGGTAAAGGCACTGTCCGAAGGTGCCCGTGAAGGTGGTCTTGATTTTTAGGATCCGTCACGGAATACCTATTCCATTTTTATTTGGTCATTCCGTTTCGGCTTCTTATGCTGTTAGCACGGCTATAAATCAATGTTGCACATTTTGAGTAACGGCCTAATTGTCTTTACATGAATCATTCCTTATCCCTGTAAAAAAATCCAAAGTAATTTGGGGGTGAACCTTGGCAGAGTTTAATAAGAATACAAGTGGCGACGAGTTCATTGAAAAAATTGTTCACATCAACAGAACTGCGAAAGTAGTCAAAGGTGGACGCCGTTTTAGTTTCAGTGCCATTGTTGTCGTTGGTGATGGTAAAGGAAAAGTTGGTTGCGGTCTTGGCAAAGCCAATCAGGTTCCCGATGCAATCAGGAAGGGGGTTGAGCAGGCTCGTAAAGATATGCAAAGTGTTTCCATAACCGATATGAGTATTCCACACGAGGTTTTCGGGAAATTTGGGGCTGGAAATGTAATGTTGAAACCTGCGGTGGAAGGAACTGGGCTTATTGCCGGAGGTGCTGTTCGTGCCGTGCTTGAGGCGGCTGGGGTACATAATATTCTTACCAAGTGTATTGGTTCTCATAACCCGCATAATTTGGTCAAGGCAACCATGGACGGTTTGCGGAGACTGCGTACTCCGCAGCAAATCGCACTTAGTCGTGGAAAATCGGTCGAAGAAATTTCTGCCTAAACAGTTACTTCACCTTCGGGTTATTCAAAGCGATAATCTGCAGGGGATTAATCTTAATTTGAATTATTTGCTGAAGACAGCATGACATTAATGAAGAATGAATAGGTATTGATATGGCAAATCAGCTCAAAGTGACCCTGAAAAAGAGTAAGATAGGGAGCACTGAAAAAATACGTGCAACGTTGATCGGCCTGGGGCTGACAAAGATCAATAAAACTGTTATTCGGCAGGATACCCCAGAAATCCGGGGGATGATTAAAAAAGTAGAACATCTGGTTGAGGTGGAGGATTAATTTATGTTGACATTAGGAAATTTATCGCCGCAACCAGGTTCGAGAAAGCCGAGAAAGAGAATAGGCCGAGGTCTTGGTTCTGGGCACGGTAAAACAGCTACCCGTGGTCATAAAGGCCATAAGGCCCGTTCCGGTGGCGGTATAAAGTTGGGATTTGAAGGTGGACAGATGCCTCTTCAGCGTCGGTTGCCAAAGCGCGGTTTCAACAATATTTTCAAGAAAGTTTATACCATTATTAATGTTAATGAGCTTGAGCGTTTTGCGGCTGGCACTAGAGTTGACAGGCAGGCTTTGATCAGTGCCGGACTTGTTTCTAAGAATGACAATCTTGTAAAAATTCTTGGAAACGGTGAGTTGATAAATGCAATAACTGTTGTTGTTGACAAGGTCAGTGGCGCAGCACGTCAGAAGATAGAAGCTGTTGGTGGTAAGGTTGAGGAATAAATAGATGCGCGCTGGGGTTCAGAATGTTGCAAATATTCCTGAATTAAAGCGCCGCATTTTATTCACGGTGATAATGCTTGCCGTTTATAGAGCCGGGGTGCAGATTCCAACTCCAGGTATTAACGGTGAGGCGCTGAATCAATTTTTTCAAAAAAGTGCTGGTTCTCTTTTTGATATGTTTAACATGTTTTCCGGCGGCGCTTTGGAAAATTTTTCCATCTTTGCCCTCGGTATCATGCCATATATCAGTGCCTCGATCATCTTTCAATTGTTGACTGTGGTTGTTCCCCAGCTTGAGGCTCTTTCAAAAGAGGGTGAGGCAGGTCGTCGCAAGATTACCCAGTACACACGTTATGCTACGGTTGTCTTAAGTGTGATACAGGGCTTGTTTATTAGTATTGGTCTGGAAAGCATGACTGCGCCTGGAACCGGAGAAATGGTTGTTATTGTTTCTGGTTGGCATTTTCGTTTGATGACTATATTGACTTTGAGCTCAGGTACTGCCTTTATCATGTGGCTTGGGGAGCAGATGACCGAGCGGGGAATTGGCAACGGTATTTCCATGATAATTTTTGCTGGTATTGTGGCGAGAATGCCTGCAGCTCTTGTGAATACCTTTAAAATGGCGAGTGCGGGTGAAATTGCCTATATCATGTTGCCTGTTTTATTAGCGATGATTGCTACGGTGATCGCTTTTGTCATCTTTTTCGAAACGGCGCAAAGACGTATTCCTATTCAGTATGCGAAACGGATGGTCGGTCGGCAAATGTACGGAGGGCAGCAATCACATCTTCCTCTGAAAATCAATATGTCCGGGGTCATCCCACCGATTTTTGCCTCTTCTATCATGATGTTTCCCGCAACCATCGGGCAGTTTATTAAGGTTGACTGGGTGCAAAAAATGAGTGCGGCCCTCAGTTGGGGAAGTGTGCCACATACTTTGCTTTTTATTGGTTTCATTGTATTTTTCTGTTTTTTTTATACGGCGGTTACTTTTAACCCAGTTGACATTGCGGAAAATTTAAAAAAACATGGCGGGTTTATTCCTGGTATCCGACCAGGGAAGAAGACCTCCGATTTTATAGACAAAATTGTAGTGCGGATTACGGTTATTGGCGCTTGTTATATCAGCGTTATCTGTGTGCTGCCGACCATATTGATCAATAAGTTGCATGTGCCTTTTTATTTTGGCGGCACCGCACTGCTGATTGTTGTTGGTGTGGCGATTGATACAATAGCCCAGATTGAGTCTCATACGGTTATGCGCAATTATGATGGTTTTATGAAGTCAGGTGGCTTCAAGGGCCGTTGATAGCATTTTCGTGACATGACCATGGCTATTATTCTTAAGTCGCCTCGCGAAATAGCACTATTGTGGGAGGCGAATCAGATTGTTGCCAGGACCCTGGCTTTGCTTGCTGAGAAGATCGAAGTCGGTTGTTCGACCTTATATTTGGATACGCTGGCAGAAAAATATTGCCGGAATTGTGGTGCAGAGCCTGCTTTTAAAGGATATCGGGGTTTTCCAGGCAGTTTGTGCGTTTCTATTAATGAACAAGTTGTGCATGGTATTCCTTCCAAGAAGGTTATGGTCAGGGATGGCGATATTGTCAGTATAGACTTTGGCGTAAAATATAAAGGATATTATGGAGATGCTGCGGTTAGCCTGTCCGTTGGTGATATTCCTTTGGATTGGCGTTCCGTGCTTGAGGTGACTCGGGAAGCACTTTATAAGGGGATTGCCCAGGCAATTCCCGGTAACCGAGTCAATGATATATCACGGGCCGTGCAGGAGCATGTCGAAAAACACGATTTTTCTGTGGTCCGGCAATTTGTAGGGCATGGAATTGGCAGCCAGCTTCATGAGGCTCCGGAAATACCAAATTATGTCCGGTCCGAACGTACACCCAAGCTTATGCCAGGTATGGTGCTTGCCATAGAGCCCATGGTAAATTTAGGAACACATGTGGTTGATGTGTTGCGGGATGGCTGGACGGTTG
>Ga0208863_1001850_pt1 | contig 12120 bp, 7 predicted proteins | sample RifOxyD3_FD_184040 | JGI IMG/M metagenome (GOLD analysis project Ga0208863, IMG submission 184040) | Soil microbial communities from Rifle, Colorado - Rifle Oxygen_injection D3 (SPAdes) | ecosystem: Environmental > Terrestrial > Deep subsurface > Rock core/Sediment | place: Rifle, Colorado...
TTCTAGTGGGAGAGAAGGTTGAGTTGTTCATGGTTTTTCTGCCGCAGGTTGATTTGCTGGACTGCCAGTGCGAGGTGGTACGGGTTAGTCCATGCGCCGGAAGTGTGGGTGAATTTTACGATGTTGCGGTTAAGTTCATCGTTCTGGATGATGAGGATCGTCACAAAATTATCAGATATGTCCAGGTAATCATTAATGGAGGCCCCAATTAAAAGGGGCTGAAGAGGGATTGAGTATGTACGAAAGTCATTGGAATCTTAAGAGTCTACCTTTTCAGGTCACCCCGGATAGTAGCTATTATTTTCCCACCGCAATGCATGAGGAAGCAATCAAAAGAATCCTGTACGCTGTGCATAGTACCAAAGGCTCGTTCCTGCTCACCGGAGATGTTGGAGCCGGCAAAACCATTGTCGTAAGCCAGGTTATGGGCAGTCTCTTTCAGAATAAGGACAAGTACGAGGTAGCCCTGATCAATCATCCCACCTTGGTGGATTGTGACAGCTTTATCGCTGAGATGCTGCATCAGTTTGGGATCAAGAGCGATTTTACAAACAAAATGGATATGATCCGCGTTTTTCACGAATGGCTCATTTCGGGATATACTCGCGGCAAGCATGCTGTATTGATCATTGACGAGGCGCATTTGATCAAGAGTGTGGAAATCTTCGAAGAGCTGCGGTTATTTTCTGACTTCCAGATTAACAATCAGCCGCTTTTGACCTTGGGCCTGGTCGGCCAGTCGGAGTTGCGCAAGATCATCCAGCGCATCCGTCCTTTGAATGCCAGGATCGCCGTTCAGTATCATCTTTTTCAACTCAATGAACAAGAAACCAAAAGGTATATTGAACACAGATTGGCAACAGCCGGCTGTGAAACAAAAATATTCAGCGATGCGGCAATGACTGAAATCTACAAGTATGCCGGGGGCCTGCCTCGAGAAATTAACAAGCTTTGTGATATGTGTCTCTTTGAAGGCTACATTGCGCAGTTGCGACAAGTGGACGTGCTTACGGTACAGAAGGTAGGCAACGAGGAATTTATTGTGTAGCGGTTGAGGTGGGTAGACAGAGATGGAGACGCAAATCGTATGAGATTGACCTATATTTTGAGAGCCATATCAGCCAACCAAGGTGAAAAAAAACTGGCGGTAGATATGAACCAAGATGCTGAAAGAGCTACGGCTGATAGGATTGCAACCGTTACGGCAGAAGCTGATAGAGCGGAGGCTGATAGGATTGCCGCCGTTAGAGCAGAAACTGATAGAATGGAGGTTGATAGGATTGCCGCCGTTAGGGCTGAAGCTGATAGAATGGAGGTTGATAGGATTGCCGCCGTTAGGGCTGAAGCTGATAGAGTTGAAGCTGATAGGATTGCCGCCGTTAGAGCAGAAGCTGATAGGATTATTGTAGCCGTTAAAGCTGATGCTGATAGGATCGCAGCTGTTAGGGTTGAAGCTGAAAGAGTTGAAACTGATAGGATAGCAGCCGTGAAGGCAGAAGCTGATAGGATTATTGTAGCCGTTAGGGCTGAGGCTGATAGGATTGCCGCCGTTAGGGCTGAAGCTGATAGAATTACAGACATTCGGGCTGAAGCTGAACGAGTTGAGACTGCTATGATTGCAGCCGTGAAGGCTGAAGCTGATAGGATCGCAGTTGTCAGGGCTACAGCTGATAAAGCGGAGGCTGATAGGATTGTAGCCGTGAGGGCTGAAGCTGAAAGAGCGGAGGCTGATAGGAACGCAGTTGTTAAGGTTGAGGCTGAAAGAGCGGAGTTTGATAGGATCGCAGCCGTTAGGGCTGCAGCTGAAAGAGCGGAGGCTGATAGGATCGCAGTCATTAGAGCTGAGGCGGATAGAGCGGAGGCTAATAGGATTGCAGCCGTTAGAGCTACTGCTGATAGAGCGGAGGCAGATAGGATTGCCGCCGTTAGGGTTGAAGCTGATAAGATTATTGCAGCCGTTAGAGCAGAAGCTGAAAGAGCGGAGGCTAATAGGGTTGCAGCCGTTAGGGCTGAAGCTGAAAGAGCGGAGGCTGATAGGGTTAAGGCTGTCATAGCTGTTCCTGTGGTTGCCTCACCTGTACCGCCTCCAGATACTCATGTCGTAGCACTTGTGGAAGAAGCAGCAGTTAAAACAGAGGCTGTTAGAGCTGAGGCTGTTGCTACCACTATCATTGAAACGACGACAGTGGCCCCTGATAATAGCAGTCATTCCAACGTATTGCCTAACCTGTCAGGTCAGAAAGAAAACGAGAACAGGGATGTTACTGATACTCTCTTAACGCGCAGGTGGACCGGACTGAACGAAGCGGATGCTCTGCCTCGCCGTCTGTTTGCTCTCGATGCTTTATGGGCGCGCATGTGGACCGGGTTAAACGAATACCAGCAGAGTCTCTGCCGTAAAGAAAAGTCCATGGATCTCGTCGCCGCCATCACCGCCATTGCCGAGATGATCCTTACTTCCCTAATAGCGGATAATACACTGATCAGAATGCTGTTTGCCAAAAAGCGCAGTGATGATCTAACCTCTCATCAACTGGATATGGCTGTAGTATCGACCAAAATGGGCATAGTTCTTGGTTATGACCATGACTGTCTGCGCTCATTAACGCTCTGCGCCATGTTGCACGATATTGGCATGCTAAAGGTTTCGTCGGATGTGCTGATGAAGAAAGGTGATCTAAGCAAAAATGATATGGCGGAAATTCGAAAACATCCATTGTACTCATACGAAATCCTCAACGACAGCGGCCTGCCTACTGTGGTAGCCGAAGTTGCCCGTCAGGTGCATGAAAGAGTGGATGGTTCAGGCTATCCCCAAGGTTTGCAGGGCGATAAGATCCACGAGTACGCCAGCATCATTTCTCTGGCCGACACTTTTACTGCCATGCTGCAACCACGGCCACAGCGAGAGAGGAAAATTCCTTTCGAGATTGTAAAAGAGATTATAGAACGTGAACAAGGACAGCTAAGCCGGCGACTGATGAAGGTTCTAATTGACGAGTTTGCGATTTTCCCCATTGGCCTCTATGTGCATCTGAATACTGGAGAAATCGCCTTGGTGAAGAAAGCAAACAAATTAGCACCATTACGACCCGAGGTGACGGTATTGACAGACGCTCGGGGCCGACAACTTACCGAACCCAAGGAATACAACCTGATGCGCGAGCCACTGTTGACTGTGGTGGATTCCTCTTTTGACCAAGAATACAAATCCATCGATAAGCCAGAGAAAGAGTTAGAGGAAAGCGCAACATGAAAATATTCTTTTGGGCCAGATTGGTTGCTATTCTTTGCTGTGCCATGCCACTCCTCACCGGATGTGCCAAACCGATTCCCTTTGCACTGTTGGAGCCGGGGGTAGAGAGGATCAAGTCTGAAAACAAATGGTCTTTGGACATCGGCCCGGAGATGTCCGGCAGTTATCGCAGCCTTTGGGTGGATGACTTTAACAACAGTTGTGGGTTTGATCTCATCGGTGGCACCACCGACCCTGGTGATATTTTTTATTGGATAGGTGACGGCGCTGGCAATTGGGCGCGCGAACAGCGCATCCGGATTCGGGCCGATGTGCGCTCGATAACCGCAGGTGACATTACCGGCAACGGCTATCGGGATCTCATTTTCTCCAGTATCGGCGACACCAAGGGTATTCACATCCGGCTCAACGAGGATGGTCGTTTTAAGGCCGCACCTCCAATAACCGAAAAGGAGCTTTACGAGGGTTTGCGTCTGGTCGATATCAACGACGATGGTCACTTGGATCTCGTCGCAGCCAACACCTCCAACATTAGTATCGGTGGCATTCAGGTCTGGCTGGGCAACGGTAAAGGGAATTTTATCACTGAAACTGGCCCCACACGGACTGGCATTTACAAGGATGTCGCGGTTTTTGATTTGAATCATGACGGCAAGCTTGACATTGTCGGCGCCGGCTGGGGGGTGGACTCCGCCTCCTTACGGGTTTGGTTTGGCCTGGGCGATGGTCGTTGGTCAGCCGGCCCGGTACTGGCCCAAGATTCTTACTGGGGTGTGGAGATTGCCGATATTGACGGTGATGGCAATCCAGATATTATTGCGGCCTCTAATTTCAATGGCGTGCATATTTATTATGGTGACGGGAAAAGTAATTTTCCGCGTTCGGAAAAGCTCACGGTAAAAGGAAGTTTCTGGCGGGCCAAGGCGATTGATCTTGACGGCAATGGATTGCTGGATATAGTCGCTACTTCCAACGATAATCATGGCGTGTTCATCTGGTATCAGGAGCTAAATCCTACCGGGGGGAAAAAATGGGTGGCTAGGGATGAGGGACTACCTAAAACCGGATATTATTATGACCTTGCCATCAGGGATATCAATGGCGATAGAAAACCTGATCTGATCGTAGCCTCCCATGGTGAGGGACTCAAGATCTGGCTTCAAGGTCCGGCCGCGCCTGGGATTTTTTCCGCGGACTGCCGAAAAAAAGAACCTATCCCCCTGCAGCCGCCACATGTTGTACAAACCGAAAAAATTTCTGATAAGGTTGTAATCCCGGTTTTTACCACGGCGGTTTTTTTCGATACCGGGAAGGTTAAACTACGACCTGAAACCATCGTGGTATTGAACAGGGTGGCAGAATTCCTGCGGACGACGGAAGAAACTTCGCTGGAGATGGATGGTTTTGCCGATATTCGGGATATTAAAACCTCTGAATTTCCCAATAACCAGAGACTTTCCGAAGGGCGGGCCCGGAGCGTAGCCCGTTATCTCATAGAACAAGGTATTCTTCCAGAGCGTATAAGACAAGAGGCTTTTGGTGACAGTGTTGTCAAATATCCTGGTCATGATCAGGCTTCTTTACAAAAAAATCGCAGAGTGGATATACGCGTTGTTCTTCGCGCTGATCCAGTTGTCGAAAACTTGCCCACCAAGAGTGGCAGCAAAATAAACGAGGCGCAATCATCGGTGCGTTTATCTGGTTCGGCAGCTGTCGGCCTCAATCAAGCGGCAGCCCCATCCCAACCCAGTGACCCGTTTGAGGAAGCGCCGGAGCTGATTCCGATGTCGGAATATCAATCTTTTAAAGTAACCGATGGGGTGGCGGAATACCGAATTGGTGCCACTGACACAGTGGAAGCAATCATTTGGGAAGGGATTAAAGAAAACACCTACAAACTTAATGTCTCTCCACGTGGGACGATTTCCTTTTCTTATATTACTGATTTCAAGCTGGCTGGTCTGACTCCAACTGAAGCCGACAAAACGTTGGAGGAATTTCTACGCCAGTACATCCGGCATCCCTTGGTCAAGATCCGGCCCCTTGAGAAACTGGCCTATAAGGCCTCCATCTTTGGCGCGGTGCGAGATCTGGCACGTCAACCTACTGGTCCTGGTACCTACCGTCTATTTGGCCAGGAACGGTTGACGGAGTTTATCTCCCGGGTCGGTGGCTACCTCGAGAAAGCAGATCTGACCAGAGTTGAAATTACCAGAGCACGCAAGACTTACCAGGTGAATGTTTTTGATATTCTGTTCAAGGCAGATTACCGCCATGACATCGCAATCGATGATGGTGATGTGCTCTTCATCCCCTACAAGAGCGAGGTCAAGAACCGGATCTTTGTTTTTGGCGAGGTAATGCGTCCAGGTCTTTTTTCCTATGATGCCAACATTAACCTGCTGGAGGCCCTTACCCTGGCTGGCGGTCCTTCTTACTATGCCAAGGCTGACGAGGTTATGGTTGTCCGAGGTGATGCGACCAAACCGGATGCCTTTGTTGTCAACCTTAATGATCTTTACCAGAAAGGCGATTTCAGACAGAACGTCTCTCTGCAGAACGGCGATATAATCTATATGGCCACCAACACGGCCGGCAATATCCGCGATTTTTTACGCACACTGTCACCTTATCTGACCGTTATGCGCACCCCAATGGATATTTATGGCGCCACGGCTTGGCCTAAGAACGAAGGTTTCCCATTACGAAGAGATGCGGCACCGTCGGCTACTACGATCATTTCGGCTCCGCCAGCACTGCCGAGCGGTGGTGGCGATGTTTGGGGTGGCAAATAGAAATAAAAATTTCCTATGATTTAAGATTCAGGATTCAGAATTTTGAGCAGTTAATAGAAATGGAGCAAAGCAGGCATGGCTGAATATACAATTAACGACGTCCGGGGGATCACCCACCGCAGAAAACGGACGATTAAAATCAGTGGTTTGCTCTCCGCCCTGTTAATGCTCAGCCTGGTTTTTTATGCCAAACCGGAACCGGTTTACGAAGCTGAGGTGTCGCTCAAGATTGAAAAAGTTACCACTGTGGGTGATATTCTTCTTGGTACTGTTCGGTCGGGGGATCATATTGCCACGGCCTCGGTCATGATCAGTAGTTTTCCTGTGTTGCGTGTCGTCGCCCAGAAAGCCGGATTGGTACCGGCAGATTTGCAACCCGATGAGATTCTGCGCTCGTCAGAATACATGGCGATAATCAAAGATCTGGAAAAAGCCATTACAGCGACTGCCGACCGGGCGGGAAGCAATATTCTCATCGTTAAAATGCAGCATAACAAACCGGCAATGGCTAAAAAGCTGGCCGAGCTGGTGGCGGCATCATACCGCGAAGCCGCCTATTACGAAAGAAACCAGAGCGTTATTAGCGAGATCAAAATTGTTGAGGACCAGGCAGCAAAATCCAGAGACCAGTTAACCGCCTCCCGGGAGAAACTGAATGAATTCCGCAAAAGCCTGGAATTAACAACGGTTACAGATGAACAACACGTTATCCTCGCAAGATACGTTGAAAGAAAGAATATCATTGATAACCTGGGATTCAAAATCGCCCGGATCAATGACAGCCTGACCACCATGCGGCAGGCTGTCAATCCAGAAGAAGATACCCGTTGGGTTTTCACTGCAGGAGGGACAAACACCGATAGCGGCAGCATTCAGGGCTCCCTTAATGCCGCGCTGAATGACTTGCGGATAAAAGAAAAGGGGTTGCTGCATCATTACACGCCTAACCATCCGGAAGTATTAGCTATCAGAGAGGCTAAGAATGCGATTATCAACCAGTTTATCGTTGATCTGGAGGCGGAGAAAAAACGTTATGCCGATGAAATCAAGGCTGTGGAGAAGGACCTGCTTGAAACCTATGCCAAGCTGAAAGGAATCCCAGATGCGGCCAAGACCTATGACCTGCTAAGTCGGGAAGTAGAGGCCAATGAGACTCTTTACAACAAAATTTTGATGAAACAGCAGGAGGTTGAGGTGCGCAAGGCGGAGCTGGTGGAAGATGTGACTATCGCTCGTTACCCAGTGCTGCCCCAGGTGCCAATAACCAGGATCGCCTTTATCGGCAATCTGGTGGTCAGTCTCATTTTATCCGTGATTATCGGATTTATTGCCGGCTTCATCCATGAAGCCCTGGATACCGTGCCGCGCAAACTCGATGTTTTGGCCGAAACCTTCGGGGTGCCAATCATGACCGCTTTAACCATGTGGAACAGATCGGAAGGCTTGGAGCTGGTCCGCGATCGCTATCCAGGACTTCACGTTGATGATGCCCTGCGTTATCTATCTCTGCCGGCTCATTTCCTGGCAGATTCGTCCCTGGCTGAAGAGTATCGAGCCATGGTGCCGAATCTACTCTTGACAGCCAGAGAGAATGACATTCGCACCCTGGCTGTGATGAGTGCCACCAAAGGAGAGGGCGTCACAACTTGTGCTGCCAATCTGGCCATTGCTCTTGCCCAGGCCGGACGCAGCGTGGCATTGCTCGATGCAGATTTTCAGGCCCCTAAGTTGCATAGCATGTTTGGAATTGATCGGCAGCCTGGCCTCAGCGATGTGATCATGGGTAGCGAAGACTGGGATATTTCAATTCGCCGGATCACTGACCTGATGCTTGGTGAGATTCCGGCCCGACATCTGCTTGCCCCTTCAGGCCTGGATAATCTTTACATCCTCACCGGCGGAAGCAAGGTAGAAAACCCGGCCAATTTCATCAACTCTCAACGAATGAAAGACCTTATTAGTTCGTTGAGAGACTTTTTTGATTTTGTCATCATCGACACCAGTGCCATTCTGGAAACCTCTGAAACCTCCATCCTGGCCGAAAAAGTTGATGCCGCTCTGCTATTGACCGAGTACGAGAAACTGGACCGTGGTACCTTGGTCAGATTCAGGAGTCATCTGGAAAGTCTGCGAGTGAAAGTCGCCGGCTTGGTGATAAATAAACACAAGATAACAACACACCAGATAGAGCAGGAAAAATTGCACAAGGATACCTTGATCAGATTCAAGTATTACTTGGAAAATCTACGAGGGAAATTAGTTGGACTGACAGCAAACAAACGCAAAAAAAACCTCTCTTGATATTCTCGAAAAAAGTTTACCTTTTTCGTCATTCCCGGCAAAGGCCAAAATCCAGGGGATTTGTATCTTGCAACTCCAATGGATTCTGGCTTTCGTCGGGTTAATGTTTTTTTGTTGAAATCAGCTTTTCTGAGTCAAACCGAAATGACTATTCATTCCCATTTTCCCCTCTTCCCTTGCTCAAAATCGTAGATGGAAAATATTCTCCTGATATACGGTGGTTTTGCCGTCCTGTTAATTCTGTTGCTGTTAACCGTCCTCAACCCGGTTATTGCTCTGTATCTGCTACCGCTGACTTTTTCCCTTTCCCCAGAGTTAATTATAGGTCAAACTGCCGCTCGGGAAATTTCTATTAAACTGGAAGATCTGTTGCTCAGTGTATTGTTGATCAGGGTGGTCTTCGACTTTGTAATCAATAAGAATTTCCCACTCGAACGGCTTTCTGGGGGCCGTTTTTTCAAGCCTATGGTTTTTCATTCTCTGGTTTTGGTCTTGACTACCACCTTCGGGGTTGCCATGTTGTACGCCGCCCCAACCAGCGGATTTTTCTTTACCCTCAAACTGATACAGTATTTTTTCTTTTTCTTTGTCGTCTTTTTTTATGTCCAGGATAAAAAAGATATTAAAATTATGCTTGGTGCTACCTTGCTTACCATGGCCATTGTCACTATTAACGGGTACCTGCAAATTCCCGGCGGTGGTCGAATTGCCATGCCCTTTGAAGGCGGGAATCTGGAGCCTAACACCTTTGGCGGATATTATGTGGTATTGGGCGCCGTCGTGGCCGGTCTTTACATGCAAGAGCCCAAGGGGAGCAAAAAAATATTGTATGCCCTGTTGCTGGGCGCCTCTTTGCTGCCGTTTATTTACACCCAATCGCGGAGCTCATGGTTGGCAGGGGGCTTTTCTCTACTTACCTTCCTGTTCCTGACCAAAGGGCTGCAACGCAAGGTCTGGATCTTTGCCTTTGCCATTCTGACCGTGATGTCCATTCCCCTGCTTCCCGAAAATATCCAGGAACGGGCCAGATTCTGGCACGAGGAAAAGGGGTTTTCCCGTACGGAAACCATCGGAGAAATCAAATTTGACCCTTCCACCTCCGAGCGTATCGAAGGGTATAGAAGAGCCATGAGGCTTTTTATCAGTAGTCCGTTTTTCGGGCGCGGCATTACCGGAGCCGGTTTTTTTGACGGTCAGTTTGTTCGACTTGCTGTTGAAAACGGCATGCTTGGCCTGATGAGCTTTGCTTATCTGAATTATATGATTTTTCGCTACCTGATGTCAGTTTATCGCCGCAGCCCAGATCCCCTCAGTCGGGGTTTGGCCCTGGGGCTGCTTTGCGCTACTACTGGCATGCTTGTCCATAGTATCGGAGCCAACACATTCATCATCGTACGCATCATGGAGCCTTATATGCTGTTGCTGGCCCTGTTGGTGAGCTATGAAAAAATCAACAACGCCGAAGCCAAAAGCGGGGTAACTGAAAAACAGGCCACGTCCTCTCGCTACACCTACCCATACTTGGTTGGCAATCCCTCGACAGCCTAAGGAATCTCTTATGAGAATTGCCATTCATCAACCCCAGTTCATGCCTTGGCTCGGATATTTCGACAAGCTGGACAAGGCCGATGTCTTTGTTTTGCTTGATAATGTTCAATTCAAGAAAAATGAGTACCAGAACCGCAATCGGATCAAGACCCATGACCAATGGATCTGGTTGTCCGTGCCAGTCAGCTTCAACTTTGGTGATCTGGTCTCTGAAGTGCGGATCAATAACCAACAGGACTGGCGTCGGAAACATCTCCAAACCCTGCTAACCTACTATGGCAAGGCTCCCTTCTACAGTGAACACTTGCCCGCCTTTGCCGAACTTTACCACAACGCCGGTGATTCATTGGCCGATTTGAATATGGAGACTATCAAGCTGGTCAGAAAAATTTTCGCCATTGACACCGAGATTGTTTGCGCTAGCGATATACCGGGACTAAGCGAGGAACCAACCGCGAGACTGCTCGACATCTGCCGGCATTTCAAGGCCGACACTTATCTGGCTGGCGCGGGGGGCAAGGATTACATGGAGTGTGAAAAATTCAAGGCTGCGGGACTCAAGTTGCTTTTCCAGGATTTCGTTCATCCAGAGTATCCCCAGATCAACGGCCCCTTCCTTCCCTATATGTCTGCCATAGATTACATCTTTAACAACGGCGGCGATTTTACCCACATCCGAGAGTTGAACCAGAAACTCGAAGCCTATTGAAATCAGAAAGGAGTGGAGCATGATCCCCCATTCACGACCAACTTTGGGCGCTGAGGAGGCCGCTGCCGCTGCCGAGACTATCATGTCTGGCCAGATCGCTCAAGGGCAAAAGGTGGTGAAGTTCGAAGATAATTTCGCCTCTTTTCTTGGTTTGCAACGGGCGGTGGCGGTAAATTCAGGCACCTCGGCCCTGCATTTGGCCCTGTTGGCCTTGGGGACGAAGCCAGGCGACGAGATCATTATCCCCGATTATGTTTGCACGGCCTTGCTCAACGCGGTGCATTATACTGGCGCCATTCCGGTCATAGCCGATGTTGGCGAAGCCGATGGTAATCTTGACTGCCGGACCGCCTTGCGGTTGATTACCCCGAAGACCCGCGCTGTCATCGTCCCTCACATGTTCGGCAATCCCTGTACAGGGATCTCACTGTTCAAGGAGCGCGGAGTTCCGGTAGTCGAGGATTGTGCCCAATCCGTCGGGGCTGAACTTTCTGGCTGCAAGGTCGGTACGCTGGGAGATCTGAGTATTTTTTCGTTTTATGCCACCAAGGTAATAACCTGCGGCGAAGGAGGAATGGTAGCCAGCAATCGCCCTGAACTGACAGCCACTATCGCCGACCTCTGCGATTACGATAACCGGGACGATTATCGACCGCGCTACAATTACAAAATGACCGATTTCCAGGCCGCTATGGGCCTTGTCCAGCTCGCCCGTCTACCAGATTTCATCCAGCGACGCAGGGAGATCGCCCAACGCTATGACACTGGATTGCAGGATTTGCCTTTGCGGCGGCCGGGAACGCAATCAGACCAGCAACCAATTTATTTTCGTTACATAGTCCAGCTTGCCAACCCTGAATCCCTGCAGAACCACCTTCGCAATCACGAAATAAGCGCCGCCCGTCCAGTCTTTAAGCCCTATCAACTGCTGACCGAGACCCATGATTGTCCAGTCTCCCTGCGGCTATGGCACGAGAGCCTATCCCTGCCGATCTATCCCCTGCTACAAAATGCTGAGGTTGACCGAGTGATAGCAATCATACGGAATTATTACCAAAAAGATTTACATCCTTTCAAAAACAGCAGCGAAAAAACATTATGCAACAGATTGCGCACACGGCAACTCAGTTAAATAACAGGAGATTAAATGCTGTTTAATTCCTATGGGTTTATATTTATATTTTTCCCCGTTGTTTTTTATGTTTATTTTTATCTGCATGATAAAAAACTCATCAGGACTGGGAAAGCCTGGCTGACAGGAAGCAGTTTTTTTTTCTATGCTTGGTGGAATCCGATATATTTGCCCCTGCTTTTATTCTCAATTTCAGTAAATTATTTTATAGGTCTCAGGTTTGCCCAAAATACCAACAGCAAAATCAGAAACCTGTTTTTGACCACAGGCATCATCTTCAATCTCGTTCTTTTAGGTTATTTCAAATACACCAACTTCTTCATCTCCAATATTAATTCTCTGCTTGGCTCAGAGATATCCTTGGTGCATCTCATCCTGC
>Ga0208863_1001852_pt1 | contig 12114 bp, 9 predicted proteins | sample RifOxyD3_FD_184040 | JGI IMG/M metagenome (GOLD analysis project Ga0208863, IMG submission 184040) | Soil microbial communities from Rifle, Colorado - Rifle Oxygen_injection D3 (SPAdes) | ecosystem: Environmental > Terrestrial > Deep subsurface > Rock core/Sediment | place: Rifle, Colorado...
CCTGCCGGTGCGGGTCACGGCCGATGCCCTGCCCGGCCAGGCGATTGAAGGCACGATCACCGCCATCAATCCGGAAGTCGATCCGGCCACCCGCAACATCCGGGTGCAGGCGACCGTGGTGAACCGTGATCAGCTGCTGCGGGCCGGCATGTTCGTCAACGTCGCCGTCCTGCTGCCCGACTCCCACCTGGTACTCGCCATCCCGGCCACAGCCGTGCTCTATGCCCCCTACGGCGACTCGGTCTTTGTAATCGAGGAAAAGCCGGCCGAAAAAGACGACCAACCGGGCAAGGTGCTGACCCAAAAATTTGTGCGGCTCGGCGAGAAACGCGGCGATTATATCGCGGTCGATTCGGGCCTGCAGGAAGGCGAGAACGTGGCCAGCACCGGCGTATTCAAACTACGCAACGGCCAGGCAGCAGTGGTCGACAACACCCTGGCTCCGGAATTCAAGCTCGCCCCCACACCTGAAAACAACTGATCATGCACTTTACCGACCTCTTCATCCGCCGGCCGGTCCTCGCCCTGGTGATCAGCCTGGTGATCATCATCGCCGGCCTGCAGGCGATCCGTACGCTGAACGTCCGTCAGTATCCCCGCAGCGAAAACTCCGCGGTCACGGTCAACACCGTCTACGTCGGGGCCAGTGCCGACCTGGTGCGCGGCTTTATCACCACGCCCCTGGAACGGGCCATTGCAGCGGCCGACGGCATTGACTACATCGAATCGCAGAGCGCCCAGTCCCTCTCCACCATCACCGCCCGGCTGAAACTCAACTACGATCCGACCAAGGCGCTTGCCGAGATCAGCTCGAAGATCGACCAAGTCCGTCGCGACCTGCCGCCGGAGGCCGAGGTGCCGATCATCAACATCGAGTCGGCCGACACCCGCTTTGCCTCGGCTTATTTGAGCTTCACCTCCGACGCCCTCAAGCAGAACGAGATCACCGACTACCTGGTTCGCGTTGTCCAGCCGCGCCTGGCCGCCATCGAGGGCGTCCAGCGCGCCGACATCCTCGGCGCCCGCACCTTTGCCATGCGCATCTGGCTGAAACCCGAGCGGATGGCCGCCTTCAACATCAGCCCGGCCCAGGTGCGCCAGGCGCTCGCCGCCAACAACTCGCTGGCCGCCATCGGCCGCACCAAGGGTTCGCTCATCCAGGTCAACCTGACCGCCGACACCGATCTGAAAAGCGTGGAGGAGTTCCAACGCCTGGTCATCCGCGAGACGGACGGCGCTGTGGTCCGGGTGGAAGATATTGCCGAGGTGGTGCTGGGGGCGGAGGATTACGACGCCGAGGTACGTTTTTCCGGCAAGACCGCCACCTTCATGGGGATCTGGCCTTTACCCAACGCCAATTCCCTCGACGTGATCAGCCGGGTGCGCACCGAGATGGAGGCGGTCCAGAAAGAACTGCCGAGCGGCATGCAGGCACGAGTCGCCTACGACGCCACCAACTACATCAGAAACGCCATTCAGGAGGTGATCAAGACCCTCGGCGACACCCTGCTCATCGTCGTGGTCATTATCTTTCTATTTTTAGGCTCCTTCCGGTCGGTATTCATCCCGGTGGTGGCCATCCCCCTTTCCCTGATCGGCGGCATCTTTCTGATGCAGGCCTTCGGCTTCACGATCAACCTGCTGACCCTGCTCGCCATTGTCCTTTCCGTCGGGCTCGTGGTGGACGACGCCATTGTCGTGGTTGAAAACGTCGAGCGCCATCTGCGCCAGGGACTCGCCCCCTTTGACGCCGCCATTGTCGGCGCCCGCGAACTGGTCGGACCGATCATCGCCATGACCATTACCCTGGCGGCGGTCTATGCGCCCATCGGCCTGCAAGGGGGGCTTACCGGCGCGCTCTTCCGGGAATTCGCCTTCACCCTGGCCGGCGCCGTGACCATCTCCGGAATCGTCGCTTTAACCCTGTCGCCCATGATGACGGCCTATCTCCTGGTCCCGGGCCAGGAAGATCGGGGCCTGGCCGGCCGGATCAACCGCGGCTTCGACCGGCTGAAGGCGGCCTATGGCCGGGCACTTGATGTCACCCTCAACAGCCGGCCGGCCGTCTATCTGGTCTGGATTCTCTTGAGCGGTCTGGTGGTGCCGATGTTCACCATGTCGGCCCGGGAACTCGCCCCGGCCGAGGATCAGGGCGTCATCTTCGGCATTGTCGACGCCTCGGCCAACTCCACCCTGGACCAGACCAGCCGCTATGCCGCGGCGATCAACCAGGCCTATCTCGGCATCCCGGAGACCAACTTCACCTTCCAGATCACCTTTCCGGCCTCGGGATTCAGCGGCATGGTGGTGAAACCGTGGGACAAAAGAGAGCGCACCATCTTCCAGATTCTGCCCGAGGTGCAGAGAAAACTGCAGGCCATCCCAGGCATCCAGGCCTTTCCGGTGACACCGCCGGCCCTGCCGGGCGGCGGCCAGTTTCCGGTGGAATTCGTCATCGCCTCGACCGCGGAACCGGAGCAGATCCTGCAATTCGCCCGGCAGATCCAGCAAAAGGCCATGGCCAGCGCTATGTTCGCCTTTCCGCCGATCATCGACCTCAAGATCGACCAGCCCCAGGCGGAATTCATCATCGACCGCGACAAGGTGGCCGACCTCGGTCTCAACCTCCAACAGGTGAGCAATGACCTGGCCGCCATGGTCGGCGGCAATTTCGTCAACCGCTTCAGCATTGCCGGCCGCAGCTACAAGGTCATCCCGCAGATTGCCCGCGTCGACCGCCTCAACCCGGACCAGTTGCAAAACATCCACATCAGCGGACCAAACGGCCGGCTGGTGCCACTCAGCACTGTGGCCACGATTCGCAACCAGACCGGACCGCGCTCCCTGAACCGTTTCCAGCAGCTCAACGCGGTCAAGATAAGCGGCGTGGCCGTGCGGCCGCTCGACCAGGCCCTGCGCTTCCTGGAAGACGAGGCGGCCAAGATTCTGCCCAAGGGCTATGTGCTCGATTACACCGGCGAGTCGCGCCAGCTGCGCACCGAAGGCAACACCTTCCTGCCGGCCTTTGCCCTGGCCGTGGCCTTGATCTTCCTGGTGCTGGCCGCCCAGTTCAACAGCTTCCGCGACCCCTTTGTCATCCTGGCCGGCTCCGTGCCGCTCGCCATGTTCGGGGCGCTGATCTTCACCTTTTTAAAAATGCCCGACCCCAACGTCCCCTTCTGGACGCACGGCTGGACCACGACCCTCAATATCTACTCGCAGGTCGGCCTGGTGACCTTGGTCGGCTTGGTCTCCAAGAACGGCATTCTGATCGTCGAATTCGCCAACAAGCTGCAGGAGCAGGGCCGGCCAAAATTTACCGCCATCCGCGAGGCGGCCATGACCCGGCTGCGGCCGGTCTTGATGACCAGCGCCGCCACCGCCGCCGGTCACTTCCCTTTAACCCTGGTGACCGGCGCCGGGGCCGCAGCCCGGAACTCCATCGGTCTCGTCCTGGTCGGCGGCATCACCATCGGCACCATCTTCACCCTCTTTCTGCTGCCGTCGATCTACATGCTGGTCGCCCGCGACCACACCGAAAAGAGCGCCACCGACCCCGCGCCGGAATAACAACTCGGCCGCTCTTTTCGGTTAGGCTGCTTTGGCAACGCCACGGCCCGGGCCAATTGCATCAGGCCAGAAAGGTGTGCCAAACTGTTACTTGAAATAAGCCCGGCGTTTATCCAGTCCGGTCAGGATTTTTGCCCCCTCGGCCAGGGGCGGCGGGAGTGCGGCAACGGTTTCCTTGGCTGTTTTCTCATCAAGACAATAGTTTTCCAACAGGATGGTGAACTGCAGGCCCTCCTGGCCAGCCCGGACGGGGATGATAATCATGGGCGGCGCCTGGCCGTCGAACTTCCGCAGCAAACGGTAGGCCTCGTCCAGACGAGCGGTGGTGGCGGTCTGCACCCAGAAGACCTCGGCGAACTGCGGTGGCAGCCGGACCGGCATAGCCGGGAAAGCAATGGTGACGCCCGGGCCGACCCGGTTCGGGTTGGTGATCTGCGGGTTGCTGGCCAGAACCTTCTTGGTGTTCGCGGGAGTGAAGCTGTACGGTCCGTAAATTCGGCGGATCATGTCGCCGAGGGTTTCACCTTTTCCAACGGTAATTTCACCCAGCAGGGTAAGATCGTCCCAGGATCCGATCGGGGTTGCCACAGTGGCGGGCGCCGGCACAGCGGGCAGCTTCTCGGGCGTGGCAATGACGGGTGCCGACGGCGGCGCCTGAGCAGGCACAGCCGGCGGGCCGCTGGCCGGGGTAGCCGGAGCCGCGGGTGGCGGCGCGATTTCGGGAGCTGGAGTCGCGGGCGCGGTCTGTTCGACCGGAGGGGCGCTGCGCTGGTTGAGCAGCACGGGCAGTTGATCGATGCCAACGGCGGTGAGCACCATGACCAGAACAACCGTGGCCAGCGCGCCGATCTGACGCCGCTGCCATTGCCTGGCCTGTTCCGGGAAGAATTTCCGGGCGCAGGCGTAGGCCAGATACCAGCCTGCCCTGACCCGGTTCTGGATAACCATGGTAACCATAATCAGGTGGCAGAGGTTGACAATCTTTCTCGGAAAGCCCTTGGTGGCCTGATAGATGACCCAAAGGGCAGCACGGCTGAAATAGGCCGGACTCTTCCCGGACTCGCTGGCCTGATCCAGGCGGAGCCTGATCATGTCCCTGGTTTCCTGGCAATTCAAGGGGCCAATGGTCTGGTGCAGGGTGATCCGGTCCGCAAAGTTTTTGTTGGCCGCGGCGATTGCTTCGAATTTCGGTGAAGCGAAGATAACCGTCTGCAGCAGTCTGGATTCCTCGGTCCCGTAGTTGAGAAACTCCCGCAGAAGCTCTAGACAGAAAGCAGGGAGCTTCTGACCTTCATCGATAACCAGCAGAACGATTTTATTGTCATCGGAGCTCCGGCGTGAAAGATGCTGCTTGATGCCGTCCTTGAGCTGCTGTTCCGTAGCCGCCGTCTCTGGCGGGCTGCTGCCGAGCATTGTTACTAGGGTGACGAGGAACTCCCGGCCCGAAGCAAAAGATGGATCAAGGATAAGATGGGATTTGATTTTCGGGTTCTGGTCCAATTTGCGGATCAGCTGGCGGCAGAGGGTGGTCTTGCCGGTTCCCACCTCGCCGATGACCACGTTGAGCCCCCGCCGCATCCGGATGGCGAGTTCCAGTTTCTGCAGGCAGTCCATGTGCTGGCTGGCCTGGTAAAAGGCATCCGGATCAGGAGAGTTGGAAAACGGCTCTTTACGGAAATGCAGGAGTTTAAAGTAGTCCATTGGGTGTCCGTCTGGTTTGCGGCATCTCCCCGGTTCGTCATGCGCGTCGGCACCGGGGGAACGCGGCATTTAAGTTATTGTAACTACTCAGGTTGATAGTCTGTAGGTGTTTAGTCTGAAGGTGGCGGTACTTGTTTAATAAAGATACCCGTCCTCTTCTGTCTCCTTTCACCTAACAGACCACAGTCTAACGGACTAACAAACCTGAATAATTACGTTTATTATTGGTTGGCCGCTTTATTTTCTCTCAGGATGTTGGGATCATGAAGTGCAGCCACTCCTCGAATTCTGGTGGAGAAAGGTGAAAAACCGGCGGCTGCCCGGCACCGTTTTCAGATCAAGGGAGATGGAGCTCTCATTCAGAAGTCTCAGTTTCTGATTGGCGGCTTGAGCTCCCCGCACCAATCGGATATCATGATACCCGAAATCAATTAGCCTGACGGTACGACTGAAACCGCTGGCGCTGTTTGCCGCTTTTCCAGTAACAATTTTACGAGGTTAATTATCGTCGGCAGCTATGTGTTCTGATTGACCACAAAAAACCGGTGGTTGTCAAGACTATTTATTGCAAGGCCGCCTGGCATTTTTGCCCTGCCGGCCTTTGCTGCAGGGCAAAAGAAGAAGGGCGCCTCAAGTGCGGGGGGGCGGCCGTTTCGCCTGGCGGATGCCAGGCCTTAACCTTCCGTATTTTCCCGGTTGTGACGCATGGGTTCAATATTTGTCGGCGGTACCGACACCTCTGTGGGAAAGACCCTTGTCTGCGGTTTGCTCCTTGCCTATCTCAGAAAACAGGGCATCGAGGCCGGCTACCAGAAGTGGGTCAGCACCGGCGACACGACCGGGGCGGCTGATCTGGATTTCTGTCTATCAACGGCTGGCATGACGGCTGTCCCGGAAGAGATCGACCTGCAGGTGCCGTACCGGTTTTCCTTTCCGGCCTCGCCGCATCTGGCCGCTGAACTGGAAGGAAAAACCGTGGACCCGGAGATCATCGTAGATCGCTGGCGCCGCCTGCGGGCCAGATACGACATCTTGCTTGTCGAGGGCGTGGGCGGCCTGCTGGTGCCCCTGCGCCGCGACCTCCTCCTGGCCGATCTGCTGGCCCGGCTGGTGATGCCGACCCTGATCGTGGCCCGCAGCGGCCTCGGCACCCTGAACCACACCCTGCTCACCCTGGAAGCCCTGCGGACGCGGGCCGTGCCAATACTCGGCGTCGTATTCTCCGACGCCGAGTCACAGGAAGATCAGATGCTGGTGGCGGACAATATGCGGACGATCGCGGAAATCGGCCGGGTGGAGGTCTTTGGTCGGCTGCGCCGGGTGCCGGCTTACCGAGAAGCACGCCTGGAAGAGAGTGATTTCGAGGCCACGGGCCAGGCAGTTCTGCATCGGCTGCGCCAGGATAATCTCGTGACAAAAGAATCGACAACATAGTGAATTATCCGGCCGATTTTTCTCATGCCCGCCATATTGACAAAGACAGAGGCTTTGAGTAACATTCTCGGCTCTTTGTAAAAAATCGGTAACTGCTCAAGGTGAATAGTCGGTAGGGGTTTAGTCTGAAGGCTGGGGGTACTTGTTTTATTTTTAAAGATATCTTCCACCAATCCTTCTCTCTCCTTTTTACCTAACAGACTACAGCCTGACAGGCTAAACAACCTTAACAACACTCATAATAGTTTCTTGAGAGGGATACTTATGACTGTAACCAGTAAAGAGATTTCATCCGCCTTCGGTGCCGAGGTCGTCGAGACCCCGGGCGGGGAACATCTCAACCGTTGTTATGCGTGCGGCGCCTGTAGCGGCATCTGTCCGGTCAGCCAGGCGATTCCGGATTTCGATCCCAGAAAGATCATCCACATGATCCGAATGGGCCTGAAGGACAGGCTGCTCGGCTCGGATCTGCTCTGGTACTGTTCCAACTGCAAGAGTTGCGTGTTCGTCTGCCCCCAGGATGTGCGGTTCGCCGAGATCATCGGCGCTCTGCATGAACTGGCCATGGCGCAGGGGTATGTGACCGAACAGGATCTGCTGGATAAAGGCAAGGCAGCCTGGGTTGAGCGAGACCTCTGCGTTGCCTGCCTGACCTGTGTACGGGTCTGTCCCTGGCAGATTCCGCAGATCGATAAGGCCGGGGTGGCGAAGATCGATGTGCGCCAGTGCAGGGCCTGTGGCATCTGCGTGGCCGAATGCCCGGCCCAGGCCATTGTCTTGAATCAATCCGAGGATGAACGGTTGTTTGCCGCCTGCGGCGGCAGCCGGTAGGGACAGGTGAAATAGATGAGCGAATTTATTCCGGATATCAAAGCGTTTTGTTGCCATTACACCTCCCAGCAGACCTGCGCCGACAATGGCGAGAATCTGCAGAAGTCCGGGTTTCCCGGCAACGTCAGCCTGCACCGGGTGCCATGCACCGGCAAATTGCAGGTCAGCACCCTGCTCAAGGCCTTTGAAGAAGGCGCCGACGGCGTCTATGTAGTCGGCTGTCCCGTGAACAAATGCCATAATGTCAAGGGCAGCCAACGAGCCGCCAAACGGGTGGCTGCCGTACAAAAGGCCTTGGGCGAACTGGCGGTGGAGCCGGAGCGGATCAGGATGTACCACCTGGAGAGGGGATTTCACCCCGAGTTCGTGGCTGCGGCGCAGGAAATGGATAAGCTGGTCAAGGCGCTCGGGCCTTGTCCGTTTAAGGGAGAAGCACAATGATTATTGCCGAACGAAAACCGATTGGAGAAATTCTGGACATGATCCGGGACTGCGACCGGGTTCTGCTGCTTGGCTGCCGGGGCTGCGTGACCGTCTGCTCCGCCGGCGGCGAGCGTGAAGTGGAGATTCTCGCCTCTTTACTCAAACTGGGCCGGAAAAAAGAAGGCCGGCCGGTTGAAATCGTTGAAGGGACTTTGGTCCGGCAGTGCGACCGGGAATACATCGCCGGCCTGGCCCAGTGGGACGGCCAGTACGATGCGGTGCTCTCCATGGCCTGCGGGGTGGGCGTTAACTTTATCGCCAATCTGCGACCCGCCACGGTCGTCTTTCCGGCGGTCAACACCAGTTTCTTCGGCGGTTCGGCAACGCAGGGCGTCTGGACCGAGCAGTGCGCCGGCTGCGGCAACTGTATCCTGCACTTGACCGGCGGCCTCTGCCCGGTGGCCCGTTGCGCCAAGAGCCTGATGAACGGCCCCTGCGGCGGCTCGCAAAACGCCCGCTGCGAGATCAACCCCAATGTGGACTGTGTCTGGCAGTTGATCCACGACCGCCTCGGCCGCATCAACCGCGCGGAGCAGATGCTCCAAATCGCGCCGATCCGCGACTGGCAGTCGGCCGGCCATGGCGGCCCCCGCCAGGTGGTACGCGACGACCTGATCGTCTGAGAGGAAGAAAATATGGCGCCGGTGGTTTCACTGATCGGCAGACCGAACTCCGGCAAGACCACCATCCTGGAAAAGCTTATTCCGGTTCTGGTCGGCCAGGGCACCCGGATCGGCACCATCAAGCATCATGTCCATGGGGATTTCTGCATGGACGTACCCGGCAAGGATACCTGGCGGCATCGGCAGGCCGGCGCCGCGGTGGTGGCGCTCTCCTCGCCCAGCGGCCTGGGTATAATCCGCCGCACCAGCCGGGACACCGAGCTTGCCGAGTTGGTCGACCGGTATTTTTTTGATATGGACCTGGTACTCACCGAGGGCTACAAAAAAGCGGCCGCCCCCAAGATCGAGGTCTTCAGAAGCACCCTGCACACCGACCCCCTTCCCGACCCGGACAGCACCCTGATTGCCATGGTCAGCGATGTCGATGTCGGCCGCAACCTGCCCTGCTTTCACCATGATGACATCTCCGGCCTTGCCGCCTTTGTAACGGCCCGTTTCCTGACGGCGCCATCCCTGGCAGCAGAGGTTACGGTTTCTCTTGCCATCGATGGCCGCCCCCTCCTCCTGACCGTTGCCGAGGCCGACCTGCTCCGGCAGGTTGTGCAGGAGAAAATCCTGGGCCGGACCGAACGGTTGCACCAGCCGGCGATCCGCCTTTGCCTCGACTGATGGCTGAGTTGCCGGCGTTCATTCCCGACGTGACCGGCGTCATCCTGGCCGGCGGCCGCAGCCGCCGTTTCGGCGCCAACAAGGCCTTGGCCGATCTGGCCGGCCGGCCTCTCATCGCCCATGTGGCAGCGGTGCTGCGGGGCCTTTTTGCCTCCTGCCTCGTGGTTACCGATAAGCCGACGGCCTATGCTTTTCTCGGTCTGCCCACAACCGGCGACCTCTATCCCGGCAACGGACCGCTTGCCGGCATCCATGCGGCCCTGCGCTGCATTTCAACCCCATATGCCTTTGTGACGGCCTGCGACATGCCGGGCCTGAACCCGGAACTCCTCCGTTTTTTCTGCACCCTTTCTGCCAACGCCGACTGGCAGGCGGTGCTTCCCGGACTGACAACGGGCCCTGAGCCGCTTTTCGGATTATACCGCCAGGAGGCGGCTGACCCGATTGAGCAGCATCTGCGGGCCGGGCAATACCGGGCGGCTTTAGCCCTGGATGACCTCCGAGTCCGCTGGGTGAGCGAAACCGAGCTGCTGGCCGTGGTGCCGTCTTTCTCCGTCTTTACCAATGTGAACCGGCCCGAGGATCTGGCCACCATCAAACACGGGCCGGCACCGCTTTCAGCAATACGCCGGGAGGATGGTAAATGAGAAGAGAATATCGAATATCGAACGCCGCTCCCGCCATCCCTGGCTCCTGCCGCATTAGCCCATCCCTGGGCGTCAAGGAAGAATGAATGTCGAAAGGAAACAAGGCGTTCGCTCTTGAGGTTCTGTTATGGTTGATTGATTTTGCCGTCGTATAATTCGAACTGCCGAGGTCTTTTCAAAGACAAAAATCGGCAACCACAGCCCCCAAAAAAACTTCATGATTCGAAATTCCTTGTTCGATATTCGATATTCTCTTATTAAACCTGAAAGACGCAACTTCAATCAGTTAAGCTCAAGCTACCTGGAAGAAAAATTATGGAACTAACCGCGGCGCGCCGTCTCATTCTGGCACAGGTGGCGATGGAGCCGCACGAAACCGTCGGGCTGGCTTTGGCCCTGCACCGGGTGTGCGCCCGGCCGCTCAAGGCCCGCCTCGACAGCCCACCCTTTACCCGAGCAACCCGGGACGGCTATGCCGTATCACCGCACGATTTTGAGCCGGCCGTCGACCTGCCGGCCATACGCTTGCGGCTTGCCGGCGAGATTGCGGCCGGCCGGCCCGACCCGGTTGCAATCGAGCCCGGTGAGGCCTGGCGGATCATGACCGGCGCTGCGCTGCCGGCCGGGGCCGACCGGGTGATCCCCGGCGAATTCTGCCAGGAACTGGATCGGTTTGTTCTGCTGCCGGCCACGGCTGTTGCCTCGGGCATGTTCGTGGAGCAGCGAGCCGCGGTTATTAATAAAAAACAGGTGGTGCTGGAGCGCGGCGTCCGGGTGACCCCGGCGTATCTCGCCATCCTGGCCCAGGCGGGAATCCGGGAGCTTGCGGTGCATCGACAGCCGGCCGTGGCCTATTTCTGCACTGGTAGCGAACTGGTCGATCATACTGCCGCCCTGCCCGGCGCCGGCCAGATCGTCTGCGCCAACAGCCCGTTGCTCAGTGGCCTCATCCGCCAGGCCGGCGGCCGGCCGCTCGATCTGGGCATTATTCCCGACCGACTCGAACTGCTCTGCACCGCCTTTGAGGCGGCCCAGGCAACAGGGGCGCGGCTGCTGATTACCACGGGCGGCCTGGGGCCCGGCCGCTATGATCTGGTGGCCGCAGCATTTGCGCAGGCCGGCGGCCGGCTTCTTTTCCAGTCATTGAACGTGCGGCCCGGCCGCTCGACTCTGTGCGGCACGTTGGGTCCGATGTTGTTTTTCGGCCTGCCGGGCCCACCCGGCGCGGTCAACATCCTTTTTGACGAGTTGCTGCGGCCAGCCATCCTCAGGGCTCAAGGGCTGCGGCACGTGCTGCCGCAGACGATTCAGGCTGAATTAAGCGAGCCGCTGACCGTGGGGAAAAACGGGTTTTCCCGCTTGCGGGAGGCGGTGCTGACAATCCGGGCAGGCAAAATAACCGCACGGCCGTCAGCGCTCGGCGAGGCGATGAATGCGGTGCTGGTGCTACCGGCCGGCCGTTGTCATTACAAGAAGGGCGCAACGGTCACTGTCCACTGCCATGGCTTCAACTTTTCGCCCCATGACGACCGCCTAAAATAATTAAAATTCATTGCTGTTTGTCCATTCGTTTAAGGCGAATTCAGGAGTCAGAATTCAGTAGAAAACATCATGAAATCGATCATTCTGAATTCTGGATTCTGAATTCTCGCGACCTGATCATCCCTGGCAGCGCGGGCAGAAGTAGGTGGCGCGGCCGGCCATGACCTGCCGCTGGATGGCAACGCCGCAGGCGCGGCAGGCCTGACCAGCGCGGCCGTAGACCGCAAGCTCCAGCTGGAAATAACCCGGCCGACCACTGCTGTCGACGTAGTCGGCGATGGTGGTGCCGCCGCTGGCAATGGCCCGCTCCAGAACCTGCCGGCTGCAGACGATGATTTTTTGCCAGGCCTGGCTGGTCAGGCCGGCGGCCGGTTTTGCCGGGGCGATACCGGCGGCAAAAAGGATTTCGCTCGCGTAGATGTTGCCGATGCCGGCCACGACCCGGCCGTCCATCAGGAAATTTTTGACCGGCTGCTGTCGGCGGGCGGCCTTTTCGAGCAGGTAGGCGGTTGAGAAGGCCGTTGCAAAGGGCTCCGGCCCGGTTCCCCGAAAAATGACCTCTTCCTGCTCGCCACCCGGCTCCAAGACCTGGACCGAGCCGAAGCGGCGGGTAT
>Ga0208863_1001853_pt1 | contig 12111 bp, 10 predicted proteins | sample RifOxyD3_FD_184040 | JGI IMG/M metagenome (GOLD analysis project Ga0208863, IMG submission 184040) | Soil microbial communities from Rifle, Colorado - Rifle Oxygen_injection D3 (SPAdes) | ecosystem: Environmental > Terrestrial > Deep subsurface > Rock core/Sediment | place: Rifle, Colorado...
CGACGGTGCGCGCGCCCGTGGAGATCATCGTCCGGCGTCCCTTGAGCAGGGCCACGCCGCCCCAGTCGCGCGCCAGGCGCTCGACGGCCTTGAAGCGCGCGCCCTCGTTCTCGGCCTTGTCGCTCTTGAGCAGCCGGGACATCTCCGTGGGGTGGGGCGTGAAGACGCAGGGGTGCGGGCGCGCCTTGAGCATCTGGGCGATCCCCGCGGGGTCCTGCGCGGCGAGGATGTTGAGCGCGTCGGCGTCCACGACCGCCGGCAAGGACAGACCGGAGAGGGAATGGAGCACGAAGCGCGCCGCATCGGCATGGGTGGAGAGGCCGGGGCCGATGGCGAAGGCCGTCACGCGGCGATCCTTGGCGTACAGCTTGAGGCGCTCGACGCCTTCGGAGCGGAACGCGCCGGCGGAGTTCTCCGGCAGCGAGAGGGTCATCGCCGAGGGGATCGCGCCCGCCACCGTCGAGGAGACCCCCGCGGGGACCGCCACGGTGACCAGCCCCGCGCCGGAGCGCAGGCAGGCGCGCGCGGCCAGGATCGCCGCGCCCGCCATCCCGCGCGAGCCCGCGACGAGGAGGGCGTGGCCGAAGACGCCTTTATGGTCGTCCGGGAAGCGCTCCACCAGGCCCTCGCGGAGCTCGGCCTTGGAGAGGGATTTGAGCGTCATGCTCAGGCCTCGACGGCCAGGAGCTTTCGCCAGCTCGCGGGGATGTCCTTGCGCGGGTGGGGCATCAGGCACCCCAGCAGGGTCCAGCGCGGCTTGGCCGGCTTCACCTTCAGAGGCATGCCCGCCTCGTCCGGGAGCTTGTCGGCCTTCTTGAGGTTGCAGGGACGGCAGGAGGTCACGACGTTCTCCCAGTGATGAGGCCCGCCGCGCGAGCGCGGAAGAACGTGGTCCAGGTCGAGCTCATCGGTGGGCTTCTTCTTGCCGCAATACGAACAGAGATGCTTGTCGCGCGCGAAGATGTTGTGGCGCGTGAAGGCGACCTCGCGCTGAGGGATGCGGTCGTAGCGGACCAGGCGGATGACCTCGGGCACGGCGAAGCGCAGGCTCGTCGAGCTCACGAACCCTCCTGGGGCTTGCGCCCAATCGGAGGAAGCCGCCACCCACGCCGTGAAGTCATAGGGGGTCAGATCCTCGTCGAGGGCCTCGGCCAGCCCCATATAGACGAGGGTCAGAGCCCGCTGCCAATCGGCCACGGCGACGGCACGGTAGCTCTTATTGAGCACGAGTGTCCTGCTCATGGTCCTGATAGGTTAACAGGACCGTCGACGGAAATCAACCTTTATGGCAGGCGGATGGCGAACGCCACCGCGTGATCGCAGCCATGGGAGAGCGACAATCTCAACTTGGGCGCCAGCTTGCCCGAGATGAGGACGGAAGGCCGGCCCTTCGCGTCCCGGACGACGGAGATGGCGGTCAGCGGCACGTCGGCCTTGCCCAGGGCCTTGTAGACGGCTTCCTTCGCCGCGAAGCGCACCGCGAAGTGCGGCCAGGGGTTCTTCTTGGCCTTGCAGTAAGCGATCTCCGAAGCCGAGAAGACGCGCGGAAGGAACTTCGGGTTGCGGCGCGCGAGGGCCTTGATGCGCCCGATCTCGACCAGATCGACGCCGAGCTCCATCACTCGACCGTGACGGACTTCGCCAGGTTGCGGGGCTGATCGACGTCGCAGCCGCGCAGGTCGGAGATGTGGTAGGCCAGCATCTGGAGAGGGATGATGTTGACGAGAGGCGATAGGATCTCCGGCACCGGCGGCAGGCGCAGCACGTGCTCGACGTCCTTGAAGTCCCCCTCGCCCTCGGTCGCCAGCACGATGAGCTGGGCGCCGCGCGCCTTGACCTCCTGCAGGCTCGACAGGGTCTTCTCGAGCAGGCGCGACCTGGTCGCGATGACGACCACCGGCATCTCGGTATCGATGAGCGCGATGGGGCCGTGCTTGAGCTCGCCGGCAGCGTAACCCTCGGCGTGGATGTAGGAGATCTCCTTGAGCTTGAGCGCCGCCTCGAGGGCGATCGGATAGTTCACGTAGCGCCCGATGAAGAGGAAATGCTCCTTCTTGGCGAACTTGAGGGCGATCTTATGCACGGCCGAGTCGAGCTTGAGGGCGGCGCGGATCCAGCCCGGGACCTTCACCAGCTCGTCGACGAAAGCCCGACCCTGGGTCTCCGTCATCGTCCCCCGCCCGATGGCCGAATGGAGCACGAGAATCGCCAGCGCCGTCAGCTGCCCGATGAAGGCCTTGGTCGAGGCCACGCCGAGCTCGGGGCCGCAATGCGTGTAGAGCGTCCAGTCGGCGGTGCGCGTCAGGGCCGAGCCCACGGTGTTGCAGATGGCCAGGACCTTCGCGCCCTTCTCCTTGGCCAGCTTGACCGCGGCGAGGGTGTCGGCGGTCTCGCCAGACTGGCTGACCGCGATCACCAGATCATCTGCTGTGAGCGTCGTTTCCCGATAGCGGAACTCAGACGCGGTTTCCACGCGCGTGGGCGCGCCCACGAGGGTCTCGATCCAGTACTGTCCGACGAGGCAGGCATGGTAGGCGGTCCCGCAGGCGATCATCTGGACCGAGCGGACCTTCTTGAGGATGTCGGCGTTCATGCCGCAATCGCGCTCGAGGACGCCCTTGAGCGGGAAGAAGCGCCCGCGCATCGTGTCCTCGCACGAGGACGGCTGCTCCATGATCTCCTTGAGCATGAAGTGGCGGTAGCCGCCTTTCTCGGCCATCGTGCGGTCCCAGGTGATGGTCGTGGGCGTCTTGGCGAGCCTCTTGCCCTCGAGGTCGAAGAAGGTCACCCCATCGCGCTTGAGCACGGCCATCTCGCCGTCCTCGAGGAAGACGGCCTGGCGCGTGTAGGCCAGAAACGCGGGGATGTCGGAGGCCAGGAAGTTCTCCCCCTCCCCGAGCCCGATGATGAGCGGAGAGGCGGTCTTGGCCGCGACGATGACGTCGGGGGCCTTCGACCAGACCACGGCGACGGCATAGGCGCCGCGGACCTCGTTGAGCGCCAGGCGCACTGCCTCGAACAACAACGGGTCGTTGAAGCCGGGCTTCTGCGCGGAGCCGGCCTTCTGCAGCTGGGCCAGCTTCTCGGCGACGAGGTGGGCGATCACCTCGGTGTCGGTCTCGGACTCGAACTTGGCGCCCGCGGCCGCGAGGCGGTCCTTGATCTCGAGATAGTTCTCGATGATGCCGTTGTGGATGACCGCCACGGACCCGGTGGGATCCGTGTGGGGATGCGCGTTCTCCTCGGAGGGCTTGCCGTGCGTGGCCCAGCGCGTGTGACCCAAGGCCGTCGAGCCCGCGAGGGGCTGGGTCGCGAGGACCTTCTCCAGATTCGTCAGCTTGCCGGGCGCGCGGCGGCGCTCGATGACCCCGCCCACAAGGGAGGCGAGCCCCGCCGAGTCATAGCCGCGGTACTCGAGCTTCTTGAGGCCATCCATGAGGATCGGGACGGCCGCCTGAGGCCCGACATAGCCGACGATGCCGCACATGCGTCAGTCCACCAGGCGGCGCATCTCGGAAACGGCGGTCTTCAGCCCCACGAACATCGAGCGGGCCACGATGGAATAGCCGATGTTGAGCACGCTCATGTGCGGCACGCGCGACACGGGAGCCACGTTGTGGTAGTCGAGGCCGTGCCCCGCGTGGACCTGCAGGCCCATCTCCCAGGCCATGTAGGTGGCCAGCTCCAGGCGCTCCAGCTCCGACTTCTGCTTGGGCTTGGCCGTGGCGGAGGAATAGTCGCTGGTGTCGAACTCCACGACGTCGGCGCCGAGGTTGCGCGCGGCCCGGACGTTGCCGGCCTCGGGCGCGATGAACAGGCTCACCTCGAGACCCGCCTTCTTGAGCCGGGACACGGTCTTGCCCAGGCTCTTGAAGTTACGGATCACGTCGAGGCCGCCCTCCGTCGAGACCTCGCCGGGCCTCTCGGGCACGATGCAGACCGAGCTGGGCTTGGCCTTCAGGATCAGGGCGACGATCTTCTTGTCGTCGGAGATCTCGACGTGGGTCTCCCCCTTGAGACGGCAGAGCTTGAAGATATCCGCGTCCTGGATGTGGCGGCGGTCGCGCCGCAGATGGCAGACGATCATATCCGCGCCGGCCTGACGCGCGACCTGAGCCGCCGCGACGGGATCCGGGTCGATGTCCAGCCGCGCCTGGCGAAGGGTGGCGACATGGTCGATGTTCACGCCGAGCTTGATCCGTTGTTCCGACATCCTCATGAGTGAGCCTCCTCGGTCTGTCCCGTCTCCGTCAGATAGGTCCTTGCGATCCCACCGGCGATCTTCGCGTTCTCGGCCTTGCGCGGCCCCTCGACGAGCACGCGCAGCGAAGGCTCGGTTCCCGAATAGCGCACGAAGACGCGTCCTCGCCCCGACAGGGCCTTGGCGGCGCACGCGATAGCGCCCTGGGTATGCGGCAGCCCCTCGAGTGACGGCTTGTGGCGCACAGGCTGGTTGAGCAGCGTCTGGGGCGTGGGCGCGTAGAGCCGGCGCAGCGCGCTCATCGGCTTGCCCGACTCGCGCCAGGCCGCCAGCGTCTGGAGCGCGGTCAGGATCCCGTCTCCCGTGGGCGCGAAATCGCGGAAGACCACATGCCCCGAGTTCTCGCCGCCCAGGCTCAAGCCCTCGCGCTCGATGGCCTCGGTCACATGCCGGTCGCCAACGGGCGTGGTCACGACCTCCACGCCCCGCTGGTTGAGGAACCGGATCAATCCGAAATTAGACATGACGGTGAGCGCCACCTTGCCGCCCTTGAGGGCCCCGGTGCGAAGCAGGCGCGCCGCGGCGGCGCCGATCACCGCGTCGCCGTCCAGGAGCGCGCCCTTCTCATCGCAGAACAGGGCCCGGTCGGCGTCGCCGTCGAAGGCGACGCCCGCGTCCGCGCGGCGGCGACGAACCTCGCGGGCCATGGTCTCGGGCGATAGCGCCCCGCAGCCCGCATTGATGTTCCGCCCGTTCGGCCGGACGCCGAGCGCAATGACCTCGACGCCGAGGGACTCGAGGAGCTTCGGAGCGAACCCGGCGGCCGCCCCATGGGCGCAGTCCACCACGAGACGCGCGCCTTCGAGGTCGAGCCCCGCGGGCAGGGAACTGCGCAGGAAATCCACATAGAGCGCGACGCTCTCCAGGCCGGAAGCGAGGAGCCTCTTGCGGGCGGCGGGGATGGGCCGGGCCGCGCGGATGCGGCGCTCGGCCTCATGTTCCATGGCGGGCGTCATCTTGAAGCCGAGGCCGTCGAAGAACTTGATGCCGTTATACTCCGCGGGGTTATGGCTGGCCGAGATCACGACCCCGGCGTAGCAGCCCAGACGCGGAGCGAGGAAGGACACCCCCGGCGTGGGGATCACCCCGAGATCGACCGCCTCAACGCCCGCGGCGGAGAACCCGGAGACCAGGGATCTCTCGAGGGAGGCCCCGGAGCCGCGCGTGTCGCGGCCGATGGCGATGCGAGGGGCCCGGCCGTTGACCTTGACGCCTGAGCGCTCCAGGAGGACGCAGGCCCCGTGATAGGCCAAGGCGCGGATGGTCTCGGGCGTGAGAGGCTCCCGCCCGGGGATGCCGCGCACGCCGTCGGTGCCGAAGAGCCTGCCGCTCACGTGGCCTCCGCGACGGCCTTCAGCGCGTCGAGCGCCCTGCGGGTGTCTCGGACGTCATGGACACGCAGGACCGACACGCCGGAGAATCCCGCCCACGCCGCCATCGCAAGCGAGCCGGAGAGCCGGTCCTCGGGGCCGGAATCCGGGGAGATCCTGCTCAGGAAGGACTTTCTCGAGACGCCGAGAAGGACGGGGGCGATCGATGAGAATTCACCGACGTGCTTGAGAAGGGAGAGGTTGTGCCCGTGGTCCTTGCCGAAGCCGATGCCGGGATCCACCCAGACCTTCGCCGGGTCGCCTCCGGCCTCGACAAAAACTTCGAGCCTCTCGCGAAAAAAGGAGGCGACCTCACTGACGACGTCTTCATAGCGCGGGGCGGACTGCATCGTCCGGGGGCTGACGCCCTGCATATGCATCAATACGACGCGCTCGGCGCGAGCGGCGACCTTCGCCATCCCGGGGTCGCCGCGCAGCGCGGTGACGTCGTTGATGATGCTCGCCCCGGCGTCCAGGGCCTCCGCGGCCACGCGGGCCTTGTCGGTGTCCACCGAGATGGGGACCTTGGTCTGCCGGGCCAGGGCCTTGACCACGGGGATGACGCGGACCAGCTCCACCTCGACGGAGACGGCCAGGGAGCCGGGGCGCGTGGACTGTCCGCCCAGGTCGAGGTAGTCCGCTCCTTCCTCGGCGTGCCGTAGCGCCTGCTCGACGGCCCTCTCAGCCGATACGGCGCGGCTGCCGGGGTAGAAGGAGTCCGGGGTCGCGTTGACGACCCCCATCAAGAGGGGCGCGCGGAACGAGGCCGCGGAGGCGTCCCTCTCGAGGTCAGGCGCGGGCAGCCAGGAGGATGGCATCCACGTCCTCGCCGTTGAGGATTTCGCGATCGAAGAGGGACTGAGCAAGATTATCGAGGGCTTTTCTGTTGTCCGTCAGTATCTTGCGCGCGCTCGACTGGGCGTCGGTGACGAGGCGCTTGACCTCCTCATCGACGAGCTGCATCGTCCCGTCAGAGAAGGCGCCCCCCGAATTGAGGTCCCGGCCCATGAACATCTCCTGGTCCGGCTTCTTGAGCGAGAGGGGGCCGACCTTGTCGCTCATGCCGAACTCCATCACCATGCGGGTCGCGTAGGCCGTCGCCTTCATCAGGTCGTCGGCGGCGCCCGTCGTGACGTCCTCGAACGCGAGCTCCTCGGCAGCGCGCCCGCCGAGCAGGATGGCGAGACGGCTCAGGATGTCCCCGCGGGAGGTCAGGTACTTGTCATCGATCGGAAGCTGAAGTGTGTAGCCCAGCGCGTGTCCGCGGGAGACGATGGAGACCTTATGGACGGGATCGGTGCCCGGGAGCATCTTGGCGACGAGCGTGTGGCCCGACTCATGATAGGCCACGACCTTCTTCTCCTTCTCGCTCATCATGTTCGAGCGCTTCTGCGGGCCGGCCATGACCCGCTCGATGGCCTCCTCGAGGTCGGAGAGATCCACGGCCTCCTTGCTCTTGCGCGCGGCGAGCAGGGCCGCCTCGTTGATGACGTTGGCGAGGTCGGCTCCCGTGAACCCCGGGGTGCGCCGCGCGACGACGGAAAGGTCAGCGCCCAGGGCCATCTTCACGGCCTTCGAATGGACCTCGAGGATGGCCTCGCGCCCCTTCTTGTCCGGAACGGGCACGCCGATCTGCCGGTCGAAACGCCCCGGGCGCAGCAGCGCGGGGTCGATGACGTCGGGACGGTTGGTGGCCGCGATGAGGATGATGCCGACGTTCTGCTCGAAGCCGTCCAGCTCGATGAGGAGCTGGTTCAGGGTCTGCTCGCGCTCGTCGTGGCCGCCGCCGATGCCCGCGAAGCGGTGGCGCCCGACCGCGTCGAGCTCGTCGATGAAGATGACGGCTGGGGCGGCCTTCTTGGCCTGCTCGAAGAGATCGCGCACACGCGAGGCCCCCACACCCACGAACATCTCCACGAACTCGGAGGCGGAGGCCGAGAAGAACGGGACGCCCGCCTCTCCCGCCACCGCGCGCGCAAGGAGGGTCTTTCCCGTTCCGGGAGGCCCGAAGAGGAGCACGCCGTGCGGCATCTTGCCGCCCAGCTTCTGATACTTATCCGGGTTCTTCAGGAAGTCCACGATCTCATGGAGCTCCTCCTTCGACTCGTCGCAGCCGGCGACGTCGGCGAAGGTGGTCTTCTTCTTCTTCTCATCGACCATCTTGGCCTTGGAGCGTCCGAAGGAAAGGGCCTGCTTGCCTCCCAGCTGGACCTGCCGCATGACGAAGAACCACCACAGGAAGAGGAGGAGCACGACGCCGCCGACGTTGAAGATCAGGCTGTACATGCCGCTGCGGTCGCGCTCGCCCTGGAAGTTCGAGACCTTGTGCTCCACGAACTCCTCGACCAGCTTCGGGTCGGGCAGCGGCAGTGTTCGGAAATTCTGAACCTGGCCCTTGGCATCGCGGTAACCGCCGCTGATGAGGTCGGGGCGCACGCGGACCTCGGTGACCTTGCCGTCGCGCAGGTAGGCTTTGAAGGCGGAGTACGGGATCTCGGTCTCCACGGCGACGGGCTTGACGCTGCTGAAGAGGACGAGGAGCATCACCAGTCCCATGGCCCACAGCGCCGCCTGCTTCATGTTCTTCTTATCCATCAGAGGGGCCTCAGGACGCCGACATAGGGCAGCTGGCGGTAGCGCTCGTCGTAATCCAGGCCGAAGCCCACGACGAACTCGTTCGGGATCTTGAAGCCGACGTATTTGGGCGCAAAAGGGGTCTTACGGCAGTCCGGCTTATCGAGGAGCGTGCAGACCTCGAGAGACCTCGGCCGGCGCGCCCGCAAGGTCTCCGTCAGGGAGGTGAGCGTCAGCCCGGTATCCACGATATCCTCGACGACCAGGACGTCCCGGTCCTCGGGATTCTCGCGCAGGTCGAGCAGCACGCGGATCGTTCCGGTGGAGGCCGTACCGGCGTAGGAGGTGACGGCGACGAAGTCCACGTGGACGTCGACCCCCGTGTCGATGGCCCGCAGCAGGTCGGCCATGAAGATCAGGCTTCCCTTGAGGACGCCCACGACCATCAGGCGCCGCCCCGCATAGTCGCGGGAGATCTGAGCCCCGAGCTCGCGGATGCGCGAGCGCAGAGCCTGCTCATCGAGCAGTATCTTCTGGATGTCGGGATGTGAGGGCGCGTCGGTCGGCATCGGGGTGTCAGGATAGCTTTTCGGAGCCATCCTTATCAAGGAAGCGGGCGGGGTGGACTCCCCGGGATATGTCTGCTACAATCCGTTCGGCATGCAGGAACCCGCAGAGTCCACGTTCTCCATCCTCGTCGTCGACGACGAAACCGACGCCCGGACCATCCTCAAAGCCAATCTTGAGAAGGTCCCGCACGTCGGCCTCCGCGTGGACACCGCCTGCGATGGAGAGGAGGCCCTGCTCAAGCTCAAGGAGACGAGCTTCGACCTGGTATTCCTCGACTATCGGCTCCCCCCTTCCGACGGGCTCGAGATCCTCGACAAGATCCGCCAGCACCACCCGAAGACGGCGGTCGTGATCACGACCGCGGCGGGCAGCGAGCAGATCGCGGTCGCCGCGATGAAGAAGGGCGCGATGGATTACCTGACGCAGCAGGACCTGCGCCAGGCCGACCTCGGCCAGCTCCTGCGCCGCGTCATCGAGATCCGGAACCTGGTCAACCAGAACATGGAGCTGCGCCAGGTCAACCAGATGAAGAACGAGTTCATTGCGAACGTCTCGCATGAGCTGCGCACGCCCCTGACCGTGGTGATCGGCTATGCGAACACCATGAAGGACGGCGGGCTCGGGCCTCTCAACGAGGCTCAGCAGAAGGCCCTCACCGCCGTGGTGGAGCGCGCGGAAGGGCTGATGGCGACCCTCAACAACATCCTCCGCATCCGCGAGGTCCGCGAGGGCACCCGGCCGGTGCTGCTCAAGCCCGTCGACCTGCGCGCCCTTCTGGAATCCCAGATCGAGCGAGCCGGCAAGGAGATGCGCCGAAAGAAGCTCACGCTGACGGCCGGGCTCGGCGAGGCGTCGGTCTGGGTGCTGGCCGACGAAGAGAAGCTGGGAGACGTGCTGGACAACCTCCTCTCGAACGCGGCCAAGTTCAGCCCTGTCTCCGGGAACCTGAAGGTGGAGATGGGCATGAGCAACGGCCGGGCGCGTCTCTCCATCACGGACCAAGGGCCGGGAGTGCCTCCCGAGATCATGCCCCACGTCTTCGAGCGCTTCTTCGCGGCCAACCAAGGCCCCACGCGCGAGTACCCGGGGCTCGGCCTCGGCCTGCCCCTTTCCAAAGAGATCGTCGAGCAGCACGGCGGGCGGATCTGGCTGGAGAGCCGGGGAGCGGGCAGCGGAACGACCGCCCGCCTCGAGCTCCCCGTCTGCACGGCCAACGCGGAGCCCTCGGTCGTCGAGGGAGCCGAGAAGTTCCGCAAGAAGCGCGTGATGATCGTCGAGGACAACCCCGACCTGGTCGAGGTGCTGATGCTCTTCCTGGCCAGCGTCAGCCGCAACGTCGAGATCTCGACGGCCAGCACCGGCTTCGAGGCGCTGGAGAAGCTCAAGGACTCCCAGCCGAACCTGATCATCCTCGACGTGATGATGCCCGGGATGGACGGATTCGAGGTGCTGGCGCGGCTGCGGCGCCTGCCCGACTCCGAGCGTATCCCGGTGATGGTCCTGACCGGCTACTCGGACGCCGTCAAGCGCGCGCGCGACGCCGGCGCGCAGGAAGTCCTCCTCAAGCCGTTCGAGAAGGACGTCTTCGTCAAGAAGGTCCTTCAGCTCCTCCAGGCGCCCTAGAAGAACATCCTCCGCCACGCCAAGAGCCGGCCCGGGCTGACGATCTTCCTCCTGGCCTTGGCTGCGCGCGCCCTCCTGCTCCACCAGTGGAGCCTCACGCCCTACCATCTCCATCCCCAGCTCGACGACCAGGTCCATCTCTGGTGGGCCCGGCGGATCCTGGACGGCCAAGTCCTGCGCGAGCGCGCCTTCTATCAGTCCCCTTTCTATCCCTATCTGCTCGCTCTCGTCTACAAGCTGTTCGGCCCCCATCCCATGCTGGTGCTGTGGCTGCAGGCGGCGGCCGGAGCGACGAGCTGCGTCATGATGCTGCGCGCGACCGCGCGCCTCTTCGGCGCGAAGGCCGGGCTCTGGGCCGGCTTGATGGCGGCCTTCTACCGTCCTTTCCTCTTCCAAGGAGTGTTCTTCCTCAAGGAGACCTGGCTCATCCTGGCCCTGAGCCTCTTCGTGCTGGCGCTCCTGAGGCTGGAGGACGAGGGGCGGCGGCGCGACGCGTTCTGGAGCGGCCTGACCCTGGGCCTGGCGGCCCTTTCCAAGGGCAACGTCCTGCTCCTGGCCCCTGTGCTCCCGGCGGCGATGCTCCTGCGAAAGCCGATGCGTCCGGGGCTGAAGCTCACCTCCATCTTCGTGCTGGGGCTGGCCCTGCCCATCCTTCCCGCGACCCTGCACAACTATGCGGCCAGCCGCGATTTCGTCTTGATCAACTACACGAGCGGCTTCAGCTTCTTCATCGGCAACAACCCGGAGGCGAACGGAAGCACTCGCTACCCTCTGAACGTCTCGTCACAGCCGCTCGAGGAGGAGAAACAGAGCACGACCCTGGCGGAGGCGGAGACCGGCAGGACGCTCGCCCCCTCCCAGGTCTCCCGCTTCTATTTCAGGAAGGGGTTGTCATTCATCCGCCAGGAGCCGGAACGCTGGCTGCGTCTGACCCTGTTCAAATTCCTGCTCTTCTGGAACAAGTACGAGCTCCCGGACAACTACGACCTCTCCTTCATCCAGGCGCACACGAAGACCCTGCTCTCCTGGCCGCTCTTCTCGTTCCAGTGGATCTCCACCTTCGCGGCCGCCGGCTTGGTCCTTCTTAAGGGAGGAAGGCCCCTGCGGGCCTTGGGAGGTCTCTACATGCTCTCGGTGGTCCTGACCTACGTGACCGACCGCTACCGCCTGCCCATGGCGGTCTTCCTCATCCCCTTCGCGGCGGGCATGCTCGATAGACTTTCCCAAGCCGAGTTCCGCGGGAGATGGCGAGAAGCGCGGAAGCCCCTCGCCCTCGCGGCACCCCTGCTGCTGCTGTGCAACATCACGCTGCTCCGGCGCACCGCGTACGACGAGTCGCAGGGCTGGGTGAACCTAGCCCAGGTCTATTACGACCGCGCGGAATACGGCCACGCGCGCGATTCCTTCCATCAGGCCGTGCGGGCCGAGCCGCAACGCCTATCGGAGGCGGCCTTCCTCTGCGGCGGCTCGGCGGCGGAGAAGCTGGGCGAGACAGATGAGGCCGCCGTCATCTATCGCGCCGGCTTGGAGAAACACCCGCAAGCGACGCTCCTGCGCGACAGGCTCGCTCGCCTCATGAAGTAACTCCGTCAGCGCCTTCGGGTTCGTCGGGGTGCTTGTTGATGAGACGAAGGGCTTCACGGGCCGATGATATCGAAGGTATCGGAACTCGCGCCGGCGCGAGTATTGCGGCCGTCCGCTCGAGTCAGTTCA
>Ga0208863_1001854_pt1 | contig 12108 bp, 13 predicted proteins | sample RifOxyD3_FD_184040 | JGI IMG/M metagenome (GOLD analysis project Ga0208863, IMG submission 184040) | Soil microbial communities from Rifle, Colorado - Rifle Oxygen_injection D3 (SPAdes) | ecosystem: Environmental > Terrestrial > Deep subsurface > Rock core/Sediment | place: Rifle, Colorado...
CGCTCATCACCAATATCCGCAAGGCCTTGGCGCATGTCAAAACGATTGCGGAGCAGTTGCTCAAGGCAGACCCATGGCACGCCCTGCTGAACTACATCGTCTCCAAAATAACGCGCCGTCCACCTCCTATTTACGCTCGGATCTTCACGCTGGAGGGAGGTTAACTGCCGAATTTAGGATTATCCATAAAAAAACTGTAGTCCGCCGGTCATATGAATTAATGCCGGTTAACCTTAAAAAAGGCTCTGTCGCAGTTGGTTGTTGATAATTGCTATTTACATGAAAAAGCGATTTCACGCGGGGACGCGGAGGTTGCGGAGCGGGGCAAGACCAAACTTGAAAAAAACAGTCGTTAATCGGTATATGTCGTTTTGCTTGCTGGCAATTGTTCCGGTTTTTGATTCGGTTTTCTCCGCGTGAGTATGGTTTTGAATTTTCCTCTGATTGAGTTTCAACAGCTAATTGCGACATAGCCTTAAAAACGCTGTTGTCCGCAGATTATATAAATTAACGCTGATTAAACAAATAGTTGCATATCAAGGCTAGTCGCCGTTTGGGTGCGGATGAACTGCCGTGGGTGGTCTGCCTGCTATACCAGTCAGGCTACTTTGGACGTAAAAAAGGCAGGAACCCTTACTGGAGTTACCTGCCTTTTATGGAGCTTCCTTGGAAGCCCATCCAACAAGTGTTAGATGCTGTAGTACATTTCAAACTCAACCGGATGAGTCGTCATGCGCAGACGGGTCACTTCTTCCATCTTCAATGTGATGTAGGCATCGAGGAAGTCGTTAGAAAACACACCGCCACGAGTCAGGAACTCGCGATCCTTGTCCAATGCTGCCAATGCTTCATCCAAAGAGGTGCAAACGGTTGGGATCTTTGCATCTTCTTCTGGTGGCAAGTCATACAGGTTTTTGTCAGCCGGGTCGCCTGGGTGAATCTTGTTGGCGATACCGTCCAGACCCGCCATCATCAGTGCCGCGAAGCACAGGTATGGATTGGCAGTAGGATCCGGGAAACGAGTCTCAATACGGCGTGCCTTGTCGCTCGCTACGTGAGGAATACGGATCGAAGCGGAACGGTTCTTTGCAGAATAGGCCAGCTTGGTCGGCGCTTCGTAGTGAGGAACCAGACGCTTGTAAGAGTTGGTGCCGGGATTGGTGATCGCGTTCAGTGCCTTAGCGTGCTTGATGATACCGCCGATGTAATACAGCGCGGTTTCAGACAGGCCGGCGTAGCCATTGCCCGCGAACAGGTTTTTGCCGTCTTTCCAGATAGACTGGTGAACGTGCATACCGGAACCGTTGTCGCCAACGATAGGCTTAGGCATGAAAGTGGCCGTCTTGCCGTGCTGGTGAGCTACGTTGTGAACTACGTATTTCAGTGCTTGAGTCTGGTCGGCACGGCGTACCAGCGTATCGAACTTGGTACCGATTTCGCATTGACCTGCGGTCGCCACTTCGTGGTGATGCACTTCAACTTCGATGCCGATGTCTTCCAGAATCAGACACATCGCAGCGCGAATGTCGTTCAGGCTGTCGACCGGAGGAACCGGGAAGTAGCCGCCCTTAACTACGGGACGGTGACCGGTATTGCCGCCATCGTACTTCTCATCGGAAGACCATGCAGCTTCTTCAGAATTGATCTTGACCGAACAACCGGACATGTCGATCTTCCAGTTAACCGAATCAAAGATGAAGAATTCTGGTTCTGGACCGAAGTAAGCGGTATCGCCCACGCCGGATGATTGCAGATAGGCTTCAGCGCGTTTGGCGATGGAACGCGGGTCACGATCATAACCCTTGCCGTCAGTAGGCTCTACCACATCGCAGGTGATCACCAGCGTGACATCTTCCATAAATGGATCGAGGTAAGCGGTAGACGGATCCGGCATCAGCAACATGTCAGAGGCTTGAATTCCCTTCCAGCCGGCGATGGAAGAACCATCAAAAGCGTGACCTTCTTCAAACTTATCCAACCCGACATACTTGGCAGGCACGGAAACGTGCTGTTCTTTGCCGCGCGTATCGGTAAAACGGAAATCCACGAACTTAACATCGTGGTCTTTAATCATTTGCAATACATCATTAGCCGACAACGCCATAACTCTCTCCCAAAGTATTAATCGAACAGTAAATTACAACCCGAAAACATAGACGCAGGAAACGTGCCACCGTGCATGGCTAAAGATAAATGCCTCTTGCATGCACATTCCCTCTCTCCCAAAGGGCGAGAGCGACAGGGAATTGCTGCGCAAGTTTCACGTTTTGCTACCTGCGTGCCAAGACGGCATTGTGCCATAAGCCCGCGACCTAACACAAAAAAAATTCGCACCAAAAACGGGCGGTGCGCCGCAATGTCGCACTATTTCTGTGCGTGACTGCTATGTACATGGATGGCGCGGAACAATCCGTCACCGCGAACCAGCTCATCGCAGCGCGCCTGCAAAATATTTGCCTGCGCCCAGGCATCTTGCGGCAGATATAACTCGACATCTACCTGCCCCTCCAGATAATGAAACACCACGCGCCGGCTTAACAGATGCGTATCGCCCAGACGCTCTGCCAGCTGCGCCAGCAAAACCGGACGGCTGGGCAATTTGCAGTTGTGCTTGGCCTGCATATCGTCTTCCGGATCAATGTGCACCATCACATCCATCACATGATGATTGTTGAGCACGGCCGCACGGGCAGACTCAGCGATGTAATGCCCTTCGGAAACGCTGATCTTGGGATCAACCAGGATGTGCGCATCGACCAGCGCATTGTCCGCCATCTTGCGCGTGCGCAAATCGTGCAAACCCAGCACACCGTGGGTATTTAACAAAGTTTGGCGTATCGCTTCGACCTGCTCGGCATCCAGACCCGTATCGATCAACTCCGACAATGCTTCCAGCGCCAGTTTGCCGCCCATGTGCGCAATCATCACACCCACCACCGCCGCCGCAACCAGATCCAGAAAAGTATAGCCCAGCAGATTGCCGATAATTCCGACCACGACCACTAGCGAGGAGGCGGCGTCCGAACGGGCATGCCATGCATTGGCCACCAGCATCTGCGAGCGCACCCTGAGGGCGACCGCCAGCATATAGCGGAACATGCCCTCCTTGGCAAAAAGCGCCAGCAGGGCAACCGCCAAAGCCACCGGACTGACCGATTGCAAGGCGACCGGATGTTGTAAACGCATCGCGGCTGCAACCAGCAAGCCCGCCCCCAACGCGGCCAGCAACGTGCCCAGAATCAAAGTGGCCGCAGTTTCCACCCGCGCGTGACCGTAAGGGTGTTTGGCGTCGGCATGACGATTGCCGTGCCGGTTTGCATACAGCACCAGCACGTCGGAGAGCAAGTCGGACAAAGAGTGTAAACCGTCCGCCATCAGGGCTTGAGAGTGAGAAAAAAATCCGCCCGCGACCTGAAAAACCGTCAGCAGCAAATTGATACCGATGCTGACCCCGGTGCTTTTTTGCGCAGCGGCATATCGCTCGGGATTCGCCGGCTCAAAGTTCTCTTTGTCGATATGTAAAGGTTGTATGTGATTTTTCATGTCGGTTGCGCTAGTATGCTGCTATTCGGCGCAGGATAACATTTGCGCAAGGTTCGTTAAACCGAAAGATTATGGAAATTAAAATCATGGGAAAAATCACCTCTATCCTGCTGGCCGCACAACAACGCGCCAAGGATCTGAACCTGCCTTACGAAGGCGCCTTGTTTCCGGACGAGGCGCATGAGTTATTGCAATCCGCGCCCGGCGCAAAACTGGTCGATGTACGCAGCCGCGCCGAACTGGACTGGGTGGGCCGTATACCCGATGCAGTTGAAATCGAGTGGGCAGGCTATCCTGGCATGTCGCTTAACCCGCACTTCCTTGCCGCACTCGGACAGCAAGTCGACAAGGAGTCGCTGGTGCTGTTTATCTGCCGCACCGGGGTACGTTCCAGTGCGGCCGCAGCGGCTGCAACGCAGGCCGGCTTTCTTGATTGCTACAATGTACTCGAGGGATTCCAGGGCGAGAAGGACACCGAAGGTCACCGCAATACCACGGGCGGATGGTGTGCCGCCGGTCTGCCATGGGTACAGGGCTAATTTGATAAGTTGCGTATCCTTTTTGGAACGCGGCTATACCGAAATTTGCTCAGGCTGCAACTTCAGGCCGTATTTTTGAAATGGCTTTTTCCCAAAGGGGGCTATCAGATACGCCTGAGCTTCCAGCGGCATATTTTTCTTGAGGATGGCATTGATTTTTGAGACTTTCTGCTCAAAAAACTCGCCATTTTCGAAACCGTGCTGTAAGGATTTGTCGACAATTTCCCAGCGTCCAGACTTGCTACCTTCAACTTCTGCGTACACCGCCAGAAAACCGGCAGGATCGGCTTTGTGCCAGCAGATACCACCGCCATCGGGCAATCCGGCAAGACATCGTTTAGCAATCCACAGGTAAAACGCAAGCAAGGAAGGCGGTAGAGCAATCCATTTTCCGCCACAGCAAACAGCACGCGCCTGTTTATCGAAACTCAATGAAATGAAACTCAGCCCGGACTGAATTCCGCTTACTGTTTCGGCAAAGGAAACATTTCCCGATTGCAGCGATGCCGGAACGCCGCCGCGCAGACGTACAAAGGGAATTGCGGCCAGCATGATGCGCGCATCATCGGTATGCACCGGGCGACCATCCCGCGCGTGCAGCACTCTGCCTTGTTTGGGCGGGAAAAAGAAATCGGGCAATGACTCAAACGGGTCATTCACCAACACATGCGACAAGGCGTCCTGAGAACGGCCGAACAGCGACAAGGCATAACCCACAAAAAACCCCATGCTCTTGCGCCCGCCGGCAATGGAAACATGCAAAGCAGCCTGATCGTCACCGCAAAAATCGCGTACCAGATGCGAGATAAAATCGGCGGCGCGCAAGTTATCTTCCGGCGTGCGAATATCGCTTAGCGGTTGCCCGGACGGATCGGGAATTACATGAATATGACGGGCAGGAAAGCTGATGGAGGGTAAATCGTACTCCCGGCAAAGCGCATGAAACTGCCCTGAGTTTTCGTCCAGCAGAGATAGCCGCACCCTTTGGGCGCCTTCCAGCGTGGTGATGACATGCACCTCAGTGGGGACAAACTTCTCGTCGCCAGCCACCGCCAATGCATACAGCGTTTCCGTGACAATCTGTGGGGTTAGCCCGGTCACGGCAAGCAAAATACGGCGGGGAAATTGATTCGTGTCCATACTACTTGCCCTTATTTGCAGTTGAAGGGTTTGTGGGTGCGAATTCATTCGCACGCTTCCAAATCTGAACGGGCTCGCGCAAATTCGCAATATCCATCGGTCCCATCAACTTAATTCTGGATTGGCGGCAACGCTCGACCAATATGTGCGTAGGTGGTTGTGCGCTCAACAACCATGTTTCTCCAAACAAGCCCCGTGCCGATTCGCCCAGACTCTTCAACTTATATGCCAGTTCGTTATCATTGACACCTTCAACAAATCGAAGCGTTTTGCATTCCACAAACAGCAACTGGTTGCGCTGGCAGGCAAGCACATCAAATTCATTCTTCACTTTATCCAGAGCATCTTTGCCAGTCTGTTCGGGAGCGACGTTCACACCCAGACGCACATCAAATACACCTTCGTCATGAATCACATGGAACGCATATTCCTCCAGCCAGCCACCACAGACAAATCTGGCTCCTTCTGCGTCAATAAATCCAACATCCGTACTCCCGTCTTCCCAGCCGAGCACACCCGCTTTTTGCAATTCGCGCAAGGCATTAACCCAAGGGCTGGATGAATGCGGTGCATAATCAAGCCGTTGCAAAGGTTCAATCAATTTCTCACTACTCTGATCCAGAGCATGGCTGGCAAGCTTGTTCATGACACCAAAAAACCGATCCAGCTTCACCGCATGTTTTGCCAAATACTTGGCCGCAGCCTTGCGGCGTGTTGCTCGCTCCTTATCCCATTGGTCGCTCACTGCACCGTTATAACGTAACCCTTGTGCGGCTATATAGTGCGGCACGTCCAGCACATCCCGCATCACTTCTGATGGCGGAACATGACCATGTTGGTCGGGCAGAAATTCGATCGTTCCATGCCTTGTATCGGTATAAATAATGCGATTCGCGAACCCGCGAAAAAACTCGACAAAGCCGATCGACATGAGTTTAGTTCCACCCGTTGCATTCAGAACCAACTCTGCATCAGGATGTTCGTTTTGGATTTTTGCAATCAAAGTTAATGCAAACTCGTGAATGGATGACAAGCCAACATCTGGAGCCTGATCAATAATCGCAGCACGCAATTCTTCTTTTTCAATCAGCTTTTTCAAGCGCTGATCCAGTTTGCGACGGGACATTTCCTCAGAGGTCACCAAATACACAACATCGGGCTTTTCCATCAAAACGGGAATGAGATTAGCAAGTATTTGTTCTGACACAATCACCACATGAATCAGCATCTTCAGCTCTCTTCCGATTTGGTTATCTCAAATTCTTCCAGCCGCGCAGCTGCCGCAAGCAACTCTTCCGCGCTCAATTCCCTGCCGCGCCACTCAAACGGCAAATCCAGCGACAGATTGAGATAACGCGCGCCACGAGCGCAGACCGCTGCCGCCAACTGTACCGGCAAAGTGCCGATCACTGTATCACACGGCGCAACATCTTCTACCGCAAGGTGCGGCACCCAATGATCGACCGTGATCCCCTGCCTCTCTGCCCACGCGACTGCGCCAGAATGACGCGAAACGAACCAGACTGCCATACAATCTCCGGGTGAAAAACAGTATTCAAATACCATCCGATGGCTGGTCTGAAACTGATTGCATGGTACTGAATTAACTCAGCGCTATCAGCAATGGCAAGCTTGCCGAATGTCACGATTTTCATCAGGATTGCGGTTACTTGAGACGGTTACATGATTTTTCGTAAGCTCTGGTAAACATCTTTGCTGCCAGCTGCAAATTTCCCAGCTCATAGAAAGCCAGCATGGACAGGATGTAATCCTTTTTCCCAAAATCGATGAATGAGATCGGCGCCAGCCCGGCTTTTAATAGCGGCACATTACACATCGCCCGCGAGGTGCGTTTATTTCCATCCATGAACGGCTGAAGGTAGGGGAGTCGGGTAAGCAGGTAGAACGCGCTTTCGAGCGGTTCATCAATGGCAAGTGATTTTTCTAAAATCCGATCGAGCATCGTCTGCACGTAACCTGTTCCCGGACGCAAAGGCGGTGCGTAGGTGCTTAAAGCAATTTGCACATCCGCGCCCTCATAATTTCGAATAACGCCAAGTTGATGTTCACTCAAAAAATGCGGTGCGTTCTTTAACTCAGGGATGTTGTGGTCATCCGTTAACCGTTTGTGAACTTCGTAAATACTATCAAGCGACAAATTATCGTATAGATATTCAAAGGCTTTTTTGTGATTCAAGACCAGGAAAGCATCCGACAACGGTTTACCTTCTGCTTTTTCACCATACTCAATCAAAGCCAGCGTATCCAGCAAAGAGTAAGTACCGCCTTCCAAAATAGACGATGCGCATGAAAAATCCACCAGGAACTGAACCATATCCCTTTTTTCCAATGTACGTGCTTCCGCCTTGTGTTTTAAGGCATCGGAGTTCAGTGCTGGCGAGTAGTTGAGAAGCTCTTCCTGAAATCGGGCTACCTTGCGCTCATAATACGGAGTCTCAAAGTATTGCCGAATCTGTCTGAGCTCGTCGGCATCACGGTAAACTCGTGCGGCTCCATTTCCAACCGGGATGATGAGTCCTTGTTCGACCGCCGATTTCAATTTTCGATTCAGCGTGGGGCGACTCAATCTCGTCAGCTTTTCCAATACACCCGCCGAAACCCCGGTTGGATATTGAGCGATGATTTTTAGAAAATCTTCCATGAGAGAATTATCCTTATGATAAATATCGTTTTTATTGTTATCTTATCATAATGCGATAACCTTTTTGAGAAGGAATTTTTACGATGCAGCAAGGTTTTAGAGTGTGGGCGTCTCAATCCCTTTTATTCGGGGCTGGGGTATTACCATCTGCGCTGCGAAGCTGATCGCTGACTTGTGTCTCAATCCCTTTTCATTCAGGGCTGGGGTATTACTGGTCTCGCGTCAACTATCACGAGGCAAAGGAAGGTCTCAATCCCTTTTCATTCAGGGCTGGGGTATTACGTAAAAAATTAAAGAAGTACGAAAAAGCTGGAAGAGTCTCAATCCCTTTTCATTCAGGGCTGGGGTATTACATGAATAATCTTACCAAAGACCGCCTTCAAGAACGTCTCAATCCCTTTTCATTCAGGGCTGGGGTATTACAGTTCGGTGTGATTTTCTCCTTTATTTTCAATGGCCTGCAAAATCACTTCGCAACAAATAAGGAAATTCATGGACTTATATCGGTTTGTTTCAGTTTTTCAAAATCGAGCCGCCATGGTAACAGACTCCCCGGTCATGCGGGTATCACAATGTGCAGGGCAGGACGCTCCAGTGTATGCCCTCCGGCAGGGTGGCGCGACCGATGCGTTCCTGCAAACCGCGTTCAGGAAGCGGATAACAGCGCAGATCATCGGTGTCCGGGTCGATCAGTGCGATCAGTTCATCGAGACAACGTTGCTTGTCACGTTCCGTTCCGGCCAGCAGAAATATGCTGTATTCGATTGGCGTGGCGTGACGCAGCATGACGCGATAGATGCGCTGCAGGCGTTTGGGGTCGGTAATGTCGTAACCGATGAGCCAGTTGCGCATGATCAAAATTCCTCTTGAACATATTTGGAATCGGCTGGCGTGAGGCGTTCTGACAGCTCATCAACCCGCAGGCTTAATTGTTTACGCAGCTTTTCGGCCAGCTTTTCCCAGTTACCATAAAATTTTGCCCTGCCGTTCTTGCCGAGTAGACAACCGGATTCGGTGGTGGAAAAATCTTCTACCCGCAGAATCTCAGCACGAAACAGTTCGAGGGCAAAGCTATCCACTTCGACACGCAAAGGCTCAACCATATCGCACGCCAGCGATTCGCGACCAAAGTCAAGCTGGTGATAAAAACCGATATACGGATCCAGACCTGCACCATACAGCGCCAGCACCGCTTCGCTGTGCAACAGGGTATAGCCCAGCGACAACAGGGCATTGAGCGGGTCGCGCGGCGGACGGCGATTACGCTGGTGAAAATTCAGGCGCGGCGGCGCAATGGCCGCCAACCCTTCGAAATAAGCCGCTGCACCCGCGCCTTCCAAACCGCGCAACGAGGCAATGTTGTCCTCTTCTTGCGCCATGATGCCGTCCAGTTTGCGCAGCGCCAGGGTGAGTTCGTAACGATGTTCCAAATCATGATCACGCCGGTAGCTAAGAAACGCATGCTGAGCCGCCAATTTGTCATGAACAATTTTATTAGAAAAATCAAGGCAGTAAACTAAATCTTGAGACAGCCGATATTGGGCGATACGGCGTGCGGCGTCGTTGTGCGGACGCGCCATCAACAGGGTAGGTTCGGCTTTGCGTCCGGACAGGATAATCACGCCAATACCACGGGCACCCAACTTGCCCAGCAGACTGGATTGCAGCCGAACATCGCCGCGCAGAAAGATTCTGGACAAGGGTGCCAGAGGAACCGTGCCGATGCGTTCACCATTTTCACGAAATACCAGGGCTTCACCATCGGCTTCAAGTTCCACGCCGCGTCTGTCTACATAAAGGCTGCTCATGCGATTCTCCGATTATTGTACGATCTCTTGTGCGAATGAATTCGCACCTACAGATGCTGCGTTTTCTTGTGCGAATTTGTCGCACCCACCTATCTGTTACAACACCATGAACGGGGCATTGAGCGCCTTGGTGCTGGCCTGCCCAAAACATTCGTTATCCATGCGCGGATCGAGCTGAAAAATATGTACCCGATCCTCGCTAATCTCCATCAAATCGCTCAAACTCTGACGGACTTCACGCAATTCTGGCGGAGTCAGCCAGCATTCAAAAAACGATTTCTGCCCGCCTACTTTGAAACCCAGCAGATAACGATGCACACGATGCAGACGGCGTGGCTGACAGATGTCATAACAGACCAGATAAAGGGTGCGGTAACTCATGCGGGAAGTGTAGTGATGCAATGCGGGCTTGTCCGTAATGGCAAGCTTGCCGATCAGAATGTAGGTCGGGATTCATCCCGACTTGTCGGGTTAAAACCAGACCTACGGGCAGGAGAGAATTCGATATTGTCCCAGGCCGAAGGAGGCTTCCTTGCCGACGTGAAGGTATTCTCCCAGGCGCAGAAATTTCATGAAGGGCGCAAGGTCACCGGTCAGCGTCCATGCGCCGACGCAACCGCCCAACTGCATGGTGCATTGCTGGCGCGCAGAGCGACGCGTCCAGTCACGCCATTCCATTTGCGTCTGGCCTTCGATGGCATGGGCGGCATGAGCCAGTTCGGCGAATTGCGCCGGCGTGAGCAGCGGCTGACCTTGATGATGTTCGGCCAGCAGGCTGGCGCGGCGCACCAGCGCGGTGAGCAACGGGCGGGCTGTCAGCCGGGAAGGAGACAAGGCATGACCGTTTTCCTGCAAACGCAACGGCGTGAGAAATTCCAGCGTGACGGAATTCGGCAGGTTTTGTTCGGTGAACGTAAGACTGTGAGGATGATCGGCCACGGTCTCACCGGGAAGGTAGATAACCATTTTTTCTGCGTGCGTTTCATGCGACACGCACAGCAATTCAGCCGTGCCATCGCCCGCGCCCACGCCACGCGCAAAGGCGCGCCGCCAGGCCATGATACACAACGGCAACTGGTCAACCGCTTTCCCTACCAGCGTGAAATGAAAGGCCAGCGTTTCACCCGGCGCACATTGCCGCGCACCCCATTCCGGCGGTTCGATGACGTAAGGCACAGGAGGCGTGGCGAGTGCCAGCGTAGCGGAGGCCGATTTCTGCGGCTCGAACACGCTGGTATAAGGGCAAGTTGCCGCCAACATACAACCGTCACAGGTTTTGGCGCGGGTGACACAAGCCAGTTGCCGCAGCGCGTGACCGAATGCGCCGCGTAGCGTCGAACCCGCGTATTCCGGCAAGCGAATAGCAGTGGTTGCCGTAAATTCGAAGCGGTAACGGGCGAGCGGGTAAGTCAAGGTCATGCTATTTGCGTGGCAAACCGCAGGCAGGCGCGAATATCTTCGGCTTCCAGGCTTGGATATTGTTCAAGAATTTCAGCCTCGCTATCCCCTTCGCTCAAATAACCGAGTATGGTCTGAACGGCAATTCGTTTACCTCTCAAGGTAGGCTTGCCATTGCAAATATCAGGATCAAGCGTGATGCGCCCGTCAAAATAGCTGGTCATGATTTTCCTTAATAATCAAAATATTGAACACATTAAACTTGTCCTCGCAGTGCCGCAAGTTTAAGTTGTTTACGTAGATCTTTAGCATCGAGTGCCATCAGCTTGCCCGCCCATTCCTGCAACATATCGGCAAGCGCCAACTGACGGGCAGCCTCCGCATCCGCTTGCTGTCGAGCCTCAGCTTCGTCTTGCTGGCGCTGTTGCTTGACCTGTAGTGCAGCAAGAACGCGAATTTGCCGCGCCTCATCCAAGTGCTGCAACCGTTCGCGTTGTGCCTCGCGTACTTTACTTGCGTGGGGTTGCAGCTTGTCGCGGAAACTTCTGGATACATGCTGATAGCTATCGTCACAGCTTTCCACCCACACCCAACCGAATGGCAGCAGCCCGCTTTCGGCTCTTTTCGTTTGGCTGGCAAAGCGTTTTTCAGTGGTCTCTGGTCGATAACTGGGCGGCTCTCCTTGCTTACCCAATATTTTGATGTCGCGCACGCCATTCAAGGTGACGGATTCCGCTCCCGAATGTTTACCCACGCGCAATAAAAAACCTTGTCGATGCTGGCGTAGTTCGTTCAATTCGTCATTGAGAAGACCATTCAGCAGTGCGTGCCAGGTTGTATCCAGCATAGGGGAAAGATGAGGGTGAGCCAACTCTGCCTGCAATTGCGGAAACTAAACAACCACCGGCTAAAGCCGGTGGGTTTGAAATACGGACTGAAAGTCCTGATACGCATCGCCTAAACGATGCGTCCTAATTCGGTTCCATTTGAAAATTATCGTTCTCTCTTGGCTCAAAGT
>Ga0208863_1001856_pt1 | contig 12102 bp, 13 predicted proteins | sample RifOxyD3_FD_184040 | JGI IMG/M metagenome (GOLD analysis project Ga0208863, IMG submission 184040) | Soil microbial communities from Rifle, Colorado - Rifle Oxygen_injection D3 (SPAdes) | ecosystem: Environmental > Terrestrial > Deep subsurface > Rock core/Sediment | place: Rifle, Colorado...
TTCACCTTTGCCCCGGATCGACGGTGGGAATAGGGGTCGATGGTGGGCGTCTGATTGTCGAGCCGAAACCGCGTAAGCGCTATTCACTGGATGAGTTGCTGGCCAAGTGCGACGCAGAAGCCGAACCCGGCCCGGAAGAGCGCGAATGGCTGGACTCTAAATCCACCGGCGGCGAGTTGCTGTAATGGATCGCGGCGACATCTTTCTCGTCTCACTTGATCCGACCTCGGGTCACGAGCAGCAAGGTACGCGCCCGGTTCTGGTCGTCTCGCCGGCCACCTTCAACAATGTGACCGGAGTTCCAGTGGTTTTGCCGATCACCAGCGGCGGCAATTTCGCCCGTGCCGCCGGTTTTGCCGTTTCACTGGAAGGTGTGGGCACTCGCACTACAGGGATCGTGCGCTGCGATCAGCCCCGCGCCCTCGACCTTCCATCGCGCAAGGCCCGCAAGTTGGAAACGGTTCCTGAATCCGTCATTGAAGAAGTGCTGGCGAAACTAACGCCGATTTTTGAATAGAGCCGAGCCTATTGAAGGCGTAGGGCTGGATTCGAGCTAACTTGACAAAAATCAACGCCTTACAAACACGGTCATGCGCGGACTTGATCCGCGTATCCACGTCTCTCCGCCACCAGAGCGACGAAGTAAAAGGCGTGGATTGCCGGAACACGTCCGGCCATAACGACAGGTTTGTTGTAACGGTTTGATTCGTAAAGATTCAATTCGACTTTAGCCCCTTAGCCTTGATCTCTGCCTCCACCTCGTACCAAAGCTCCCGGATCAGCTTCTCGAACTCGGTATCCTGAGGCTCCAGACGATACAGCTTGGCGTCTTCCAATTCCCAGTCCAGAGCTTTTTCCCCACCTAGCCGCAAGGCCTGCTTTAGGTCGGCCCGAGCCTGCCCACTCTCCCCGAGTAGGAAGAGTGCGTACCCCCGGTTGCCCAACGCCATGGCTTTGTCCTGTTCAGTGGAATAACCCTCCACCACCCGCGCCCCGTCCTCTGCGGATTGCCGCAACAGATTATGCGCCTTTTCCTTTCCATCCCGATCCGCCAAAGCCTGTTTGGCAAGTGTGAGCCGGGTAAAACTTTTGTTGGCCACGGCCTTGGCGACCTGCTCCCGCAGCGCCGTCTCCGTCGCCGCGCCGAAGCGGGTCTCCACCGCGTCGTAGACCGCGATCGCCTCATCCACCCGGTTCAACTTGCGCAGGGCGACCCCCTTGTTGACCAGGGCTCTGGCGACCTGCTCCCGCAGCGCCGTCTCCGTCGCCGCGCCGAAGCGGGTCTCCACCGCGTCGAAGGCCTTGAGCGCCTCATCCAACTGCTTCAACTCGCCCAGGGCGACCCCCTTGTTGACCAGGGCTCTGGCGACCTGGACGGGGGTAGCATCTGTGGCTGAGGCGGCTTGAGCAAAAAAGGTAATGGCGGTTTCTTGGTCGGCTTTGAAATACGCCGACAAGGCGAGTCCGAACCAATCCTCGAAGGTGCGTTGGTCTTCCGGTTTGTTACTGACCGCTTCGGCTTCCTTGGCGAGGGCCGTCCGATCCTCAGGGGGGAGTTCTTTATCCTCCCGCCCGACCACCTTTGCCACGCGTTCGTTCAACGTATCGACAACCTTCCCTGTCTGTATCTCGTGATTGTGGATTTGGTCTACGGATTTCTCGGCCTTTGCCAGAAAGGCGCTGAGTTTTTCTAAGGCGTCTTTTAATTCGTTTTCAATCTTCTCCCGTGCATCTTTTTTGATTTCCTCGCCCTCCTTGGCGATCCACTCCTGCACATCCTTGCGCGCTTTGCTGTAACTAAAATAGCCTACGCCAGCGACGAGAAGGCCGAGGAAAGTGAGGCTCACCGTCAGAACCGTAAGCGCCATATTGATGCTGCTCTGGGTATCGCCGACACGCTCGTTGATCCCGTCAATACGCCCCGCTACCCGGTCTTTCTCCTCATTCAGCCGTCGTTCGACCTCGCCTTCCATGGCGGTGAGTTTTTCCGATAGGGACTTGAGGCGTTCGTCCTGGCGGGCTTGTTCCAGGCGCATCACTTCGCCGGAGGTCGGAGCTGCGCTCTGCCCCCAGGCCGGTCCGGCCAGCAGCAAGACCACAACCGCCAACCATTGTCCCCAGCGCAACCCCATCTCGCCCACCGATTTTTTGTGAAACCCCCACCAATCTACAGGGAAAAATTGCATTCGCAACAGGGTCGCTAGAGAGCGACATGGCAATCGGGTGAATGCTTCCGTAATGTCGGCACATGGTCCAAGCTGGCTTTTACCGGTCATGCGCGGACTTGATCCGCGTATCCACGTTTTTTGGTTTGTCGCCGAGGCAATCAAATCGTGGATGGCCGGAACAGGTCCGGCCATGACGGAAAGAGGCGGAGTAAATTTCATTCACCAGATTGCCCTGTAGAGTACTGCGCGGCAGGGCCATTGCCCTCCCCCTGTCATCCATGCTAAAATGTGACACATTTATAGGAATGCGCCGCATGAATGAGCTTACGACAAAAATCGGCCCCAGTGGTCGCATCGTCATTCCCGCCTCTTTCCGCAAGGCCATGGGGGTGGAAACCGGGGACGAGGTGGTGATCCGCATTGAGGAAGGCGAGGTGCGCATTCTTAGCCGCGCGGTGGCGATATGCCGCGCTCAGGCCGCCGTGCGGGAAGCCTTTGGCCGGGACCGGAGCTTGAGCGAGGAGTTGATCGCCCAGCGCCGAACCGAGGCAGCCCGTGGCTAGGGTGGTCCTCGACGCTTCGGCCCTGCTGGCTCTGCTCAACGATGAGCCTGGCGCGCGAGTGGTGGAGGAAGCCCTGCCCGAAGCCTTGCTCTCGGCGGTCAATCTGGCGGAAGTGGCGTCCATCCTGGTCGGGGGCGGGATGGAGGAAAGCGGCGTCCGCAATCTGCTCCTCGACCTAGGCCTGACCGTGGTCGTCTTTGACGAGGCCGCCGCCTTTGGCACCGCTGCCTTGCGTCCGGCGACCAAGGCTTTGGGCCTCTCGCTCGGCGACCGCGCCTGCCTCGCCCTGGCCCGCGCCGAAGGCGTCCCCGCTCTGACCGCAGATCGCGCCTGGACCAAAGCCGAGGTGGGGGTGAAGGTGGAACTGATCCGCTAGAGCGGTTTGTTTCAGAGGCAAATACGTCGTCGCAAGTGAGTCCATTTGCTCGGGATTTGCTCTGACTTACTCCGGGTAAATTAGCCGGATCGGTTTGCGGCAGAGTTTCAGCTCCAGCGGCAAGACGGTCAGCACGTCACCATCCCCCTGGACGGCTTCCCCCTCCCGCCCTTCAACCTGGGCCGCAGCGGTCTTGATGATCTTCACATCAGGCAGCAGGTGGAACCGGTCGAAGGCCAAGGCGACGGCGTAGCGCAGGGTGTTCCATGCCCCCCCGCCCTCGGCCAGACAGATATGCAGCTCCGGCTCAGTCAAGCGCACGTCGGGGGCGCACTGGTAGCCGCCGCCGTAGAAGCGGGACTTAGCGGCGATCACCGTCGCCGCTTCATAGCTTTGCCCGCCGACCGTCACCCGGTATCCCGGATAGGAAAAGCGGAACAACCCGAGCAGGGTCGCCCAGACATAAGCCAGCTTGCCAAGGCCCACCACACCAAGGCGGCGCTTAAAGGTGGAGGAGACATGCTCCACCACCCAGGCGTCAAAGCCCGCTCCGGTCATCAAAAGGAACTTCCGCCCGTTGGCGATGGCAGGATAGACCTTGCGCCCCGTTCCAAAAGCAATAGCCCGAGCGGCGCGCATTGGATCGTCGCCTAAGCCCAACTCCACCGCCAGGACGTTGGCCGTGCCCATGGGAATGACCGCGAGCGGCGGAGCCTTGTCGGGCAGTCCGTTGAGAATCTCATTGATGGTGCCATCGCCGCCCGCCGCCACGATAACCTCAAAGCCCCTGGCGCGTGCGGCGAGAACCTCGGCGTGACGCGGCCCGCTGGTGTTGACCACCGTCACCTGACAGCCCAGATCATCAAGTGCGGCCACCACTTTGCTGAAATACCCGCGCCGCGCCTGCCCGGCGACCGGATTGCGAATAATCAAGACTCGACGCGCGTCGGAGGTCGCACTCGAAGAACCGAACGCCTTAAAATCGGTCGCCCCGCAAATCAAGATTTCACCATCCATAAACATTTGTTACTACAATGCGACAATTATATTTCACTTTCATGTCAAAATAAAGAATTGTGCGTGAATAGGCGTGATTTAGACTATACATGATATAGAAACTCCCATAAGTAAAGCCTCAATATCACCCGACGAAGCGGGAGCTTCTCATGAACGCCATACAGGAACGCCGACAGTTCAAGTACCGTTCGATTTGGATTTCCGACATTCACCTCGGCACCCGGGGCTGCAACGACCAGATGCTCCTGGACTTTCTCAAACACACCGAGTCCGACTATCTCTACCTGGTTGGGGACATCATCGACGGCTGGCGCATGAAGCGCGCTTGGTACTGGAAGCAAGGCCACAACGACGTGGTCCAAAAGCTGCTGCGCAAGGCCCGCAAGGGCTGCAAGATGTTCTACATCCCCGGCAATCACGATGAGAGCTTCCGTGACTTCGCCAACGGCCAGTTCGGTCATGTGCGGATCGTCAAGGATGCGGTCCATGAAACCGTGGACGGCAAGAAGCTGTGGGTGCTCCACGGCGACCAGTTCGACGGGGTGGTCAAGTACGCCAAGTGGCTGGCCTATGTGGGGGACGCGGCTTACGACGGGTTACTGCTGTTCAATCGCGGGTTCAATTTCCTGCGCCGCAAGCTGGGGTTTTCCTACTGGTCCTTGTCGGCCTACCTCAAGCACAAGGTCAAAAACGCCGTGGAGTTCATTAGCTGCTTCGAGGCCACGGTGGCCAACGAAGCGCGCAAACGCAAGGTCGATGGGGTCGTCTGCGGTCACATCCACCACGCCGAAATCCGCCACATCGACGGCGTGCTTTACGGCAATTGCGGCGACTGGGTGGAAAGTTGCACCGCCATGGTCGAACACGCCGACGGCCGCCTGGAGATTCTCCGGTGGGCGGACATGTACACTTTACCTCAACTGGAGAACACCGAAGAATGCGCATCCTTATCGTCTCCGACGCGTGGCATCCTCAAGTCAATGGCGTCGTCCGTACTCTCGATACTCTAAAAGAAGGCTTAGAGACCGCCGGTCACGAGATCAGCATCCTTTCACCAGATCGATTCCGCACCATCGCCTGCCCCACCTACCCGGAAATCCGGCTGGCCCTGTGCCTGCCCCGCTCGGTACGCGCGATGATCGATCAGTTCCAGCCGTGCGCCATTCACATCGCCACGGAAGGCCCCTTAGGCATCGCCGCCCGAAGCTATTGCTTGAAGCGCAAGTACCCGTTCACCACCGCCTATCACACCCGCTTCCCCGAATACCTGCACGCCCGAATCCGCTTCCCCCTGAGTTGGAGCTATGCCTTGATGCGCCGCTTCCACAGGCCGTCCTCAGCGGTGATGGTGGCCACTCCCACCATCGAGTCCGCTCTGGCCCGGCGCGGCTTTCGCAACATCCGCCGCTGGTCGCGTGGCGTGGACACCGAGTTGTTCTTCCCCCGCGACAACAAGGACTATCTGGAAGGCCCCCGCCCCATCAGTATGTACGTGGGCCGGGTTGCGGTGGAAAAGAGCATCGAGGATTTTCTTGGTCTGGACATTCCCGGAACCAAGTATGTGGTCGGCGATGGGCCGCAACTGGAAGAATTGAAACGACGCTTCCCGAGTGCCCGCTTTGTTGGCATGAAATCGGGTGAAGAGTTGGCGGCCCATTACTCGGCGGCGGACGTGTTCGTCTTTCCCAGCCGTACCGACACCTTCGGCCTCGTCCTGCTTGAAGCCCTCGCCTCCGGCGTTCCAGTGGCCGCCTACCCGGTGCCCGGCCCCTTGGACGTGATTGGCGATTCCCCAGCCGGAGTGCTGTGCGAAGACCTCCAGATGGCGGTGACCGAAGCCTTAAAGATTCCCGGCAAGGTCTGCCGCGACTACGCCCTAAACTTTTCCTGGGAGGCCACCTTCCAGCAGTTCCTCAGCAACCTGGACGTCTTTGACGCCTCAGTTGTCGAGGGGCACCAGGACAGCGAGAAACTCCTCGGTAACCCGGTCCCAGGGGAATAGCCGGGCCCGCTCCACACACTCCTCGGAACGCTTGGTCAGGGCCCGCGCTGCGGCCTTGGCCAAGTCGTTGTCCAGACATCCGGCGGGAGTCTCCCCGTCCCCGTCCAGCCCGAGCACGTCCTTGGGCCCGGTGACGGGAAAGGCCGCCACTGGCACGCCTGAGGCCAGGGCTTCGAGCATGACCAGACCGAAGGTGTCGGTGCGGCTGGGAAAGACAAACACGTCAGCGGCGGCGTAGTAGCGTGACAGCTCGGCGTCCCCGTCGGCGGTACGAAAATGAGCGCCCGGAAAGGCCTTCATCAGCCGCTTGCGCTCCGGCCCGCTGCCCACCACCACCTTGGACCCCGGCAGGTTCAAGGACAGGAAAGCGGGCAAATTCTTTTCCGGCGCTACCCGGCCCACGCACATATGGATGGGACGGGGCAGGTCCAAGAACGCTTTATCCTGCGGGCGGAACACCTTCATATCCACCCCATGGGACCAGGGCGCGGCGTTCTGGAAAAAGTGCTGTTTTAACTCCAGATAGACCGAGTGGGAGGGCGATAGGACCGCCCGCGACGGAGCATGAAAATTGCGCATGTGTGCGTACAGCCAGGACAGGGGAAGCCGCGTGCGCTGGTGGACGTACTCGGGGAACTTGGTGTGATAGGCGGTGGTGAAGGGGCGGTGGGTTCGTAGGCACCACGCACGGGCCGCGCTGCCCAACGGCCCTTCGGTGGCGATATGGATCACGGTGGGGGCGTAGCGCTCCAGCATCCGCCGCAATTGACGCCCTGGCAGAATTGCCAGGGGGATTTCCGGGTAGCTGGGGCAGGGTAAGCAAAAGAAATCGTTGGGCGAGAACACCTCCACCTCATGGCCAAGAACTTCCACCCGATCCTTAAGGGTATCGAGCACCCGCACCACTCCATTTTGCTGGGGATGCCAGGCATCGGTGATGATGGCGATGCGCTGATGGGTCATGGTGCGGCCTCCGCCGGGATCAAACGACGGCGCTTGTTTTCCTGATATCGCCGCACGAAGCGTAGGGTCAACACATACCCCAGCACAGCCCCACCCAGGGAGTAGGGTAGGCAGCCCAGCGCCAAGGCCGCGCCTTGCTCACTGATGATGGTCGCAGCCACGGCTTGAGCCGTTTCCCACAGCCCGGCGTCGGCGATCAGCGCCGCCTTCCAGCCGGTGGTCAGCGCTTGATAGCCGGTCAGATCGTCCCAACGGCCCCGCATCATTTGTCCCGTGACATAAAAGACGTAGTAGACCGGCCCCATGGTGACGATGTTAGTGGTCCACACCCACGCTAGGGCGATCAAGAGACTGGAGTCCTTTTTCCAGCCCCAGCGCAGGGCCGCCCACGTCGCCCCGGCCAGATACATCTGGAACGGAATCAGCGGGGTGAGCGCCCACAACAGCCCCACGGCCGCACCGCGAGCCGCGTACTCCGGCGGATGGGGGGTGCGCAGCAAAGGAATGACCAGCTTGTAGCGCAACAGCCGACGTAGTCGCTGTCCCCAGGAATGTCGCTGCACCCGCATCTCGCCCCTCCGGATTGCCCTTCATTTTCCTAGCGGCAAAGCGGCAGGGATTCACCCCCAAAATCAGACACGAGGCGCAATTTCACATCCCTGTAACGAAAGTGTTAGCTTTATGAAATAAAAGGATAAAATTTGTCACATACGGCAGAACACGTGGTCCGACCTCCTGAACTTAGGAACATCCCTACAGTGAAAGGGCCGTATTCAGATCGTCATGCTCGAAGGCGCTTTCCATTCTCTGGATTTCGCTCTCTTTCCCCCCCCGTCGTCGGGCAAAGGATCGCCAATCCCTGGTCACCATCGCGAGATCACGGATAAGAGCATCCGCATCCTTCGGCTTTATTGAGAACTCCTCGGACACTGAACGCAGCAACTCGATTGAGCACGTTCCATCATCAAAGTTGATGTTGGTCGCAAGAATCCTGGGCTTGATATCCTGCGGCGTCGGGTTGATGTCATAGGCCGGCGAGAGAGTCCAGCCGCTTTGGCCCATCCAGAGAAACCCGTGGTTCCGCAGATGGTCATCGGTATTTGACACCAGAACGGAAAAGACCACACGCTTGAACAACTCGACCCGATCCGCAACGGCCTTGGCCCCGTGTTCGGTCAGTGCGTCAACAATTTCGAGATAACTCCCCCGGTCTCCATCCCGATGCTCGGTCATCGACATGGCCGACAAGAACGGTATGCGCTCGCGGCCTTCACGATCAAATCGCCGCGACAGAAATATCGGACGCCCATCGTTTTCGATCAGATCATGGTCCGCAACACAAATGCCTGCCGTCTCCGCCAAATCCAGCGTAATGGCTTCCCAGCGCTCCATGGAGTAGCCATCGGCTTCCTTCGGGAACTTGGCAATGGACAGACGCCCGTGCTGGTCGATGACGGACGCCTTTGGACGTGCACCGCCGAGCGATGATCCTGGGGCGAAGATCAACAACAGATCTTCGTCACTTTCCTCCCCGCGAAGGATCCGCTCCGATGCCCCGAGCAGCTGGCCCAAGGCCACGACGCCCGGAACGCCAAAGTCCTGTGGAGCCTGAAATATCTCCTCACCCTTCCGCCGAAACCGCAAAGCGCCCAATCGGGTTTCATCGCAAACACCGAGCAGAAAATCAGTTTCGTGAAGGGTTCGCACGCCGCGACCTTCCCGCTCGGCTGCGCGCCGCTCCCGGCGACGCATGAGGGTACGACCCCAGGTGTCCGGGGCCGAGTCTCCCAAAGCCCCAAACATATCCTGACCGGCGGGGGGGCGAAACGTCCCAGGACCAACTGGCAGCGAGGGGATGATCGAAATGCCCAACGCATCCCTAATCCATTCTTGATCATATTCAAATGTGACCGTCTCCCGGCCGCGCGACGCATGTCGGCGCAGCCATCCGATGCGCAGGCAACGCCCACGCCCATCGAGAAACACTTCAATGTCTGGCATTATGAAAGGCCTTTCCGGCTGCGCTTGGTAGACGCGCGTTTGGGCAACTCCTCCTTGGAAATGCTCTGGCCGATATCATCATGCGCGGCATCGGCAACATCTGCGAGACGTTCCAAAAGGTTCAGCGCTTGCAAGACTGCTGCGAAAATGCCGATGCCAACGGACGGATCACCTTTTTCGATGCGCGCGACCGTTGGCCGCGAGGTGGCCGCCCGCTCCGCCACGAGTTCCATAGGCAGTTTTCGGCGCAAACGTGCGTTCCGGATGTCTTCTCCAAGTTTTCTAAGCGCTCTTCGGGCAGAAGGCGGGGGGCGATGTGGAGTTGGCATAACGATATCTTCCCGTTACATTAACTACAGTTAAAGTAACAGGAAGATAACATTAATTCAACTTCAACATTGCTCACATACGGCAAGATCAGACGGAAAAAGAAGAAAGGCCTGAGGTTTCCCTCAGGCCTTTCATGGTGGGCACGACAAGGATTGAACTTGTGACCCCTCGCGTGTGAAGCGAGTGCTCTCCCGCTGAGCTACGCGCCCGTCCGTCTTTGAAGGTCGCTATATAGGGACCGAGAGCTTGCGGTGTCAAGCATCCTTGGCGTACCCTGAAGGTCTCAATGCTAGGTTGGGAGGCGGGTCATGCTCAAGAAGTTCATCAATGCCGTGACCGGGGCCATCAAGAGCACGCCGTTCACCCGCAATCTGCATTCCCATACCAGCGGCAGTTGGGACTTGATGCTCTATGTCACCAAGTTCGGCTCCATATACCTGCAAATCCTCAACGATCCCTACCGGGTCGATCCGGCGCACATGGCCCACATCGTCGGCCACGGCCTAGACAAAGGCGTCGTGGGACACAAGGTTCACTTCACCACCGACCACGCCAAGGCAGCCCATCCCAGCTACCGGGTGATTCTTGCCTTCAACCCGCCCAAGGACTTCGACTTCAAGCGACTTGCCCACGGGGAGACGCCGCCCGTCGTCGATCACGGGGAAAAGCACACCGTCTTAGCGGCCTTTTGCAACAACGATCAGGCGCTGGTGGCGGCTGCGGGCTCCTTGAGCAAGGAGATGGGGGTGGACTCGGAGGCCTTTCACACCTGGATGGTCAGCCTCAGCACTCACCTGTTCGTCAAGGGAAGACATGCGAATTGATCACCCCTTCCCCGCACGGGGGTGAGCGGCGCGATGGACAGACAAGAGCTTGGCCGCGTCCACTTCGGTGTAGCGCTGGGTGGTGGACAGGCTGGCGTGCCCCAGCAAGTCCTGGATAGCCCGCAGGTCGCCGCCCCCCGCCAACAGGTGGGTGGCGAAGGAATGGCGCAGGGCGTGAGGCGTAGCGCTGTCATCCAGCCCGAGCAACCCGCGCAGACGCCGCATCTGCCGCTGCACCACGCCGGGATTAAGCCGCTTGCCTCGCGCCCCAACGAACAGCGGCGATTTTGCATCGGCAGCGAAGGGGCGCAGGGCCAGATAGTCCGCCACGGCCCTCGTCACCGCCGGGAGCAAAGGAACTACCCTCTGCTTATTGCCCTTGCCGGTGATCACCATGGCCTCGCCCTTTGGCGCATCCCCGACATTCAACCCCAGCGCTTCCCCCAGACGCAGCCCGCAGCCGTAGAGCAGGGTGAATAGGGCCACGTCCCGCTGGGCCTGCCAAGGCTCGTCTTGCAACTCAGCGCAGGCGTCTAGAGTTTCCAGAGCCTCGTCAGCACTGAGCGCCTTAGGAGCGGTCTTGGGTGGGCGGGGGGAGCGCACAGCCCCCAGCGCCGCATTGTGCCCCAGCCCTTGACGATCCAGGTAACGGAACAGAGTACGTAGGCTTGACATGGCGCGGGCCTGGGAGGCGCGAGACAGCCCCCCCCCCGAACGATGAGCCAGATAGGCGCGGAAGTCGCGGGGTTGTAAGCCTTCCAACTCCGCCAGTCCCGGCTCCTCGCCCAAATGGCCAACGAGGAAGGAGAGGAACGCCGCCACATCCCGCAAATAAGCGTCCACGGTGTGGGCAGAGGCGCGGCGCTCGGCTTCCAGCCAAGCCCGCCAGCCATCCAGGGCGGCCCGCAAGTCGCCCCGCGCGGGCAGATAGATCAGGGCTTTTCCGGGAGACATCGCCGCAGACAGTGGGCGACGATCTCGCCCAGAAAAAGCAACAATTCGGTCCCTTGGCCGCGATGGAAGGCACCGGGAAGGCGGGAGCCGATAGCCAACAGGCAGTCGGGCCGCGCCCCGCCGGGCACGATGCGCACCAGGGCCTGGGAGCGAATGAGCCCCCCGGCCGCGCCGTAGAGCCTCTCATCACCGCGAATGCTGTCAAACAGCACCACCGGCTGGCCTTCGAGCAATGCGTCCAGCTCACTGCGCGGCAAGATGGGCGCGTCCAGGGTGGCGACCCCGCCCGACTCCACGCTGATCAGCAGCGCCGCCGCATCCACCCCGGTCAGGGTGGGCACGTCTTGGTCAATGGCCGTCAAAAGTCCATCCAGCCCCTCCGTCGCCAACAGCGCCAAGGTCGCCATGTGGGTCTGGGTCTGGCCGGTCATGTTAGAGCGGGTGGTGTGGATCAAATGATCGGTGCTGTCGCGCAGCGCCTGCAACTCCTCTTGCAGATTGCGCACCATAAATTGTTGCAGATCGGCAACATTCGCCCCGCCCTTGCGGGTGAACCGGGCCGGGGGCAAGGACGCGGCGATCAGATCGGCGTAATCCTCTAAAAACTCGGGATGGGCCCGGATGTAGTCGGCCACTTGAGCTGCGGCAAGTGGGGCCGGAGTGGGAGTAGCGGCGTCGGGACGCTTGATCAAAAACTCATCCTCCGCGTTGCGCGAATTGTCAGGGCGGGTAGAGTGTAGCCTATGTCGAAGCCCCTCGCCAATCCCCGCCGCGTTTTCGGCCCTTGTGACCGTATCGCGGTGTTGTTGCCCTTGCCCTTGGCCGGGGCCTATGACTACCGCATCCCCGAGGAGATGACTTTGGGGGAAGGCGATGTGGTCGAAGTTCCCTTGGGACGGCGAGT
>Ga0208863_1001864_pt1 | contig 12048 bp, 12 predicted proteins | sample RifOxyD3_FD_184040 | JGI IMG/M metagenome (GOLD analysis project Ga0208863, IMG submission 184040) | Soil microbial communities from Rifle, Colorado - Rifle Oxygen_injection D3 (SPAdes) | ecosystem: Environmental > Terrestrial > Deep subsurface > Rock core/Sediment | place: Rifle, Colorado...
AATGAGCGGATTGAATCGATATCGAAACAACTCGTAGCATGGCAGAGGCAATCAAATCTCTGAAGTCAGAGCACTGTGGGATAGATTATAGGCGAGAATCATGTTCCTCACGAGGAATATGAGAGTGCCGACTTTTATCGATAGTCCACCGATTCTTTCGGTAATAAAAGATTTATGGGGAGTATTTCATCCCACAAACAAACAAGCGACTATACAAGCAGGGTACCGCAATGCGGACAATGGCAAGTTCGACAATGAGGGTGTTATTGCATACCTCTGGTCTTCTTCTCCTAATGGTGATGACAACGCGCAATACGTATACCTCCATCAAGACAATGATAGTGCGAATGACAACTGAAATGACCGTGGTCATGGGTTCCTTGTTCGTCCTTTCTTGGCGAAAAGATATTTATCCCACAGTACTATGACTTCACTTACCGATTTATTCCTGGCATATTTCGATTGCCGTAAAAACAAGCGCAATAAACTGGGCGCCCTTGCGTTTGAGTTTGAATATGAATCGCATCTCATCGAACTTTACCAAGAGATTACAGAAAGACGCTATATAATCCGCCCGAGCACTGCTTTTATCGTACGTGATCCCGTGAAACGCGAGATTTTCGCTGCCGATTTCCGGGACAGAATAGTCCACCATCTCATCGCTTTACGATTTATTCCTCTATTGGAGCGGGTATTTATCCATGATAACTACGCTGGTCGCGAAGGGAAATGAACGCTATTCGGCATCCAAAGAACCAAACAGTTTCTTCGTGCCTGTTCCAAGAACTACACACGAGATTGCTATATCCTGAAACTCGATATCGAAGGATTCTTCATGAGTATCGACAAAGCTATTCTATCGAAAAAAAGTGATGACCTGATTCAAAGATACTTTCAAGATGACGAGCAAAAAATGCTCTTGTATCTCACCAACCTCATAATCTCGAACAATCCTACAAACCACTGTATGATTAAATGAAACCGATATGACTGGGTTGGACTCCCAAAAACTAAGAGTCTATTTTTTAGCGAGCCAAATACAGGGTTGCCCATCGGTAATCTGACGAGTCAGATTTTTGCGAATCTCTACCTACATGAACTCGATGTATTCATCAAAAAGGAACTGAAGATTCGATACTATGGACGGTACGTGGACGACTTCATTTTGATTCATGAAGATAAGGAGTATCTGAAGTCTGTTGTTGGGAAAATTCGGAAGTTTTTATTGTACAGACTCAATTTGAGACTCCATCCGAAGAAAATCTATCTCCAACATTATTCAAAAGGAGTTAAATTCCTTTGAGCCTATATAAAGCCTCATCGGACATATATTTTAAACCGCACGAAAGGGAACTTCTATTCCATGATACAGGAAATAAATACTTTACTGGACAATACAGAAACTCTTAGTAAATCCGAGACAGATAGGATACTCTCTCAGATTAATTCGTACCTGGGTCTATTTTGACATCACAACAACTACCGCCTTCGAAAAAGAATGCTTCAGGAGAAATTTTCGGATAAATTTTGGAAATATTTTTTGGTAGATGATGAGTATAAGAAGATATTTAAACTCTCATAAGTTCTTATTACTTATTAAATACACTGTATTTCAGTATATCAAAAAGCTGGGAACGGTTCTCTTGGAAATCGATATTTTGTTTACTTTTTCCGACTGTACTGGAAGTATTTATGGAACGTTCTGGAAGAGTGAATTCACTAGAACTGGAAATATGATATGTAACGGGATTATCAGATATATTGGAAAGGATGAGATAGTTATTTTCGTAGGTTGTAAGAAAATAATTAATCATCTGTGTACTTGCTATCATAAGATTATCCGTATCCATTTGTTTACTGAAACCTTTTCGGAAATAAGCATTCGAATCGTTTCCGAAGCTTTGATTCATACCTCCTGTTCCAGCAATTCCATATGTCTTTCCAGTCGAATCATTTCCGATAATATTCCAGGCAAGATTCCCATCTTGTGAGACGATAAAAGAAACAGTTTTTATAATATCGGAAGTATCTTTGTTCGGATTCTTGGCAGAACTCTGGATAAGTTGTCCTTTGTCGTAAAAGAGCGGTATGAGTTCGAAATTCCCCGGTACGATGGTTCCTGTATAGCTCGTATCGGAAGCTCGGAGTATACTGGAAATAGAAGTTTTTTTCTTGGAAGAAATACCCTGGAGTAACTCCGATTCTTTGTCGGAATCCGTTATAGTATCGGAGAAACCTTCGCGATGATTGGAACTCTTGAGGAGACTGTATTCCAGAGCTCACTCGGCGCTCATATAAGCGGATATTCCATCCGAAAGAAAATGATTCATATTATTTTCTACCATAAAAAGATTCAATATGCCCGCTGAAAGAATTGTGAGAAAAGCGGTTAAGAGAATCGCGATTATGGTGGAGAATCAGGATTTGTTTTGAAGAGGGGAATGAATCATTTTTCTAAAGCTTGGAAATAAACAGTTCAAATAACCTTAGTTTTTCTTATAGACTTTTTCGCTAATGGTTGTTTCTATGGACATATGGGTATTTTTCGCGATTTCACTACTGACACCGACTTTATTCTCGATCCCGAGAGAAAACACGATAGTTGCTTTTCATTCCTGCGAGAGATTGGTTACTGATGATTCGCCAGTATTTCCCGAGAGAAAAAAACGAATGTTTTCAATACGGACACTTTCATTGGAAATAGCTTTTCTTATTCCACTACTGTTTTCTTTTCCTATATAACAATGAATTTTCATATCTTTCTGATCCATTTCGCTACAGAGAATAGGTCCACTGATACTGTCTTTCATAGGATAGTATTTATCTCCTCATTTGATGGCGAGAAGAATATTTCCATTCCCAGTATAATTATTGGTTTTTTCTGGAGAAAATCAGTCATAGTAGGCGAAATCGATTCATTTTTCCCGGATATCGCTCGCTATCTGTTCGGTGATATTTCGGACATTTTCCTGAACTGTCCGCATTACTTCCAACCGTTTGTTGATCTGTAATATATTGCTGTAAATCTCAAATACAGAAAGCATTATCACTGAAAGAATCGTGATAGAGACGATAAGTTCTATAAGTGTAAAAGCCATACGATTTTTGACCGTAGATGTTTGTATTTTACAGAAAAATGATTTGTTCATAAAAAGTAATAATGGGAATTATTGATTCTTCCAATCAGTGATAATTGTACTCATACTCTGAAGACGGTATCATTTAGCAAGACTTACGAAAAAAACCGTAACTTTGTAAGCTTTTTCTACTGGTATGGAAACATTCGTATTGGTATTCTTGGTTACAAGAGGTTCAAGAGACAAGAAAGATGCAAAATTCGTTTTTGTATTGGAAATATTGCAATCATGAGTGTAACGCCCAAGAGAATCCATACAAAGACGGATGGAAGTATTTATTTTTTGAAATTCGGACAAAACGGAATTCTGCTCATTGGAAAAATCGACGAGCTTTTTTATACGTATGTTTTTTTCTCAGGAAAAATTATTTTCTATGGTATAGAAAGCACCAGTCTCGAAAGTCGTATCAATCTCGGTCGAAAGTTTCGCAAGCTCTATGGAATTCCAATTTTTGAACTGTATCCAATTAGTATCCCTGAGATTTTTCAGAAGTTCTATCTGTTCCCGCATAATATTGGAACCGATAATTTCGTCTCTCGATTGGAGAGAAACACTGTTCGCACTCTCTATAAGGAGATAGGCTCCGAGAAAACCGAGAGTGAAGATGACTATTCCCACCATAAGTTCCAACACGGTAAATCCTTTGGAATTTTTTTGCATACGTTCAATATTTGGTTATAAAAATTATTTCTCTATTTTCACGGTTTTATACAGCGCTCCATCCGTTATAGCCTTCCATCCGATTCCTATCTCGAAGTTTGCTCCGGTTTCTGTCAAATTCTTGTAGATTTCCATTTCGCCCTTCGGTGCACTGAATTCCACAAACATTTTATCATTGTCCGGAAAAAATGTTGTTATGTTTACTCCGTCTTCCAGTTGGAAAGTATTGAGAATTTTTGTGTTTTCATTTTCTGTTATAGAGCGGGTTCCGGGAATAAACGCAAACATACGGACAGTATTCGACCCTTTCTCGAAAAGAAGTCAGGTATTTGCATTTTTTGTCGTTCCTGGAAAAATAAGTCCGTTTTGTGCGAGAATTTTTGCATTTTCCAATGTCTGATGGACTCTTTCTGCCGAAATTCGTACTTTTGAGAGTCTGCTATAATAATCGTAAGGGACATAGGATCCGACAAAAAGAATGCCGATTATGGTTATGACTACCATAAGTTCTATGAGAGTAAAACCGTCCGTCTTTCTGGTAAAATGGAGCATAGGGGAGTAAAGAGGATTATATGTTTCGGATTGTATGATTTTTTTGCTCCAAATCAAGTATTTTACAAGAAGCGGTGAACTTTCCTGGGATTGACGGATAAAAAACAAAACTAAATTTGCTTTTTCTATTTTTTCTATATACTTCTCCCGTTCGTGAATTACACATTTTTATTTTGTTTATTACATACACTATGGACGCAAAACTTATTCAAACTATCCAACAAGATTCTATTAAGGATGAAAGAGCAGAAATCACTACCGGTATGGAAGTGGAAGTACATCAGATTATCAAAGAAGGTTCCAAGGAACGTATCCAGAAATTCAAGGGTCTCGTTATCAAGACTCATGGAAAAACAACTCTCGATAAAACTATTACTGTTCGTAAAGATGTTGACGGTGTTGGAATCGAGAAAATTTTCCCGATTTACTCTCCAGGAGTTGCTAAGATTGAAATTCTTCGATCTTTCAAGGTTCGACGAAGCAATATTACTTTTATTCGAGACTTGAAAGGAAAAGCTGCTCGTCTCAAAGAAGTTCGATAATCTCATATATAAAATCGCATATCTTGGTAATTTCCGGATATGCGATTTTTTTGATTTTTTTGGCAATTTTTCTGAGTCTTTTTTCTCAGAAAAATGCCCCGAAAATCGATATAATAAATCTATAAAAAATCGTTTATTTTTCTCTTAACAAAGAGAAATCTTTCATTAACGAATAAAAAATGTATACAACTTTCCGTGTCAAGTGAATTTTATCTTTTGACATTGAGAGGAAAATGAATAAACCTAACACATCAACGACTCTATTTTACGAAAAAATTTCCAACAAAATTTATGCCTCAGGAAAATATAGACGTTTCTCTTCTTAGGGAGATTATCAAAGAACTTACGACCACCCTCAGAAAACAGGATTTCCTCACGTATTTCAAAAGAATTTCTCTTTTGGAACAAACTCCGGAAAAAATTGTTTTTTGAGTCGTTTCGAGTTTTATGCGAGACAATCTCGCACATAAGTTTTTTGATGAAATCCTCTCCGCTTCCAAGAAAATCAGTCCTCTCGTTTCCGCTATAGATTTCTGTGTAGATAAGAATATCGATAATCCATCGAACAGCAGTGTTATAGATTGTGCCGTAGAATACAAAGAACTTACTTCCAAAAAGAAAAAAGAAGAGATTCCTGGTACTGAAATGGTAGAAGGAATTAATAGCCGAATTATTAATAGTAAATACCGTCTCGAGAATTTCATCATCGGACCATCCAATCAGCTTGTTCATGCTGCTGCCGAAGCAGTTGTTCGTCGTCCAGGAAGCGCGTACAATCCACTTTTCGTTTACGGAGACGTTGGACTCGGGAAAACCCATATACTCCAAGCGGTTGGTAACGCCATCAAAGAACGATACAAAGATAAGAAAGTCATCTATACAACGGCAGATAGGTTTTTGAGCGATTATATCGAGAGCGTAAAGAAACGAACCGTGGATCGAATGAAAGAAAAATACCAATCCATCGATGTTCTTATTATCGATGATGTACAGTTTCTCGCTGGAAAAGATCAGACTCAGACAGTGCTTTACAACATCTTCAATACACTGTACGAAAACAACAAGCAGATTATCCTCTCAGGAGATAAGCCACCAAAGGAACTCACTGCATTGGAACCACGACTCAGAAGTCGTTTTGAATGGGGAATCATCGTCGATATCGGAATCCCGGATTTCGAGACTCGATTGGCTATCCTTCAAGAAAAAGCTCGTGCACGAGAATTTATCCTTCCGCAGGAAGTAGCGGAATTCATCGCCTACAACCTCGGTGCGAACGTTCGAGAGATAGAAGGGGTACTCAATCAAATAATCGCTGAATACGAGCTTCATAATATTCCTCCGACCATTGATAATGTCGCACGACGACTCAATAAACTTTCCATTACCGATTCGCTCATAGGAAATTCTACCAAGAAAATGGCAGCTTCTATTAAGACCTATGAAGAACTTCTCGATGCGGTTGCTGGACATTTCGGTATAGAAAAGAGAAATATTCTCTGAGACGACCGAAAGAAAGAAAATATGATTCCACGTCAGGTGGCTATGTATCTCCTCAAGAATCGGATGAACTACACCTATGAACGTATCGGAAATATTTTCTCCGGTCGAAATCATTCCGCAGTTCTCTACTCATGTAAGAAACTTGAAACTATTCTCAAAAAAGACCAGAATCTTTTTTATGAAATCAATATACTCCGCGACAAACTCGGAATATAAAACATAAAAATAATCCGCCGTGGCGGATTATTTTTATGTTATATTGCCTACGAACCGATTATATCAGAAAATAGAATTCTTCTCTTCCTGCGGAACTCGCTTCTAAATCAGAGGTGCTCGAACAGTCCTCGGTACGTTCAGAAATATATTTTCTGATATTTTCTTATATTTATCTAAATTTTATTTCTGCATCAGGAAGAACGCAACGACGAGTCCGGTTGTCTCGGTTCTGAGAATCCGTTCTCAGAGATGAATCCGTTGAACACCTTTTTCTTCAAAAGAAGAAATCTCTGCACTTGACCATCCGCCCTCGGGTCCGATGAAGATGTTGATTGGCGAATTCTCCGTACCAATATCGCGTAAATGTTTACTATTCTGTCCTTCCGTATGAAGTACATAGGATTGTCCATCTTCTGGAATGGGAGTTTTTTCCTCGAGAAAAGATATGCTTGGAAGTTTATTTGCTCCGCATTGTTCCGTCGCTTCGCGGACTATTTCCCGGAATCGTTCTATTTTTCTCTCGTTCATTATAAGTTTCTGACTTCTCTCTGACCGAAAGAATACGAATTCCTGTATTCAGACTTCCACTCATTTCTGGAGAATATACTCGATTTTCTCGTATTTATTGGGCATTGCCTGATAGAGCCGTATAGAAACTCCCGAATCGCACGTATTTGTAGAAGATTTCTCAAATACCAATCCTATTTCTTTCTTGGTAATGGAATCTATTCTGTATTCATATTCCTGTCCATCACCATTGAAAAGAACAATACTATCCCCGATACTTGATCGCAGAACCCGTGAAACCTGATGAACAAAAGAATCCTCCCCGATAACGATATCTTTTCCAAGTGAGAGATTTGAGAAGAAAAAGCGTTGCATAATAATAGGGAAGAGTAAGACTATAATGAAGATAGTGTATGAAAAACAAGAGAATTTCAAAATATATTCTCTAGCTTCCTGTATTTTTTGATAAAAAAATGACTTTTTAGGAAATCTCCGTACAATCGGCAGGAATTTTATTTTATATTGATATTTTGTTATGAAAATAGCCATTATTACTGCTATGAAAGAAGAAGCGGATCATATTATAAAACAATATAATCTCCAGGAAGTGAAGAGATTCCATACACTTTCTATTTATGAGAATAAATCTATGGTTCTTGCTCTTGCTGGTATCGGGAAGATTCAGGCAGCGCTTGGCACGGCATATGTCCTAGAGAATTATCAAATCAGTAAAATAATAAATATCGGAATTACTGGAAGTCTTCTCGGAAATGGGGCAAAAATCGGGGATGTTTTTTTTGTTTCCAAGATAGTTCAGCACGATATGTATCTTCCGTTCGATGGACCACATCTGGATTACGCTAAAAAAGAAATTATACTTTCTCCTCAGAATTATAGTCTTGATTGATTCGATTTTTCTGTATGTAACGATGCTTTTTGTTTGACGGGAGACCAGTTTATCGACGATGCACAAAAAGTTCTGGAACTCAGAGAGAAATTTTCCGCTCATGTTATAGAAATGGAAGCATTTGCCATCGCTTCTATAGCTCGAGAATACAATATGCTCGATAAATGTATTTTTATAAAAGCCATAAGCGACGGAGCTGATAATGATGCGATAGATGCTCATATGGGAAATCTCGATTTCGCCATGCAGAACAGTCTAAAGGTTTTAGAAAAAATATTGTTAAAATAGGAATTATTCCTATAATCAATTTCATTGAAAGAATTTTAAATTTTAATACTCGTAAATATGGAAAAAATAGCAAGTTTTATGATAGATCATCTCCGAATGTTCCCATGAGTATATGTGTCTAGAAAGGATAATATCGGAAATAGTACTGTTACTACTTTTGATCTCAGAATGACGAAACCGAATTTTGAACCAGTTATGAATACTGCCGAGATGCATGCAATCGAACATCTCGCAGCAACATTTCTCAGAAATCATACAGAATTTGGTTCCAAGATAGTTTACTTTGGTCCTATGGGATGTAGAACAGGATTTTATTTACTTCTGAATGGAGATTTTTCTTCAAAAGAAATTGTTCCACTATTGCAGGAATTATTCGCATTCATAAGAGATTTCGAGTGACATATACCTGGACAGAGCGCCAAGGATTGTGGAAATTATCTCGATATGAATTTGCCTATGGCGAAGTTTTTAGCAAATAAATATCTCAATGAAATTCTTCTCGATATCAAGGAACAAAATCTCGTATATCCGAGTTAAAGCGATTTTTAATTCTTATTGTAAAATTATTTCATATGGATTATAAACAGCATATACGAGAAGTCATAGATTTTCCGAAACCGGGAATAAATTTCAAAGATATCACGACTCTTATACAGAAACCCGAAGTTTTTCGGGCTTGTGTGGATGAATTGGCTCTTCTGATTCAGGACGCAGATGTCATTATCGGACTTGATGCACGAGGATTTCTTTTTGCCGGAGCGCTCGCATATAAACTCAATAAACCTCTTGCGGTAGTACGAAAAGCCGGAAAGCTTCCATATAAAACCATATCTATCGATTATGAACTAGAATACGGAAAAAATACCTTTGAACTTAATATCGATGCAGTAAAACCAGGAGATAAAGTTGCTATTATCGATGATCTTCTAGCTACCGGATGAACAGCTCGAGCAGCTTGTGAACTTGTCAAAAGACTTGGATGAGAAGTTTCTTCTGTAAATTGTGTCGTGAATCTTCCATTTCTTTTCGGTGAGGAATTTCTCAAGGAATACACAGTAAATTGTTTGGTGAGATATTAGGGTTTTAAATTTTTTCCTGAAAAATATGAATAGCGATCAATTGCGAGAAAAATTTAACGAACACTATGAGGAGCTTTTTGCTAATTATGATTTGGTATTGAGTTTACCTTATGTAATTAGCATTTTTTGATGAACTGCATGTGTATTCGGTTGACCTGTAATAAATCAATCGATTCCACAAAGAGCATATATAGGATTGAAGAAAAACAAGATTGAAACCTGAATTCAGATTATTTCTTACAAGAGAATAAACTATAAAACAAAACAATTGGAACAGGTAAAAAACGATCCATTTTATGCTCCGGATAATTGTTTTATAGAACAGATTAATATTCTTCTTCCCGATGCCCACGCAGACATCTCGATTATTACAGAATTTGAAGGAAAAAATGCCGATCTTATCAGTGGATGAATGATTCTCTGATTGGATATCTTGTATGAGAAAATAGATAAGGAAATGATTCAATTACTTAAAAAATCGAATTGTGAAATATTTCATCAAGATGAATATGTAAAATCATTATTGAAAAATACACTTCTTCTTCGAATGAATTATAATAAATCAACAGTCGGATGATCTTCTCTTGATACCTTTGTTACTGGATTAATTGATTCGGATCTTCCTGTAATGCACATACAAGAAAAAGACTTGTATTCAATAGATAATGAAACAGTCGGAAAGAAAGAAATATTTGAAAAAATAAAAGATTCTGAGGTTTTATACATCACTAAGAGAACGGAGGAATTATCGAATGTTGAATTCAATAAAGAACTTCCTTTTGATATTATGATGTTTGGACTTTGAGACTATCGAAATATCTGATGGTATCAGACTTTCTTAAATTGGTGAGAGAATTCAAAGTGAATGAAAGAATTATTAAGATCAGATAATTCTAAAATTTCTGATTCATTTTTTCTGGAGATATCAGGAAAAAACCATTTACTTCACAAATCAATCGAAGTTATATCTGCTTATATATTCCATGTCACGAAAGTATTTATGGATACGTTTTCGGCAAAAGAAAAAGTAAGTACACTTTTTTTCTATCTACGAAGAAATATAGAACTTATTAATACACTTCTTGGGAAATATAATCTCTCATCGTATGAATGAGAAGATAGTGATACATTCTCTCTGGAATCGCTTTTAAAAACTCTTTATCCCGATATTCGTCGAGATGATTATTTTATCTACACAACAGGATCATCCATTGATCTTAAATATGTTGTATTGATTCAAAAATCCCTTTCCACTTTTCCAGAAGAATATATAAATTTGGAGCTACAAAAGAAATTCAATAAAGCAGTTTCATTAATTTATTCGAGTAAAAATGATGGATTTGCTAAAGAATGACTAAAAATCGAACAATTCCTTTCCAATGAAATATACAGTAAAAACGGCGGTGAAAAAAGAATAATTCTTGCCAACCAAAATGGTTCAATAATTCTTTGTTCCAATCAAGAAGAAGCTTTTGTTAAGTCCAAATTATGAATACTTTTAGATACCATCAATAAAAAGATTTTCATAAATGGAGAGAAGCTTAATTCAAAAGATCTTTTATCTCAAAATGCCACTGTTGATGTACTTTCTCTTCTTTTGGAGAATCTTTGAAAGGAAATAGAAAGCTCTAGTCTCCCAAGATCTGGTTATTCAAAGAATAAAAATGAAATGGTATGAAAAATAATTATTCCACTTCTAAAGCTTATAGAACAAAAACTCGGGTATCATTTACCTCTTATTTGCAAGGGAAATACTCAGGAGTTTTACTTAAAACTCGATAAACCAGAGATAGATATTTTCGTTCTCAAGAAACGTTAAACACAACACAAATAACTTTTTCTTTCCTTTTTCCGTTTTTTTCTTTAGGTCAAAACATATAGTGGGTTCCATTAACTGGCAACCCACTTTTATTATGGTATACAAGGAAGGATTCAAGAATCCGGAAAAACTCGTGAAATTCATACGTGCTCAGACGAGAACCGATCTGCGGGCACTCATGAAGTGAATCGCAAATGAGCTCATCGAGGATTCGAACGGCGATATGCGCACAACCTATGACTATTTCAGTCTGGTGTTCGACAGCCTGTATCATGATCTTATTTTCAACAAGATTGCGATTCAGGAGGAAACGAAACAGCTTTTGGAGATTCTCGCAACTCCCATTTTCCGAAAAACTCCCGAAGAACAGAAAAAGATCATCGATGAGTATATTCTCTAGTTATCCGACATAGAATATCTATTCATAATTCATTCACTATGAAAAACAACACAACTGATATCGATTCTCCAGCGATTGCTTTGGAACAAATCAAGAAAATCGACAAGATGCTCGAAAAACAGGAACAGAAAAGTTCTGCTGTCGTTTATGACAAGTTCAAAATTCTTTGGAATAAACACAAGATTGCGCGGTTCGTAACTGGTATGGTACTTGCTGGAGGAGCGGTTGTTGCAACAGCTACCTGAGCTACTGTTGTTGCAGGAGGATTTATCGCAACCAGAGCTATTCTCGGAGCACTCGGCGGATATATCGCCACGGAAGCTGCTTTCGATATGGCAAATAATAAACTTATGAAAAATAAATTGGAAAAGCTTGTTTCCAGAATCGATTCCTGAGAATCGACAACAGAGCTCGAAAATGAATTCCGAAATATTCATAGAG
>Ga0208863_1001866_pt1 | contig 12038 bp, 10 predicted proteins | sample RifOxyD3_FD_184040 | JGI IMG/M metagenome (GOLD analysis project Ga0208863, IMG submission 184040) | Soil microbial communities from Rifle, Colorado - Rifle Oxygen_injection D3 (SPAdes) | ecosystem: Environmental > Terrestrial > Deep subsurface > Rock core/Sediment | place: Rifle, Colorado...
ATAAGTAATATTTATATCCTTCTTTATCAAATAAATAAGCATATATTAGTAATTGTAGGAAATGTTCTTCTGTTAATTCTAAGACACATTTTAATTCCCACACAATTTTATTACGTTTATCTATTAAATCTATACTCCCGTTAATAATTCGGTTTTCTATTGTATCAGAAACATACGTTTCGAAGAATATCGATTCTTTATTTAATGGTCTATCTTCATTCCATAATATTTTAATAGATTTCTGTATTACTTCGACAAATGTCTCATCTGTTAACCAATCATATTTAGATATTTGATTCTTTTTATAGTTATAACCAGTTACGTAATAATCGTATATGTTGGCTAAATATAGAAATATATAAGAATTAAAGGGTCCTGTGGAACTAAGTCCACAAAGATATTTTTTAAATTCTTTCTCATCATAATGTTGCTTATTATGCTTATTATCATATATTATGTTATAAATATTAACCGATTCTTTAATTAATAGTTCCAAATACATAGGTAAAGCTATACCATTAAGATTGGCGACTGATTCGGTCATAAGATTATTACCTTCATAAGTAGTTATTTTGTGTATTAAATTGATCATACTAGTATATTTATATTTATCAATATTAATAGATTGTGTACCAGATATAGCAGTTTTTAATATATTCGAATCCATATATCTAATAAGATCTAACACACCGACTATATTACTGGTGTCATTCGATCTAATTGTATTTGTTTTCTTTTTGTTCTGTCGTTTTAAACCGATGACATTACAATAAATTGTTAATTTATTGACGTTAATAAATGGAAGGTATTCATCGGTTGAATGATGAATCATATATAACTTTTCAGTAGCTCTTGTTATCGCTACATAAATAGTATTTGGACATATTTTTACGTCTAATGTTTTAGCGAAATATGTAAAATATGAATTATCCATTCCATAAACGAATACTACTTTTCTCTCTAATCCTTTAACAGAATGAAATGTTGTGAATACTAATTTATTGGCGATTACATCTGAATCTAATCTGTCTTCGTTTCCATTAGATACATATATTTTATATCCTTTTGTACTTAATTCGTTTGCTAATCTTCTAATTGGTGTCTTTAACGATTTAATAGTTGGTGCCAATACAAATATATCTGATGGTAAATAGATTCTCAATAAATACATAATTTCCTTAATTATAGGATTAAATGGTGCGAATGTATTACATATAAAATATGTAGGTTTTACCGATGATTCTTTTATACTAATGATTTTTTTATATCCGAATATACAATTATTATAGAAGTTTGCCATTGGTATAGTTACTCGAAATGATGTTTTAAGATCATTATTGATCCATTTTGTATCTTTATTGGAGGGAAAGATTTGTTTAGCATAAGTAATGAATCTAGAATCTGCATTATTAAAAGCAAAGATACTTTGATATTTATCTCCGATGATAAATAACTGTGGTATATTATTACTATCTATTATGATTTTATTAATGAATGCGAAATATGTTGTCGTCATATCTTGTGCTTCATCAATAATAATTACATCGTATTGATAGTTTCTTCTTCTATTGTAATTTTTATTGACTGTATCTATAATTCCTGAATCAGTTTGACAAAGACTTGTGTAATATTTTACTCCCATAGAATGATAACTGTGTACTTCTACATTTTTTTGCAAGTTTAATTCAATAACTTTAGCTCTGGTTTCTAATTTCAATCTTTTGTTATATGTTAATACTAATATTCTCTGTGATGATTTACATTTTAAACAATACCATAATATAGTTGTTGTTTTTCCTGATCCAGCAACAGCATCGACAATAACATTATGACCCGATAATAAATCGTCTACTATAATTTGTTGTTCATTCGATATGGTAATACTATTCATTGTTTTTGAAAAAAAAACAATATACTAATCGATTTTATATTAACTGTATTAAATCTTTAACATGTATACTAACAGTTGATCCGTCTGGTAATTTTCTCTCTACGATCATAGGTATAAGTTTAAGTTCTAATTCTTTTTCCGCTATTTTTATGGGATCAAATCTTTCATTGATTGCATCATAATAAGGATTATCGCCTCTTCTTAATTGTTCTGCTCGTTTACCGATAATAGCCGCTTTCTCAAATTTAGTCATTATTGGTAGAATTGTATCTTTATTTAATTTAGATAAAATCATATTAATATCTATATTAATATAATACTAATAATATTAAATCGATTTTAAAAAATGGAAATAGATATAGTTAGTATACAGAACATGGTGATGCAATTTAATGAAAAGATGAAATCGATTCACGGCGAACAAGAAGTAGATCAAATTCAACACAGTAAATTTACGAAGGAAAAGATAGGAAAAATAGTTAAATTATTGAAGTATCATTTAAAGCATCCTAATTTCATTAAATGGGATAAGAAATTATTCATGACTGTCTCTTCGTGGGCAATGGATTCTGTAGTACCGTTTGAAATACAGAATCTAGCGATGCCATTATTAATTAAATATATATCAACTAGTATCGGATCTAAAAATAAGACTGTTGATAAATTAATATCGGAGACAAATTATTACGACAAACATATATCTAAATAAGTTTTTTTATCAGATATAATTATAGAATGGAAAAATATATCTATTTAGAAGATACATTATCAATCGTAGATAGTATTACTGTATTTGATGTCTTATCCGAAATTAAATATGTATTTACGGATAAACCGAGTAAGAATAAAACTAATGTTATTTTTATCAACGATATAATAACTAATATAGATTCATATTCAACAATTCAAAAAAAAATAGAAACTTATTGTAAAATACCAATTATATATCAATTGATATATAATCCAGCAACAAATATTCCGATAGATACATCGATTAATTTTCCGATACCAAAAAATCTTATTTTAACTCCTGTTATATTTAAAGAAAAGGAATCAAATATACAGAAATTTTATATACACACGTATTATGTATTAAATGCATATGATTATATTAAAACACTCGGAACTGAATCCTCATTCGATGCAAGTAATTCTTTATATAATGATATCTTGAGATATTACTGGCCACTGTTAAAATATAGTGATTATCAGTATATTCTGAGTGGTAAACGATTATTAAGTGATAAGTATAATTTTGAAGGTGATAACAAATTTATTTATTTGATGAATTCGATTACTCTAAAAAATATAAACGATAATATGGATGTCGATAATGTCAATAAAGTTAGTATGAATTTGGTAACTGTTTTTAATAAAAACTTTGATACAGAATATATATTCGATCAATTTATCTTAAGTAATAAGTATTGTAATATATATTATAAAGAATCGTTTACTAAAATTCTTAGAAAATATATTAGACAGAAAAAAATTGATTATACGTATCCAAATAAAATAGGAGAAGTTAAAATTGGTCATGATATATTTATCTATAATGATAATGTCGATCATTCAAATAACGATATAATTAATATATTGATGAATCTCTTTCCTGATATGAGGATTATACGTAGAATAGAAGAACACAAATATATGTTCATAGTTAAATTAGCTCGCGGATTAACATTTAATATAGCTAGATATAAAAAAATAATATCGGGTATTTCTTCTGATGTAGTTGAACATAATTTATTGAATATAGGAAATAGACATAACTATTCTATGTATTATAAAAAAGTAGAATCGTATAATGATAGTCAGACTGAAGAATTTAATAAACAAACGGGAGTATTAATTCGTTTAAATGGAGATAATATTATATCCGTCATATCGAGTAAAATTATTTCAATGGATGATATGAAAACTGTATATAATTTTGTATGTCGAACTCTTTATATTTATGTCGTGAATAGCAAAGAATACTATAATGAAAAATTGGGATATATTATCAGTAATACTAAAGGAATGATGAAAATAGTTGATCCGACATTATATGCGTTTAATAAAAAAGTTTCGAGTGATATTGTTTTGTATACCAAAAGAGTTCCGAAGAAGAAATATCCTATTATATTTCATGAAGGATCAAAAATATTATCTAAATTTATTAAATATATGAAACTATCTGGTCAAAAAGATGTTAAAATGTTGAGATATAAGAATTACACCTATAAAAATAAATATAGTATCTATTTATGTTTGAATAAAAAGTATCCTCATTTTCAATTACGTCAACCAACAGAACATCCGAATAGAATATGTGCTGTATCTTGTTGTGTTAAAGACAGAAGTAATGATGCATTATATAAAAAATGTATGATTGGCAAACCATTTAATATATCCGATATTAATGAGAATGTGATCAATAATAAGAGTAATCTGTTCTATATCAAGAATTTTAAATTGAATAAAACACTATTCCAGAATAAAATATCACTTCTTCCCGATATATTAAACAAATTATTAAATAAGAAAACAAATATTTTCAATAATTTAGTAAAATCTGGTAGTTCGGGATACTTTTTATATGGCAGTTCAGATGATAGGAACTTTTATACAACTATACAAGAGCAATTACCTTTTGTTCCAGTAATAAAAAATACAGCCAGAGATGAACAATGGAATATATCAAATCATTACTTTAATCACGGAATTAATCCTATTATTTTCACATTTAATGCAGACAATAATAAACTTATATTTAAACGAATTATATCGAATTATTCTCTATTGAAATCATTTGATAGTAGAAAATCTGTAGTTATTCTTAAAATAATAAGTGAACAGAATGAAATATCTAGATTTAATTCTATAATTGAATTATCATCAATCAGACATAAAAAATATAGCGTCAAATCGATATTTGTATCTACCGATCCGATAATAATTTATATAAAAAAATTATTAAAAAGTATGATTGTTGATGAGGATGAACACGATTTTGTGTCGTGTAAAAATTTATCTGTTGCTGAAATAAAATATATCCAAATTAGAACATTACAGACTAATATTATTACAAACGTCATTATTTATACAGATAAGGGAATATGGGTTCCGTTTCCTGTTATTCCATCATTATTAGATATAGATATTACTTATTTCGATGCAGATGATAATATAATTGTCACCAAATATCTCAAAGATTATACCTATAAAAACGTTCGTGATGGAATACTATATGTAATTAAGAAATTAAAGAACAAAGATAAAATACATATTAATGGAATGATAGTAGATATATATGGTAATTATACAGGATTTAATATTAATGAAGGATTTACGATAGGATTTGATGAGACTAAGAAAGTAGATAGTATATATGCTAAAATGCCTAAAATTATACGTTATGTTGATCAAAAAGATCTTCTGCCAGTTAAAGATAAATACAATTCGGAGTTAAAATTAATGAAAGAATTATACGCGATTTTTGTATATCATGTTAGTAAATATTTGAATAAAAATTCCGATAAAAGATACAATAAATTTATGCAATTAAATAAAAAAGATATGATCGATGAATTATTACGAGTATACGGAGATTCTAATAATAGTCTGTTTAAAGAAGATTATCATAAATTATCAATCGAACAGTTTTCCGCTATGGAATATTTTAAAATATATAAACTCGAATTGAGAAATGCTATCAATAAATCAGATTTAAAAGAGATCAAAAGTATAATATCATCAATTATACCTATCGAATATATAAGTTATGATGCAGATACTAAGAGAAAGGTATTGTTGTCTAAATATATTAGAATATGCTCTGATACAGAATCTAAATATACCATTTCGAATCAATGTAATAGTGATAAATTATATATATCTAAGAAATCTCATAAATTATTCGTTGATCTTATATCCAATGAATTATTACATAATAGTATAAGAAGATATGAGATTATGTATTTAAAAACTGAATCTATTCATAAAATGAAATTTAAGACAACTGATAAAGATATTGTATATGAAATTATCGATTTGGATTTATAGAAGGATTAACATTTATATACATATTATCACAATAATACATTGATTTTTTACTATAATCTACATTTTTGAAGATTCCAAGTGACTCAGCTTCTGCCATAATCCATACATTGTTATCCCAAAATAATTTGGTGTGTGTATACTCGGGGGTAATTATATGTGCCAATTCATGCAATAATACAAACATGAGTAGATTATATTCTAATATATTTCCTTTATTTCTTAAACATAGATATATTTTATCTCCCTTATTAACTACATATGTATTATTTCTATTTTCTCTGAGATCATCGCGAGTATAGTTGTTGATTAATATATTAACTCGTGAATCTTTATTACCGTATTTAGCTCTTAAATGTGTTAATAAATATTGTATATCGCGATCTAACATAGATAATATTTTGGCAGCTTTTGTATCGGTAATACCACCAGGCCTACCATCAGAATCCATAACAATCAAATTATCTATAACTTCATATTTTGTTTTAAAGAAGATAGTATATAGAAATACTATTATAATAATACTTATTACAATTATGACAATCATATATGCTATTAGTAAAAAAAATTAAAGTTTAATATATTTAGCTGGAATACTTGGAATAAGATTTTTAGTAATATTATATTTAGATGAATGAATTTTAGGAAATATTTCTTTATCATAGTCTGTTTGATAAATATCCATAGTATCTGGGTCATTTAATAAGACAAATATTTTATCGCTATTATCAATTCCTGCATAAAATAATAAATAATAGTAGAAGTATAATAAACATGTTTTCGTACATATTTTATGTATGTTATTTTGATCGTATTGATGTTCATTATAAAACATTTCTCCTAATAAAGGCATAATTCTATAATTTGGGGCCATTAATATTCCTTCATATGGAATTTCTTTATCGACAACATTATTAGAATAAAGAACTATTTCTTTAGATGAATCGTCACCAGGATAATAAATATTATATACATAATCTCCTCCAAATATACATTCGAATTTTGTTTGCAATTCTGTAAAAGCATAACCTATATCTATGTCTGAATAATCTATAGTATTAATTATATTTTTGGTGGTAATTAATGGATACCATCTCTCTAATTTATTTATTTTTTTAATAGCTTTGAATATTCTATACGAATCGGAATATAATTGACATACTAGATTCTGATATTGGTGTATTTTAAGAAATTGTGGTCCCGCATATAATAGATCGTTTAATTTAATTGGATTTAATTTAGATATATGTTCCTTACTCATATAAGTTATATCTATAATTGCGACGGGAGATATATTAATGAATATTTTGCGTGTTTTTCCAGTGAGACCAGTTAATACTTTAATGTATGTTATATCATTTTTATTATACATTTGTAGTTCTTCTACTAATTCGTTTGTATCTTCTTCAAAACTACTCGATAGAACATCTATATCACTACTGTCTATTTTAGTATATAATTTATCTTTTCCAGCAGATTTATTTATGATAATTTTATCTATAGCCATACCACCATAGATTACCAGATTCTTTCTTTTAATATAATTAATAACAGTTTTGGTTGTATTTGCTAAATTATAGGTTCTATTATTATATTCATTAATCTTAATTGATAAATCTGTATTAAGTTTATCATAATTCATCTTTTTTTTGATATTATATAGTACTATTCAATTTTATTTTTTAATATCGTTAAATATATATACTAAAAAAATGTGGATTATTAATGTTATCGCATATATTGTTTTAGTACTATTTGCAATATTATATTTAGGTTTTATGTCTGTTGGTACAATAACCTTAATGATACCCTCTATCCTAATAAATTTAGTATGTTGGCCATTATTTTGGCTACTTTATTCAATTACATCCAAAATAAAAAATTAATATCTTCTAGCAAATCTACTTCTTTGAGTCATAAATGTGCTTGTATCGGTATTCGTAGTTTTAGCTTCAGCTTCTTTTCTAGCAGCTTCTTCAGCTGCTTTTCTAGCAGCTTCTTCAGCTGCTTTTCTAGCAGCTTCTTCAGCTGCTTTTTTAGCAGCTTCTTCAGCTGCTTTTTCTTCTGGTGTTTTTGGTTTAATTATTCCCATAATCCAATCTTTAATTTTAGTGAAATATAATAAAGCTCCTCCACCACCTATTAAACCCCAAAATATAAGAGATCCAACAATAATTAAGATCATTAATATTAATAATTTCCATGCTCCTGGAATAGCATTATATTTTTCCACGACAATATTAGTTTGCATTTAGTATGTATATTTATATCTAACAATAAAAAAATAAAAAAAAATAAAAATTACGAAATAAATATATTTCCGTGTCTAATATGACCAATTTCTTCCCATATATCTTCTATTTCATTGTATTTGTATACTATATTATCCTTATCTTTTTTAAAACCATCATGTAATTTGGGATCGTATCCATCTTCGTGTTTAATCTCATATAAATCTTCGATCGATTCTTCCATATTACATCTCGGTCCTGATAAAATATGATCTTTATAGTTTGGTGGTATAATAGATGTATAGTTTGTATTTGAACATATATTACATCTTATTTTTTTATCAGATATATATTGATTAACATACATATTTAGTTTACAATCTATTGCTCCTTCTTTGAGAGCGTGAGAAAATGTACTCAGAAATTTAGATTTCTTTTTTGCTAATGAATATAGGATTCGATCTGTTGTTTCTCCTTGATCGGCTGGAGGCATTCCAGACAAATCTCCTTTGGGAGGAACAGCTATTAATAAATAAGTATTAATTGTTCGTTCTTCTATAGGTAATTCGTTATGACTATAAAGTCTTCTGGGTCTTCCCATGATTTGTTCCAATGTAATTGCCCTCCACTGTGGTTCCAGTATATAAATTTCTCTAGTTTCTTTGAAAGAATAACCAGCAGATACTACTCTTGTACCCAACATTAAGGCTATATCTTTACCGTATGCATTTTCTTTAGAATTATATCTGTTTAATATAGTTTTCTTGTCTTTGGTGTCTCCGTCGATAATACAAAAACCTTTGTGATCTTCGGCAATATCAGCTTTATCTTTTATCTCTATAAATCCTAATAATTTAGTTAAATAATATCCGATAAGTCTTGTTCCAAATATTCTGTATTCAGAATAAATAAATTTCTTAATAGTTTTCTTCTTTGGATCGGAGATATATTGAAATAATTTATATAATTTACCAGAATATTCTTTAAGATCTTCCATTGTATTAACTAAATGAGAGAATAATGATTCGAATATAAACCATTTAAGACCAGACATATCTGTTTTATGGTCTGGAAGACTCAATGATTTCAATTTAGGATAGATTGTTTTCATATATGTCCAATCTATAACACCATCTTTAATAGTTAAGTTATTATATATTTCTTCTACCTTTTCACCGACGGAAAAATTTGAAACAATACGAGAATTTACTTTATAAGTACCTGAACTTTTTCTACCAGCCTTTTTATAAGTATCTTGTCTAAACATAGAGGTTTTATATTTATATATTTGTTCTATTCTTGCTTCAGCTTTTCTTATTTTTTTATAAGCTAACCATTGAGTTTCTCCCATCGGACAATCTATTGTTACTATTCCCATATTTCTTGGAACAACATATCCATATTCATCTCGAAGATCGCCATAATAAGATACGAGACCCATTATTCTTTCTTTAAAAACTTCTGAATTGGTAATAGATGCATTTGGTTCTGATACAAAATTACTCCAAAAATCATCTCGGTTGACTGGGAATAAAGTCATATATCCTGTACTTCGTCTATCAGTTGTTTTAATCTTTCCTTTAAGTAAATTAAACATAGGAACTAATTCAAACGGATCGGATACTAATGGAGTACCACTTAGACATAAATATTTACATCCTTCTGCATTAAATAGCATATTGAATACCTCGATAGCTTGTTTAGCATTAGCTGATATAATATTCTGAAAAAATATATGGCTTTCATCTATTATAATTAGTTTATTGTTGAGAGTTGGTATATTATATACTTGTTTAACGAAATTGGAAGCATTATAAGATACATAATATATCTGTTGATTATGTCGGTAGAATTTTTTAATATGAGATACCCATACATTTTTAAGACTGGCGGGAATCATTATAATAACTTCCATTCCAGGATTAGTATTCATAGTCTTGACACCAGTACGAGTCTTACCAGAACCTAAACCGTGATTGATAAATAAACCTTTATATGGAGATCCTTTAGCCATATATTTGGCGACAAATTTCTGATAAGCTTTTGCCTTTCTTTTTCCTATAAATCTAGTTTCTAAATCAGGTTTTACTTCAGAATCAACCATCTGTTTATCGATAGTATATTGAGCGAATATTTCATTTATTCGTTCATAAAAGAATGGTTTTCCTATAACTGGATATTCTTCCATGTCTATATATATAATATTAAGTAAAAAATATATATCAACGAAAAAAGTGGGTGTCCGATATATTAAAAAAATACCTATCTAATGCGCGATTCTATATTAACACCAGTATTATTTAACTGAAACATTAGTTAAATAACTACCCCAACTTATTTCCGATAGATCCTTCAATATATCTACGCGTGATTTTACATCTTTTACCAATTTGTTTACTTTTTCTTTTAATTTTTTATTATTATTTTGGGAAATATATATTTTTTCTTTCAATGTTTTATCCGATAATTCTTCCAGATTATCCAACATACTTATTTTTATGAAATCGATTTCATTTTTTAATTTATCAAATATAATAGCAATATTATGGTCCACATCGATTAGAGTATGTTTTAATTTATTTTTTTCATCAAGTTATTTATTCACGACAATAAAAAAAAGTAAATGTGTTATTAAATATTAAATACGGTATATTTATATGGGTCTTCTGTTTTTTCATTTATAGATTTAATACTATCATTTATTTTTTCGATTTCGTCAGATGTCTTTTTTATTTGTTTTTGAATCATTTCTATACAGTTTTTTATATCATCTAATTTGCTATCTATATGATTCATTATTGTACTGACAAATTTTTTTAAATCATCTAATTTTGTATCCATTTGGAGAAATATACTTTATAGAATCGATTTTTATTACTTATGAATAATTCTATAAATAAAAAATATCGGTCTTTAATTCAAAAAAGATGTTAAACAATTTATTTATGCATTATAAAACATCTTTTTAAAAACTTCTTGTGTATTGTCTAATAAATCGTCTAAATCTTTATGTGCCGATTTAAATATAACGTTTAACTTTTCCTTTTTTTTAATTAACAAAACTTCTATTGATTTTACATATACAGTTAATCTATCTGCTTCTTCTTTATCATTGAAAGATTCGGACATATCAAGTATTTGATTTTCATCTATTGATTCGATAATAACCTCATGCGTTTCTTCTACCTCTCGTTCAATTCCACTACAAAAACACATCAAATCTCGCGCGACTTCATTAAAAACACAATCTACGATATCTTTAATCGATTTTGTATATATTGTTAATTTAACTACTTTTTCTTTTAATTCTTTAGTACGGAAATCATCATTTAATTCATTGATTAATTCTTTAACTGCAATTGTTTCTAATATATTTAATTTTTCTTTTAATTCTTTAATACTGAAATCATTATTTAATTCGTTGATGAATTCTTTAACTGCAATTGTTTCTAATATATTTAATTTTTCGATTAATTCTTTAACTGTACTTGTTTCTGATATATTTAATTTTTTGATTAATTCTTTAATTGTAGAAGATTTCGACATATTATTCTTTTTTTCAATTATAAAAATCGATTTTTATAATTATTATAGTAGTTCGTTTGGAAAAATGCTGTCTTAATTTATTTGGTCTGAATAAAGAAAAAAGTAAATATGTTATTCTAGTTTAAACAGTTAAGCATCTCATCTACTATGACAGATAGTTGTTCGGGATAAGCAAACATGGATAAGAACTTATACCATCTCATAAGTTTCCTTGGAACTAAGAACCATCGTATTACAGATTTGGTATTCCATAATACGGAACTCATTATTTAATTCATTTAATTTTTCGATTAATTCCTTAACTGTAATTGTTTCTGATCTAT
>Ga0208863_1001868_pt1 | contig 12000 bp, 13 predicted proteins | sample RifOxyD3_FD_184040 | JGI IMG/M metagenome (GOLD analysis project Ga0208863, IMG submission 184040) | Soil microbial communities from Rifle, Colorado - Rifle Oxygen_injection D3 (SPAdes) | ecosystem: Environmental > Terrestrial > Deep subsurface > Rock core/Sediment | place: Rifle, Colorado...
GGTCCGCGCGCCAGAAATTTCAACAAACCATGAATGGCGCCGAGCAAAGCGCGGGTAATCAAAACGGCGGGTGCCAGCAGCGCGAACAGAATGGAGAACAGGATGCCTGAGCCGTCTTGCTCTGTCGCCCAACTGGCCGTGTACAGGTTCAGGTAAACCAGCAACCAGCACAGCACGACACTGGCCGCGCCCAGCGACAAATAATATTTGAGCTGTCTGGCAAGCGGACTGTTGCCCGTGCTGATTTTGACCAGCTTGTTGACGAGCAGCAAATAGCTGATCAGCATGAAAATGCAGGTGATGGTGGCGCCGACAGTTATTTTGGCATCAGCGCTATCGAGTGCGCTCCATTCGGCGCCGCTTAAGGCAAACCCTGCCAGCGGCAGCAACAGCAGCGTAAATATAAAAAGTCCTAATCGCGTTTTTATGTGAATTCTCCTACGGGGGGTTCAGGTCAGCGCCATTGAGCGTCTGCCAAATGCCATTTTGCAAGCCGTGTGCAGGCTGATATTGGGTTTTGTACGACATTTTGCGGCTATCTTTTATCCAGTAACCGAGATAAACGAAATCCAGGTTGAGTTTGCGGCACAGTTCGATTTGCCAGAGTACGTTGTACACCCCGAAACGTGCACGCGGCAAATCCGGATCGTAAAAAGTGTACACCGAAGACAGTCCATCGCTGAGCAGATCAATCACGCTGACCATGCGCAGTACGCCCCCATCCCGAAATTCTACCAGCAGTGTATCAATATGGCTCTGCAATAAAAAGGTCTGGTAGGCATCGTAGTCGTCATTGTCCATGCCGCCATCGGGGTGGCGGGCGCGTTGATAACGTTGGTACAGTGCGTAATATTCGGGCTGATCTTGCAGGGGGTGCAGCGTGGCCTTGAGTTGTGCGTGCTGCGTCCAGGCACGGCGTTGTGAGCGACTCGCCGTGAATTGTTTTGCCTGTACGCGTATCTGCACACAGGCGTTGCACTCGTCGCAGCGCGGGCGATAGACATAGCTTCCGCTACGCCGGAAACCATGCCTGACCAGTTGAGAATACAACGGGGAGTTAATCAGAAATGAGGGGGTGGCAACTTGTGAGCGCGCCTGCAAGCCGGGCAAATAACTGCACGGATAGGGTGCGCTCAGATAAAAATGCAGCGCGGAAATGGGAATGTCGTGTAACGAGCTCATTTGTAGAGGTCGGCGTCGAATGACCAGTCAGTAACAGGTGCACAGTTTACCAATTCTTCCAGTCGCACAACGAATTCACTGCGCGGAATTTTTTTCGCGCCGAGTGAGGCAAGGTGCGGCGTATACATCTGACAGTCGATCATGCTGGTCGCGGAGTGGGGAAAATGGCGGGTACTCCAGCGCTCCATCTGACGGGTCAAATGCGCCAGCGCTATTTTGGAGGCGTTGCTGGCCAGGCTGAACATGGATTCGCCATAGAACATCCGTCCCAGGGTGACGCCGTACAAACCGCCGATTAGTTTGCCATCCATCCACGTTTCCACGGAATGTGCGTGGCCCAGACTGTGCAGCGTGCAATACGCCGCAATCATCTGTTCGTCTATCCAGCTGCCGCGCTGTCCGCCGCGCGGTGCCGCGCAGGCGCGTATCACCTGTTCGAATGCGGTATCCGTGCGTACCTGATAATTGCTGTTGCGCAATATTTTGGCGAGTGAGCCGGATAGTTTGAATTCCTGGGGTATCAGCACCATGCGCGGATCGGGACTCCACCACAGTATCGGTTCGCCGGGGCTGAACCACGGAAAAATTCCCTGACGATACGCCTCCAGCAAACGTGCGGCAGTGAGCTCTCCACCCGCCGCCAGCAGGCCGTTGGGTTCGCGCAATGCCTGCGTCGCCGGCGGAAATGGCGTGTTTTCAAGTAGCCAGGGAATCATGAAAAAATCAGCATTGAGGGTCGCCTCAGACCTTGTGCGGACATTGTTTTTTGGTGCAATCGGCATAGATATGCAGTGCATGGTCACGAATACTGAAGCCGCGGTCAGCGGCAACTTTTTCCTGACGCGCTTCGATGGCCGTATCGTAAAACTCTTCCACACGTCCGCATTGCAGGCAGACGATGTGATCGTGGTGCTTGCCTTGATTGAGTTCGAACACCGATTTGCCACCCTCGAAGTAATGGCGTACCAGCAAGCCGGCCTGCTCAAACTGGGTCAGTACGCGGTAAACCGTGGCCAGTCCCACATCATCACCACTCGCCAGCAATAGCTTGTACACATCCTCTGCGCTCATGTGGCGTTCCTGACCGGATTCAAACAGGCTCAGGACCTTGAGTCGTGGCACGGTGGACTTCAGTCCGGCATTCTTCAAATGCTCTGGCTGGTGCATGTCAGCGTCTCCTTATCATTTTTTCGCATCATGCCTGAAAATGCTTGCAATCGCAAATGAGAACGATTATCATTTGCATCCTCAACCGATAAAGGATAGTCATGAAAAACATTTTATTAGTCGCGCTGTTGTTCCCTCTGGCGGCTTTTGCGGCCGATGCTGACTACACACTGGTGATCAGTGATCATCGTTTTCAGCCCTCAGAGTTGATTGTTCCGTCCGGCAAAAAGATCAAGCTGCTGATCGTGAACCAGGACGCTACGCCGGAAGAATTCGAAAGTCATGCGCTGAACCGCGAGAAGGTGATCGCCGGAAACAGTAAAGCCACCCTTTATATAGGGCCGCTAGCTTCGGGTCGTTATCCCTTCTTTGGCGAATTTCATGAAGCGACTGCAACTGGCGTCATCATCGCCCGATAGGAGAAATAGATCATGTTCGGAACCGTCATTATTGTTTTTCGGGAAGTATTGGAAGCGGCCATCATCATCGGAATCATCGCGGCGGCCACGCGCGATGTTCCGGGCAGCAGACGCTGGCTAATTGCCGGATTGTTGGCCGGTCTGGTCGGCTCTGCAGTGGTCGCCAGCTTTACCGATGTGATTGGATCGCTGGCCAGCGGCATCGGTCAGGAAATCTTCAACGCCATAGTGCTCGGCATTGCGGTGCTGATGCTGGCCTGGCACAACATCTGGATGGCTTCGCACGGTGCCGCGCTGGCGAGCAGCGCCCGTTCTGTCGGCGGTGATATTCGTGACGGGCGCCGTGCCTGTTCGGTACTGTTTCTTATCGTCGGGCTGGCCGTGCTAAGAGAAGGATCGGAAACCGTGCTGTTCCTCTACGGCATCGCTGCCGCCGGGAGCGGGGGGCAGTCGTCGATGCTGTTAGGCGGTCTGCTCGGCATGACGCTCGGTAGCGCGGTTGGCTACATGATTTATGCCGGGCTGCTGCGTGTGCCGATGCGCTGGTTTTTCTCGGCAACCAGTGTGCTGGTCTTGTTGCTGGCTGCTGGCATGGCCTCGCAGGCCGCGCACTTTCTGATTCAGGCCGATTTGTTGCCCAGTCTTGCCGCCCCTCTGTGGGATACCTCGGCAGCGCTGCCTGAAAATGGACTGCCGGGAATCTTGCTGCACAGCCTGATCGGCTATGACGCACGTCCGGCGGGTATGCAAATTGTGTTTTACATGACCGCGCTGATCACCATCGTCATCGGCATGAAATGGGCCAACCGCCCGCGTATAGCTATACGTTCAACTACAGGAGCTGTTTAAATGAATCATAAATTCAATACCCTTGTCTTTTGTCTGGGTGCCATCCAAACCGGCATGGCTTATGCCGGCCCTGCGGCTTATGTCTATACGCCGACCGTAGAATACGGTGAGCGGGAAATCGATTTCAAACACGGTTCAGCCAGACAACAGGATGGCACGCTCAGGCAGGTAACCAGTCTGGGTTTGGGTTATGGCGCGACGGAATACTGGTTTACCGAGGTTTACCTGAAACAGGAACGCAACGGCAACCAGAACGTGACTCTGGCTGAATGGGAAAACAAATTTCAGCTGACCGAAACCGGGAAATACCCGGTGGAGTTAGGCTTTGTCGTAGAACTGGAAGCGCCGTTAAGCGGCAGTGCGCCATGGGAGGTCAAGCTCGGCCCCTTGTTGCAGACAGAATTCGGCAAGATACAATTAAACGGAAATCTGCTTTTTGAACGCGCATTCGGCATGGCGGACGAGAGCGGCGTACCTTTCGTCACCAACCTTGCTTACCAGTGGCAAGTCAAATACCGCTGGCAATCCACCTTTGAATTTGGTGTGCAAGGTTTGGGCGAGCTGGGGAAATGGGATAACTGGTCCGGGCAAAATGCGCAATTGCACAGTCTCGGCCCTGCGGCATTTGGGAAATTCCCGCTCGGCAACCGGCAGGCCATTAAGTACAACGCCGCCTGGCTGATAGGCACCAGTACCGCCACGCCCAACCATACCTTCAGGGCGCAGGTCGAGTACGAGTTTTAAAAGAGGGGAGTGGGGAGTGGGGAGTGGGAATCTCCACACCCTTCACCCTTCACCCGTTTCGTCAGCCAGGCTTCGATATCGCGCAATTCCCTTTCGTTAACTGAGTGTTGCATGGCGTATTCATGCCAGGTAACGACATAGCCCTGTGCCAGTAAACACGCTTTTGAGGCCTCGCCCAGGCTGAAGGGTACGACGGTATCGTAACGTCCGTGCGCCATGAAGATGGGGGTTTTTCGTGAAAGGGCGGTGGCCTCCGCTTGAGTTGATTCAGCCAGCGGCAGATAGGTCGAGAGGGCCAGTACACCAGCCAGTGGCACAGTCTGGCGCAATGCGGTATGGAGTGCGATGGCGCCTCCCTGGGAAAAGCCAGCCAGAAAAATATGCTGTGGCAGGATGCCGCGCGAAACTTCCTGTGCGATGAGCGTTTCGACATCCGCTTGCGAGGCGCGTATGCCCGCTGTATCCTGCCGCGCCTCAATTTTATCGCTGGCGATGTCATACCAGGCGCGCATGACAAACCCGCCGTTGATGGTAACCGGGCGTTTGGGCGCATGCGGGAAGAGATAACGTACCGCCACGGGCAGTTGTAATTCATCTGCCATGGGAACAAAGTCCTGGCCGTCAGCACCCAGGCCATGCAGCCAGATGATGCTGTATTGAGGCTGTTTGCCGGATTCAAGGGTGATGTGCGAAAGAATAGCGGCCATGTATTGCTCCTGTTCGTTGTTTTGCCTGCTTGCGTCAGCGCTTATCATTGCGCCTGAATGAATGCTAAAGGTTTGTGGGAATTTGCCGATAGTTAGTGTGGCAAAAATAATAAAAACTACGGAATTATAGGCAGGAGGGGCGAAATGAAAAGATCAATAATACCTACATCGGTTGAACGAGTGATGCGCGACGACGATTTTATCGTCTCCATGACGGACCTTAAAGGCCGTATCACCTATGGCAACAGGATTTTTATAGAATTCTCCGGTTATGAAGAGAACGAACTAATCGGTACGCAACACAATATTATTCGCCATCCAGACATGCCGCGCGCAGTCTTCAAGTTGCTTTGGGATAAAATTCAGGCCGGGCAGGAATGTTTTGCCTATGTCAAAAATATGTCCAAGGACGGCGGATTTTATTGGGTGTTTACCAATGTAACGCCCACTTTCGATTCGAAGGGCAACGTTACAGGGTATTTCTCGGTACGTCGCAAGCCCAAGATAAGCGGCATACAGACCGTAACAGGGTTGTATGCCGCCATGCTGGAGGCGGAAAAACAGGCCGGAGCGGCGAATGCCATTGCTGCCTCCACGCAAATACTCGTTAATGTATTGACTGAAAAAGGGCTCAGCTATGATGAACTTATCCTTGCAATCTAAGTTTTCGGCGCTGCTCTGGTCGTTTTCCTTCGGTACGTTGGCGATTATTCTGACCAGCTTCGCGCTGCATGGCGTTGAGGTTTTTATGCTGGTATTTCTGGCTGTGGGTATCGCGGTTTCCGCGCTGGGGCAATGGCTGGTAAGGCGCTGGCTGGCACCGCTCGTTCAGTTGAACGAGGTGATTAGAAGTGTTGCGCAGGGCAGCTTCAACAAACGCATTACCGGGGTTTCGGATACAGATGAAATCGGCAATTTGTGCTGGAACGTGAACGATATGCTGGATCAGCTAGGCGCCTTCTTTCGCGAGCAGGAAACCAGCTTTCGCGCCAATCTGGCGGGGGATTTTCATCGTGTTGCGATGAATGGCGGGATGCACGGCGGATTTAGCAAGGGCTTGTCCAACCAGAATATTTTGCTGGGGGGCATGGTGGAGCAGAAGAAGGGCGCGATGCGCAATAATCTGTTGTCCAAGGCACATCATTTGAACACCCATAATTTATTGAGCAACCTGGCTTCCAACCAGCAGGACTTGAAGATTATTACCGATAACATGGAGGCGCTCGCCAAGCTGGCACAGCGTACCAGTGAAGACGCCGAAGCCAGCCAGTCATCGGTCAAGGATATCGTGGTGAGGTTATCTGGAATCACCGAGCGTGTCGAAAGTGCCAATGCGGCTATTACTCAGCTGAATGCGCGCAGCACGGAAATCAACAAGGCGGTCGGACTGATCACGTCGATTGCCGATCAGACTAATTTGCTGGCGTTGAATGCGGCGATTGAAGCTGCGCGTGCAGGTGAGGCGGGGCGTGGTTTTGCCGTGGTGGCGGATGAAGTGCGCAAGCTCGCCGAGAATACCAAAAATGCATCCGAATCCATCGGACGCGTGATGCAGATGTTGCAGGGCGAGGCCACTAAGATGCTGGCGGATTCGGAGGAAATGCATGAGATTGCCCAGGCATCACAAAGTGTGATTTCGCGTCTGGAAGAGAAATTTGGCAGATTCTATCAGTCCGCAAAAGTGACATTGAGTAGCGCGCACTACGCGCAGGATTTGAGCTTTGCGTCACTGATCAAGGTGGATCATGTTATTTACAAACAACGTGCTTATGCACTGATTAACAGCCCGAAAGATGAGGACTTGCGCAAGGCGATAGGTGTGGATCATTCCAACTGTCGCTTGGGTAAGTGGTATGACGGGGCGGGTAAGGCGGTGTTCGGTGATTTGCCTGCATATCGTGCCCTGCTTCAGCCGCATAGTCAGGTGCATGTCGGTGCGCATAAGGCGATGTCTTTGCTTGATGCCGGCTGGGAACACGATGATAAGGTGCAGGAGGCGATGATAGAGGCGATGGCCGGATCTGAAGCCAGCAGTGCCGTTGTGATGGAAATCCTGAATCGAATGGTGGTCGAGAAGCACCCGGAGCTGGCCAAGGGGCATTAAAGGCGGTAAGTGGCAAGTGGCAAGGTTTAATTTGCATCACTCACCACTCACCACTCACGTCGACTCTGGTATGGTCTCGCGTAGTACCTGAAACAGTTCGCGGAAGTTTTTGGCGGGTTTGCCTGTTTCACGCTCTTTGAGCGTATTGCGTATCAGCGTACGCAGGCGTTGTACATCGGTTTGCGGGTAGGCGGTCAATAGTTCGGTAAGTGCGCTATCGCCTTCCAGCAGGCGCTCACGCCAGCGTTCCAGCTGGTGCATATAGCCGATATGTTGTTTTGAAACACCTTTCCAAGTGTCTAACTTGGCGATGATGGGCGCGGTATCCACATCGCGCATTAGTTTGCCGATGTATTGCAACTGGCGGCGTTTTGCGCCGAATGTTTTCATGCGGTGCATCTCGCGTATTGCATCTCGCAAGGTCTCCGGGATGTCGAGCTGTGTGAGCTGGTCTTTTCCCAGTTCTGTCAGTTCCTCTCCCAGGTCCCGCAAATCGTGCATCTGTTTTTTTATCTTGGTCTTGCTGGGCGGCAGTTCTTCTTCCGGTTCTGTGACAGGCAAGCTGCGCAGGCCGCGACCTTGTGATCTGGCTGGCGCAGGGGCAGCATCCTGATCCTCGTCGCCCTGATCTTCATCATCGTACTGCTCATCCTCATCAGGCAGGTTCTCCTGATCGTCGTCGAAGTCCTCTGAATAAGGCGCGTCGAACTCGTTGATATCTTGATGGTTTTTTGGATCTATTGTTTCGTCGTGCGTGCTCATGGTGTGCAATGTGGCTGGTAAGATGCTGCTATGATAGCGCCTTTCGTCATTTTACAGCTTGAAGTTATGAACAAACCTACATCATCCGCGCCAAACTCGCCCGCCAGTGATCGATTTTCCAACTCGGCTGATGCGTTGCATACCATTGCGCAGGACATGCTGAGTTATGCTAGAAAACAGGGTGCCACTGCGGCCTCCGCTGAAGTTTCCGAAGGTTTCGGTCAGGCTGTTACGGTGCGTCAGGGCGAGGTTGAAACCATAGAATACAATCGTGATAAAGGTCTGGGAATCACGGTTTATCTCGGTCAGCAACGCGGCAATGCCAGCACTTCCGATTTCTCTCCGCAGGCTGTGCGCGATACGGTGGACGCCGCCTTGTCCATCGCGCGTTACACCGCAAAAGACGATTGTTCGGGTTTGCCGGAACAAGACAGTCTGGCGCGTGATTTCCCCGATCTGGATTTGTACCATCCCTGGGATTTGTCGGTGGATGAGGCCATTGCAATGGCTCAGGAGTGCGAACAGGCAGCGCTGGATGCGGATGCGCGCATTCATAATTCGGAGGGCGCGACGGTGAACGTGCATGAGGCGCAGTTCGTCTTGGCCAATAGTCTGGGCTTCGCAGGCGGTTATCCTACCTCACGTCACAGCCTGAGTTGCTCGGTCATCGCCGGGCAGGACGACGCGATGGAACGCGATTACTGGTACAGCGTGGCAAGGCGCGCAGGGGATTTGCTGGGGGCACGACAGGTGGGTCGTATTGCAGCAGAGCGCACCGTGCGCCGCCTGGGCAGCAGGCAGATTGCCACGATGCAAGCCCCGGTGCTGTTTGACGCATCGGTAGCATCCAGCCTGTTGGGGCATTTTGTCGGTGCGGTGAGCGGCGGCAGTCTGTATCGAAAGTCGTCATTTTTGCTCGATCAACTCGATCAGCAGGTTTTTTCGCCGCACATCAATATCGCCGACATACCGGATATTCCCCGAGGGCTGGCTTCAGGTGTCTTCGATGACGAAGGGGTGAGAACGCAGCGTCGTAACCTGGTCGAAAATGGCGTGTTACGCGGCTATTTTCTGGGCACGTATTCGGCGCGCAAGCTGGGGCTGCGCTCAACCGGCAACGCGGGCGGCAACCACAACCTGATTTTGCAGCCGTCCGGCACGCTTGGCCTGGACGGTTTGCTCAAGACCATGACGCGCGGCCTGCTGGTGACCGAGTTGCTGGGACAGGGGGTCAATTCCATCACTGGCGATTATTCGCGCGGCGCGGCAGGTTTCTGGGTGGAAAACGGCGAGATACAATATCCGGTACATGAGATTACCATCGCGGGTAATCTCAAGGAAATGTACCGCAACATCGCCGCCGTCGGTAACGACGTGCTGGTGCAGGGGTCGCGCCAGTGCGGATCAATACTGGTGGAAGGAATGACGATCGCCGGGTGTTGATGCGATTGCACTAATGAGAAGCTGATTTATTCACCAAAACTGTCCGCCACGATGCTCTCGCGGCTAAAGGCCGCTCCTGATGAAACCACTAGCCAATCGACTAAGCCAGCAAGCTGGCAAGTCGCTGGTTATCGCAAGGACGATTTAATCAGCGTTTCCCTAACTCGCAGCATACCGCGTCACACGGGAGGCGGGTGCGGATGATACGCCTGAGCGCGTTTTGTGTGCTGAACATGGTAGAATTCGCGACCTCAAATTTTCAATCAGGAATGTCTGCCATGTTCTCCAGTAAAAACACCATTGCCGCCACGGACCCGGAATTGTGGGCCGCGATTCAGAATGAAAACCAACGCCAGGAAGATCACATCGAGCTGATCGCCTCGGAAAATTACACCAGCCCGGCCGTAATGGAAGCGCAGGGCAGCAAATTGACCAACAAGTATGCCGAAGGCTATCCGGGCAAGCGCTATTACGGCGGTTGCGAATATGTGGATGTGGCAGAGCAACTGGCGATCGACCGCGCGAAGGCGTTGTTCGGCGCGGAATATGCCAACGTGCAGCCGCACTCCGGTTCACAGGCCAATCAGGCGGTTTATGTATCCGTATTGAAGCCGGGCGATACCATACTGGGTATGTCGCTGGCGCATGGCGGTCATTTGACCCACGGCGCATCGGTGAATATCAGCGGTAAGCTGTATAACGCCATTCAGTACGGCCTGAACGATCAGGAAGAAATCGATTACGATCAGGTTCAGGCGCTGGCGCTGGAGCACAAGCCCAAGATGATCGTGGCAGGCGCGTCGGCTTATGCGCTGGTGATCGACTGGAAGCGATTCCGCGCGATCGCCGACAGCGTGGGTGCGTACCTGTTCGTGGACATGGCGCACTACGCGGGTCTGATCGCAGCGGGCGTATATCCCAATCCGGTTGGTATTGCTGATTTTGTCACCACTACCACGCACAAAACGTTGCGCGGACCGCGCGGCGGGCTGATTCTGGCAAAAGCCGAGCATGAGAAAGTGCTCAACTCAGCGATTTTCCCGGCTTTGCAAGGTGGTCCTTTGATGCATGTCATTGCGGCTAAGGCGGTTGCCTTCAAGGAAGCGGCCAGCCCTGAGTTCAAGATTTATCAGCGTCAGGTAGTTGAAAATGCACGGGTAATGACCCGCGTGTTGCAAGAGCGCGGTCTGCGCATCGTGTCCGGCCATACTGACAGCCATGTATTTCTGGTCGATCTGCAAGCCAAACATTTAACCGGCAAAGATGCCGAGGCGGCTTTGGGACGCGCGCACATCACCGTCAACAAGAACGCCATTCCGAATGATCCGCAAAAACCGTTTGTCACGTCAGGCATCCGTATCGGCAGCCCGGCGATGACCACGCGCGGTTTCCAGGAGCTGGAGGCCGAACAACTCGCTCATCTGATCGCCGATGTGCTGGACGCACCGAACGACGATGCAGTGATCGCACGGGTCGTGGGCGAGGTGAAGAAGCTGACTGCCCAGTTTCCGGTTTACGGAGAATAGTAGTTAGACGTTAGACGTTAGTTGTTAGTTGGACTCGTCGCCTGCGGCGGGCTTTAACTGATGGCTAGTGTCTAACGACTAACGACTGCTCTTATGAAATGTCCCTTCTGTAAAGGTCACGACACCCAGGTGGTGGATACTCGCGAAAGCGAGGAGGGCGACAGCATACGTCGTCGCCGTCGCTGCGTGTCATGCGACAAACGCTTCACCACTTATGAAACGGTGGAGTTACGCATGCCGCAGGTGGTCAAACAGAACGGCATGCGCAGCGAGTTTGATGCGGAAAAGCTGCGCACCAGTTTCAAACGCGCTTTGCACAAGCGTCCGGTTTCAACAGAAATGGTGGATGCCGCCATTGATATCGTCACCCATAAACTGTATGCGTTAGGTGAACGTGAAGTTGGTTCGCGGCAAGTGGGCGAGTTGGTGATGCAGGAATTGCTCAAGCTGGATAAGGTAGCCTACATCCGCTTTGCTTCGGTTTACAAGAGTTTTCAGGATGTGGGTGACTTTGCCGATGCGGTCAAGGCGGTGCGCAAGACGCCACCGCCTCCCGTTGATAAAGCTGAATAATGTTCAGCGCTGAAGACAATAAATGGATGGCACAGGCGTTGCGTCTGGCCGAGCTTGGGCTTTACAGCACCAGTCCGAATCCGCGCGTCGGCTGTGTGCTGGTGCGCGATGAGAAATTGCTGGGCAGCGGTTGGCATCAGCGTGCCGGCGAGCCGCACGCCGAGATTCATGCCTTGCGCGAGGCTGGCGAGGCGGCACTGGGCGCCACTGCTTACGTCACGCTGGAGCCGTGCAGTCATCAGGGCAGGACGCCGCCCTGTGCCGATGCGCTGATAGCGGCGGGTGTGGCGCGCGTGGTGGTGGCGATGCAGGATCCGAATCCGCTGGTGTCCGGGCAGGGAAATGCAAAACTGCGTGCGGCCGGGATACAGGTAGCATGCGGTTTGATGGAAGCGGCGGCGCGGGCGTTGAATATAGGGTTTGTTGCCCGGATGACGCGTGCTAGACCTTGGGTACGCTGCAAGGCAGGCATGAGTCTGGACGGCCGCACCGCATTGGCGAACGGGGTCAGTCAATGGATTACC
>Ga0208863_1001870_pt1 | contig 11985 bp, 9 predicted proteins | sample RifOxyD3_FD_184040 | JGI IMG/M metagenome (GOLD analysis project Ga0208863, IMG submission 184040) | Soil microbial communities from Rifle, Colorado - Rifle Oxygen_injection D3 (SPAdes) | ecosystem: Environmental > Terrestrial > Deep subsurface > Rock core/Sediment | place: Rifle, Colorado...
GAGCCGGCGCGCGAGGCGTTCGGCCTCGGAGGCGAGCGGGCTGAACAGGGCCGAAGACGGCGCCGGGGCGCCGGGGCCTTCAAGGGTGAGCCGCTTCATCCACTCCGTCATCTGCTCAAGGGGAGCCAGCAGGTCCCAGCGCACGATCCACAAGGTGATCGTCACGATGATCAGACTCTGCACCAGAAGACGCCAGAAGCCGGATGTCCAAAGCTCGCGCTCTCGAGGGCCGATATGCGCGGTGTCGTAGACGACCGCGAGCGAGCCGAGCCCGTTCGTCAGCGCCGCCGAGCAGACTCGAGAGGGGGCGGGCCCAGCCAGCGACAAGCAGTGCGCCGCGAGGTCCGTCGCGGCGGCGGGGGCGGGGAGGTCTTCGAGGCCGCCGGTCTGGGCGAGCACCGCTCCGGTGGAATCGAAGATGGCGACGCCCCTGAGCCTCTCTCTGCGTCCGAACTTGGTGACCAGGCTTGAAAGGCCCTTGCGATCCTTGCGGTGTACCAGCCTGTCGGCGGATTCGCGCAGGCTCTCAGCCAGGATCGAGCCGCGCCGATCAAGCTCGTCTGTCATCCGGCGCCGTTCGTGCTGGACCTGCGACCAAGTCCAGCCGGCGGCGACAGCGGTCGCGGCGAGTACGAGGGAGATGGCGAGTCGGACGGTGATGCGCATCGGTCGGGCCGAGCGAGCGCGGCCCTGAAAGTATTGTAGAAAATTGAGAGGCGTCATCCGCCGTGGGGCCGGGCGGCCAGTAATTTCCTAGAATACCCTGGATGTTCACCGAGACCGCCGGAAAGATCGATGAGATGCGGGCCCTGCTCGCCAAGATCGCCAAGCTCCTGGACCTGCCGAAGCTCCGCAAGGAGGTCGAGGCGCGTGAGGCCGAGGCGGGGGAGCCGTCTTTCTGGGCCGACAGCTCCAAGGCCAAGAAGAAGTCGAAGGAGCTCAACGACTTCAAGAAGACCCTGTCGGAGTATGAGAAGGCCGAGAAGACGCTGGAGGACCTCCACGCTCACTGCGAGCTGGCCGCCGAGGTCAAAGACGAGGGGGAGATCAAGGAGGTCTCTCTCGGCATCCAGGAGGCCGAGAAGCTCCTGCGGGCGATGGACATCCGCCTCAAGCTCTCCGGAGAGTTCGACAAGGACGACGCCATCATCAACCTTCACTCAGGCGCAGGGGGCCTTGAGGCCTGCGACTGGGCCGAGATGCTGTGGCGCATGTACCTGCGCTGGGCGGAGAAGAACGGCTACGAGGTCCAGATCACCGAGTTCATGAAGGGCGACGGGGCCGGCATCAAGAGCGTGGGCGCCTTCGTGCGCGGGCCCAACGCCTACGGTCTGCTCAAGGGCGAGATGGGCGTGCACCGTCTGGTCCGCATCAGCCCCTTCGACGCCAACAAGCGCCGCCACACCTCCTTCGCCTCCCTCGACGTGGTCCCCGACATCGAGGACGAGATCGACATCCAGGTCAAGGACGAGGACATCGAGCTGGAGACCTTCCGCTCCGGCGGCGCCGGCGGCCAGAACGTCAACAAGGTCGAGACGGCGGTCCGCATCCGCCATAAGCCCTCGGGGCTCGTGATCGCCTGCCAGACCGAGCGCTCCCAGCTCCAGAACCGCCTCAACGCGATGCGCATGCTGAAGGCGAAGCTCTACCAGATCGAGCTGGACAAGAAGCGTTCCGCCGTCGAGAAGCATTACGGCGAGATGGGCGACATCGCCTGGGGCCACCAGATCCGTTCCTACGTCTTCATGCCCTACCAGATGGTCAAGGACCTGCGCACCGGCTGTCAGACCTCCCAGATCGCCAATGTGATGGACGGCGAGCTGGACCCCTTCCTCGAGGCCTACCTCGCATGGCTGGCCGCCGGCAAGCCGCCCCGCGTCAAGGCCGGAGCCGAAGAAGAATAGCCCCAATTCGTTCCAGCCAAGGCTGGTGCCGCCTCCCGCCCCGCGATGGTCAATTTGTTGCGTTTATAACTATTGTCATCCATTGTCGTGGGGGGAGCATGTCGCGAAGCCCGGTCCTCGATCGTCCGCCTCAGGCGCTCCTCGCCGCGAAGCGGGCGCAGCGCTTCGAGCAGCGCTACCAGATGCTCGTCTCCTTCGGGCGCAAGCTCGTGGGCGTGGTCCGCCTGCGCCCGCTGCTGACCTTGCTGGCCGACGAGGTCCGGCGCATCGTCGGGGCCTCCCGCTGCAGCATCTTCCTGGTCGACGCGCAGGGCAAGGAGCTCTGGACCCCGGTCGCGCACGGGTTGGGGGGACGTGATCTCCACCTTCCCTTAGGCCTGGGAATCATCAGCCACGTCGTCCTCGGAGGGCGGCCGATCCGCGTGGCCGCCGCCTACCGCGACCCGCGCTTCAACCCGGCGGTCGACAAGATGACGGGCTACAAGACGCGCAACATCATGGCGGTCCCCCTGAAGGACCGCGAGGGGCGGACCTTCGGCGTCTTCCAGGTCCTCAACAAGCGCCACGGGCTGGATTTCGACGCCGAGGACGAGGGCCTGCTGCAGATTCTCGCCAGCCTGGCCGCCTCTGCGGTGGAGAGCGCGCGCCTCTACGAAGAGCTGCGGGACTCCCACGTGGAGACCATCCAGCGCCTGGCCCGCACGGCCGAGTACCGCGACATGCACGACACCGCGGCGCACCTGCGGGCGATCGGACGCTACTCGCGCATCCTCGCGCGCGCCTGCGGCCTGCCCGACTGCGAGGTCGAGAGCATCGAGTGCGCCAGCCCCCTGCACGACATCGGCAAGGTCGGCATCCGCGACGCGGTGCTCCTGAAGAGCGGCCCGCTGGACGCCGCCGAGGTCGAGGAGATGAAGAGGCACACCACTCTGGGCTGGGAGATCCTGTCCCAGGCGAAGAGCCCCCTGCTCCTCCTGGCCGCCGAGATCGCGCGCGCCCATCATGAGCGCTACGACGGCAAAGGCTATCCGCAGGGCCTGAAGGGCGAGAAGATCCCAGTCGCGGCGCGCATCGTCGCCGTGGCGGACGTGCTGGACGCGCTGAGCGCCGAGCGGGCCTACAAGAAGGCCTGGAGCTTCGAGGACAGCGCTCGCTACATCTTGGAGGGAGCCGGCAAGCAGTTCCACCCGAAGGTCGTCGCGGCCTTCCGCAAGTCCGCCGATCGGATGCATGAGGCCTGGGAGGAGCGCTGCCGCCCGCGCGGCGTGGCCGGGGTGAAGCCATGAAGGCCCGGATCCTTGTCGTCGAGGACGACCAGTCGGTCCGCGCGGCGGTCGTGCGGATGCTGGAGAACGGCGGCCACGAGGTCGAGTCGGTGGGCTCGGGCGAGGACGCGGTCTCCCGGCTGGACGAGGACTTCGATATCGTTCTGACCGACCTGATGCTGTCCGGCGCGATCGACGGCAACGAGGTCACGAGGCGCTTCCGCGCCTCGGGTGCCGCGGACGTGGTCATCATGACGGCCTATCCTCGTCTGGAGACCGCGATCGAGGGCATGCGCGGCGAGGCGTACGACTACCTGGTCAAGCCGATCTCCGAGGACTATCTTCGCTCGGTGATCGCGCGCTGTCTGGAGAAGAGGCGCCTCTCGGCCGAGCTGGCGCGGGAGAAGGAGCTGCGCAGCGAGCTGCGCCAGGCGTATCTGGAGCTCTCGGTCCTAAGCCGCGTGCGCGACATCTTCGGCCAGTTCGCCACGCCCGAGGTCGCGCGGGTGGCGATGACGCATCCCGAGGATTTTTGGATGCGGGGCGAGCGTCGCCGGGTGACGGTGCTGTTCGCCGACGTGCGCGGCTTCACCCGATACGCGGCCAGCGTCCCGCCGGAGCAGGCGACCGCCGACCTCAACGAGATCTTCGCCATCCTCCAGGAGACGATCAGTAAGGAGGGGGGCATCCTCAGCAAGTTCCTCGGCGACGGGGTGATGGCGCTCTACGACGCCCCGATACGCCTGGAACACCACGAGACGGCAGCGGTGCGCACCGCCGTGAAGACGCAGCAGGCGATGCTGGTCCTGGGGCGTCAGCGGGAGATGAAAGGGCTCAAGGCCCTTGGACTGGGCATCGGGATCAACACGGGGGACGTCGTGGCGGGTTGCCTGGGAAGCAAGGAACGCACCGAGTACAGCGTGATCGGCTCGCCCATCAACCTGGCGGCGCGACTTGAGAAGATCGCACTGCCGGGGCAGATCCTGGTGGGACCGGGGACTCTCGCGGCGGTCAAAGACGAAGTCGAATCCTCGTATCTCGGGATGATGACCTTCCATGGGATCGATGATCCGGTGCCGGTGACGGCCGTGCTCGGCATGAAGCAGGCTCTGCCCGTCTCTGAGGGCGCGGGGAAGCCATCGTGACCCGTGCGCAACTTCTTGAGCGGAGCTTGTTCCCGGCAGCTCTCGAGGATATGAAGCCTCACGACCATCTTTGCCTCATCTATGCCACGAGGGAGGAGCAGTTCGCGGCCGTCATACCCTTCCTGCGCCTCGGGCTGGAACGCCATGAGCGCTGCGTCTATATCGTCGATGAGAACACCGCCGACGCGGTCTTGCGTGCCCTGAAGGACGACGGCGTGGACGCGGCGGCGGCCGTCAAGTCGGGGGCCCTCGCCGTCATCACCAAGAGGGACGCCTACCTTAAAAACGGCTATTTCGACCCGGACCTGATGATCCGTTTCCTCGAGGATGCGGTCGAGTCGGCGGAGTCGAAGGGCTACTCCGCTCTGCGGGTGACCGGGGAGATGACCTGGGCCCTGGGATCGGAGACGGGAGTGGAGCGGCTCATCGAGTACGAGGCGAAGCTCAACGACGTCTTCCCAAGACATCGGGTCACGGCCATCTGCCAGTATAATCGGACGCGCTTCAGCCCCGCCGTCATCAAGCAGGTGATCTTCACCCATCCGTACGTCATCAGCGGAGGGCTGGTCGCGAAGAACCCGTTCTTCATCCCGACGAGCGAATATCTCTCCCCCGGCCAGCCGGCCATCGAGGTGGAGCGCCTGCTGGCCAACATCGTCGATTTCCAGAGGGCGCAGGACGAGCTGCGCGCGGAGGCGGATGCGCGAGGCAGGCTGGCGGCGATCGTGGAGTTCGCCGACGACGCGATCATCGCCAAGACGCTGGACGGGAAGATCGCCGCGTGGAACGCCGGCGCGCGGAAGCTCTACGGCTATGAGGCGGAGGAGGTCTTGGGGAAGTCCTTCTCGATGTTCGTCCCTCCTGAAGAAGCTCAGGAGGTCTCCTGGATCTTGGAGAAGAGCCGGCGCGGCGAGAATATCACCCAGCATGAGACGCTTCGGGTGCGCAAGGATGGGCGCCGCATCAGGATATCGCTGACGGTCTCGCCGATCCTCGACGACTCCGGCGCCATCGTCGGCGCCTCCGCCGTCGCGCGCGACATCACGGAACGCAAGCGTGCCGAGGAGGCGCTGAAGCTCAGCGAGGAGAACCTCAAGCGCGCGCAGGCCGTTGCGCACGTCGGCAGCTGGTTCCTGGACGTGCCGAAGAACGAGCTTCTCTGGTCCGATGAGACATACCGGATGTTCCGGATCCCCATCGGGACGCCCATGACGTACGAGAAGTTCCTGGAAAATGTGCACCCGGACGACTGTGCGGCCGTCAACGCGGCCTGGACCGCCGCGTTGGCGCACAAGCCGTACGACATCGAGCACCGCGCTCTGGTCGACGGGAAGATCCGTTGGGTGCGGGAGATCGCCGAGGTCGAGTTCGGCGCCGACGGCCGCGCGCTGCGCGGCATCGGCACGGTCCAGGATATCACGGACCGCACGCGGATCGAGGAAGAACTGCGTCGCAGCGAGCGGGAATTGCGGAAGGCGCAGCAGATCTCGCGGCTGGGGAGTTGGAGCTGGGTGGTGGAGTCGGATACGATCTTCTGGTCGGACGAATATCACCGGATGGTGGGCCATGACCCAAGGACCCCCACGCCGGGTTACCAGGAACACCTGAAAATGTACGCCGCGGAGAGCTCGGCCCGGCTCGACGCCGCGGTCCAGGATGCCATGAAGAACGGGACTCCCTACGAGCTCGACCTGGATCTGCTCGTCCCCGGCGGCGGACGAAAGGCGGTGGTCGCGCGGGGCGAGTCGATCCGCGACACGTCGGGGAAGGTCTTGATGCTGCGCGGGACGCTGCAGGATATCACCGAGCGCAAGCGGGCGGAGGAGACTCTGCGAAGGACCTCACGGGCGCTGCGCACCCTGGGCCTGTGCAACGAGGCCATGATCCGGGCCAGCGACGAGAACGACCTGCTCTCGAAGGTCTGCGCGGCCATCGTCGAGGGGGGCCGTTTCATGATGTCCTGGGTCGGCTTTCGCGTGGACGACGAGAAGAGGACGGTTCGCCCGATGGCGCAGGCCGGGCGCGCAGACGGCTATCTTCAGGGTATCGACGTGACCTGGGGCGAAGGCGAGTCGGGCAGCGGCCCCACCGGGACTGCGGTCAGGACGAGGTCCGCCGCCATCTGCCGGGATATCCGCACGGACCCGCTCATGGCTCCGTGGCGCGCCAGGGCACTGGAGCGCGGCTATCTCGCGTCGATCGCGCTTCCTTTGACGTCAGGAGACGATGTCTTGGGGGCCCTGATGATCTACTCGGGCGAGGCCGACGCGTTCGGCCGGGAGGAGGTCGACCTGCTGAGTCAGCTCGCCGACGACCTCTCGTTCGGAATCGTCGCGCTTCGGACCCGCGAGACTCTCGTCCGGTCCGAGGAGACCTTGCGTCGGTCCAACGCCTACCACCGCGGCCTCATCGAAGTCAGCCTCGACCCGCTCGTCACAATCGACGTCGACGGCAAGATCACGGACGTCAACCGCGCGACGGAGATCGCGACCGGATGCGCCCGGGAGAGACTTATCGGCTCGGACTTCAGCGGCTATTTCACGGAGCCGGAGCGCGCGCGGATCGGCTATAAAACCGCCTTCGATCAGGGGAGCGTGAAGGATTACGCCCTGAACATCCGCCGAAGCGATGGAGGCGTGATGCCCGTGCTGTACAACGCGGCCGTCTATAGGGATGCGGCGGGCCTCGCGCTCGGAGTCTTCGCGGCCGCGCGGGACATCAGCGATCTCAATCGAGCGGAGGATGAGCTGCGCAACTCATTGGCGCTGACCGAGGCGGCCATGGAGTCCACGGCAGACGGCATCCTGGTCGTGGATAGAGATGAGAGGTTCACCAACTACAACGAGAAGTTCGTGAAGATGTGGGACATCCCGGACGACATGATGGCGAGCAGAAACGACAGGCTGGCCCTGGAATACGTCATGTCCAAGCTGAAGGATCCCAAGGCCTTCCGCGTGAGGGTCGAGGAGCTTTACAGCCGCCCGGATGTCAGCAGCCTGGATATCGTCGAATTGACGGATGGCAGGATATTGGAGCGCTACTCCATCCCGCAGCGCATCTCTGGCGAGATCGTCGGCCGTGTGTGGAGCTTTCGCGACGTCACTGAGACCAGGCGGGCGGAAGCGGAGATCCGGAAGCTCAACGCGGAGCTCGAGGAGCGGGTCATGCTGCGCACCGCGCAGGTCGAGGCCGTCAATATGGACCTGGAGGCCTTCACCTACTCCGTCTCTCACGATCTGCGAGCCCCCCTGCGCACGGTCGATGCCTTCTCCCAGATTCTGATAGAGGACTACGCCCCGAAGCTGGAGCCGGAGTGCCAGCGCTACCTGCGCCTGGTGCGGCACGGCGCCCAAGTGATGGGCAAGCTGATCGACGACCTCCTCGCCTTCTCGCGCTTGGGCCGCCTGCCGATGACAAAGTCCTTCGTTTCCATGGACGAGGTCTTGAAGGCGGCGCTCGCTGCGGTGGAGGAGCAGCGCCAAGGTCGCAATGTGAGCTTCAAGGTGGGAGGGCTGGCCTCCTGCCAGGGGGATTTCGCCCTTCTGAAGCAGGTCTGGATCAATCTCCTGTCCAACGCCCTCAAGTTCACGGGTAAGCGGGAGGAAGCCCTCATCGAGATCGACTCCCGCGAAGAGGCGGGGGAGACGGTCTATCGCATCAAGGACAACGGCGTGGGCTTCGACATGCGCTTCGTCGACAAGCTCTTCAAGGTCTTCCAGCGCCTCCATCCACGCGAGGAGTACGATGGGACCGGGGTGGGGCTGGCCATCGTCGCGCGCGTCATCGAGCGCCACGGCGGGCGCGTCTGGGCGACGGCCGAACTGGATAAAGGAGCGGAGTTCTTCTTCACATTAGGCGGGAGGATGTTATGAAACAGCATGCCGTCGAGATACTTCTGGTCGAGGACAACCCCCAGGATGAGGAACTGACGTTACGCACCCTGAAGAAGCATCATGTCGCCAACGACATCAAGGTCGTCCATGACGGCCAGGAGGCCCTGGATTACCTCTTCGGCGGGGGCGGCAACTCGGCCCGAGAGGAAGGGTGCTTCCCCCGGCTGATGCTCCTCGACCTCAAGCTCCCCAAGGTGGACGGCAAGGAGGTCTTGCGGCGCGTGAAATCGGACCCTCGGACGAAGGCGATCCCCATCGTGGTCCTGACCTCCTCGCGCGAAGAGAGGGACCTCGTCGAGAGCTACCGGCTGGGGGTCAACAGCTATGTCGTCAAGCCCGTGAATTTTGAGGAGTTCTCGGAGTCGGTCCGGCAGCTGGGCCTCTATTGGCTCCTGATCAACCAGGTGCCCGCCCTCGAGGAACGTCATGACGCAGAATGAGAGGCTGAGCGTCCTCCTGCTGGAGGATAGCCCGGAGGACGCGGAGCTGGAGCTTCGCGAGCTGGCGCGCGCGGGCTTCAAGGTCGACTCCCGGCGCGTGGAGACGGAGGCCGACTTCGTCGCCGCCCTGAAGCCGGGGCTGGACCTCATCATCGCCGACTTCAGGCTACCGCTGTTCGACGGGATGCGCGCCCTCCAGCTCCTCAAGGCCAGCGGCCTCGACATCCCTTTCATCCTCGTCTCGGGGGCCATCGGCGAGGAAAAGGCCGTGGAGGTGATGCTCGAGGGGGCCTTCGCCTACGTGATGAAATCCAGGCTGGCCAGCCTGGGGATGATCGTCTCCCGCGCCCTCAAGGAGTCGGCGCTGCGCCGGGAGAACCTCGCGACGCACCGGGAGTTGTGGAAATCCGAGAAGCGCTACCGGCGCCTGTTCGAGTCGTCCCAGGACGGCATCCTCATCCTGGACGCCGAGAGCGGCGAGATCCTGGACGCCAACACCGCCATCCTGGGCTTGCTCGGTTACGAGCTGAGGGAGATCGCCGGCCGCAAGCCGTGGGAGCTGGAGGCGTTCAGGGGCCTGGAGGCCGTCAAGGTGGACTTGCGCGGACTGCAGACGCTCCCCTACGTCCGACACGATGACCTGCCCCTGACCGCGAAGGACGGCCGGCGCATCGACGTTGAGCTCATCGGCAACACCTACTCCGCCGACGGCAGCAAGGTGATCCAATGCAACATCCGCGACATCACCGAGCGCAAGCGCCTGCAGGCGCAGTTCTTCCAGGCGCAGAAGATGGAGGGTATCGGCAAGCTCGCCGGCGGCGTCGCGCACGACTTCAACAATATCCTGATGACCATCATGGCGTGCGCCAACTTCCTGCGCGAGGGCTTCACCAAGACGGATCCCCGACGCTCCGACGTGGAGGAGATCGAGGCCGCGGCCACGCGCGCGGCGGCTCTGACCCGCCAGCTGCTGATCTTCAGCCGCAAGCAGGTGGTCTCGCCCGCGGTGGTGGACCTCAATGGGCTGATTCGCAACCTCCAGAAGATGCTCTGCCGGCTCATCGGCGAGGATATCCGGCTGGAGATCGCCTCCTGCCCCGAGCCGGCCCTCGTCCAGATCGATCCGGGCCAGATGGAGCAGGTGATCATGAATCTCAGCGTGAACGCCCGCGAGGCCATGCCGAAGGGCGGCAGGCTGGCCTTGAAGACGGCGGTCCTGACGGCGGGCGCGGGCCGCGTGAGTCTGGAGGTTTCAGACACGGGTTGCGGGATGCCCCCGGAGGTCCTCGCCCATCTCTTCGAGCCGTTCTTCACGACGCGGCCCGTCGGCAAGGGGACTGGCCTTGGCCTATCCACGGTCTACGGCATCGTCACCCAGGCGGAGGGCCAGGTCACCGTGCGCAGCGCCGTCGGACAGGGCAGCACCTTCACGATCATCCTGCCGCTGTCCCGGGCGACGGCGACGCCCACCAAGCGGGCCGGCACGGTTGCGCAAGCCGCGCCGGGAGACCATCCTTCTCGTGGAGGACGAGGAGTCCCTGCTGCGCCTCAATGAGAGGTCCCTGCGTGCGTACGGCTATCGCGTGCTGGCCGCCCACGGGGGAGAGGAGGCTCTTGCCTTGCTCAAGAGCGAGGGGAGCTCCGTCGCCCTGCTCCTGACCGACGTCGTGATGCCCGGCATGAGCGGCGGGGAGCTGGCGCAGAAGGCCGTCCGCCTGCGCCCGGGCCTGAAGGTGGTCTTCGTCAGCGGCTATATCGACCACGAACGGCTTGAGCAGCTCGAATCCCTGAAGGGCGAGGTGCTGCAGAAGCCGATCGCGCCCGGCCTCCTCGCCGCGCGGGTGCGGGAGATCTTGGACCGCAAGGATGTGATGGCGGGGGGTGAAGAAGAAGGCCCCCGCTCTCGCGGGGGCCTTCGTTTCGCATCGCTCCTAAGGCTTAGGCGGCGACGTACTTCTCGTTGTGATCGACCTTGATGCCGGGGCCCATGCTGCTGGTGAGCGTGATGCTCATCATGTAGATGCCCTTGGCGGCGGCCGGCTTGGCCTTGGTGAGGGCCTCGAGGACGGTGCGGGCGTTGCCGGCGATCTTCTCGACGGCGAAGGAGGCCTTGCCCACCGGGACGTGGATGATGCCGAAGTCGTCGACCTTGTACTCGACGCGGCCGGCCTTCAGCTCCTTGATCGTCTGCGCCACGTTCATCGTGACCGTTCCCGACTTCGGGTTGGGCATCAGGCCCTTGGGGCCCAGCACCTTCCCGAGCTTGGAGAGGTCCTTCATCATGTCCGGGGTGGCGACGAGGACGTCGAAGTCCGTGAAGCCCTTGGAGATCTGCTCGATGAGGTCGTCGGCTCCGACGATGTCGGCCCCCGCGCCCTGAGCGTCCTTCTGCTTCTCGCCGCGGACCACGACGGCGACCTTCTTCGACTTGCCCAAACCGTGCGGCAGGCCCACGGTGCCGCGGACCTGCTGGTCCGCCTGCTTCGGGTCCACGCCCAGACGGACGTGCAGCTCGACGGTCTCGTCGAACTTGGCGGTCGCGCACTTCTTGACGATCGCCGCGGCCTCTTCCAGCTTGTTCAGCTTCATGAGATCCAGGTCCTTGACCAGGTTCTCGTATCTCTTGCCCATGTGTTTGTCTCCTGACCTGTTAGCGCCCCTTTGTGGAGCTCGGTCGAATAGCTGGTTACTTGACGACGTCGATCCCCATCGAGCGGGCGGTGCCCTTGACCATCTGCGTGGCGCACTCGAGGTCCTTCGTGTTCAGGTCGGGCATCTTCGCCTTCGCGATGTCCTCGGCCTGCTTCTGGCTGATCTTGCCGACCTTGTTCCGGTTCGGCTCGCCCGAGCCCTTGGCCAGGCCCGCCGCCTTCTTCAGCAGCGACGAGACCGGGGGCATCTTGGTGATGAACGTGAAGGAGCGGTCCTCGAAGACCGTGATGACCACAGGGATGAGCATCCCCGGCTCCTGCGTGCGCGTCTTCTCATTGAACTGCTTGCAGAAGTCCATGATGTTGACGCCGTGCTGTCCGAGCGCGGGGCCGACGGGCGGGGCGGGGTTCGCCGCTCCGGCCGGGATCTGCAGTTTGATCTGTGTTTTGACCTTCTTCGCCATGACAGCTTCCTCTCTCTCGTTGCGGCTTGAAATCTACCCTAGCGTCCCCAGGCTGCCGGGCGCAGCATCTTCGCGACGATGCTGCCCGCGGCGAGCAGGAGGAACGCCTTCCAGAACGGCACCGACTCGGAGCCGAACACCCAGAGGGTGAACTCCGTGCTGAAAACGGACGGCCATAGGAGCTTGACCAGCAGCGCCGCGGCCAGGGCCTTGCCGAACAGCA
>Ga0208863_1001871_pt1 | contig 11976 bp, 18 predicted proteins | sample RifOxyD3_FD_184040 | JGI IMG/M metagenome (GOLD analysis project Ga0208863, IMG submission 184040) | Soil microbial communities from Rifle, Colorado - Rifle Oxygen_injection D3 (SPAdes) | ecosystem: Environmental > Terrestrial > Deep subsurface > Rock core/Sediment | place: Rifle, Colorado...
CAAAACAGGAGAAGCAGCTATTGAAAAGATTAAAAGCGGAAATTATGATGTAGTGCTTTTAGATGTTAAAATTCCCGGAGGAATGGATGGTCTTGAAACCTTAAATGCAATCAAAAAAATTAACCCGTTAACAGAAATTATTCTTTTAACCGGTCATGCATCTATAGAAACCAGTATTGAAGGGTTAAAACTCGGAGCCTTTGATTATTTGTTAAAACCTGCCAATTTTGATGAACTTCTTACAAAAATAGCGAACGCCTCTGATAGAAAGGCAGAACAGGACCACAAAATTATTAAGGCAAAAATTCATGACCTTTTGCACCATCCCGGAACTCAAGACCCTGGGTCACCTCCTGACACTAAAATTTAGCAAAGTCCTTACATGTTTAGGACTACCGAAAAATAATAAAAATCTAATGATACACGTTTATGCTATAATCTAAATAGAGGGAATCATGAAAAACAGATATTTTACGTTATTACTTATTTTATTTTTAATATCATATCCATTAAACGTTTTTGCAAAACCGGAGAAAATAGTTGTTGCAGTGTTTGATTATAAGGATTATAAAGATGGAACAAACCAAGCCAACTTATATGCGTTCCCTACAGAAAATAATAAAAGGAAAACAAAATGCAAACAATAGATGTAAAAAAAGTAACTTAAGGAGAAAAGATGAAAATCTATCTTGATGTTTGCTGTTTAAACAGACCGTTTGATGACCATACTCAAAATATAGTAAGGATAGAAGCAGAAGCTATTCTCACAATAATTAGTATGGCTCAGACTGAAAAATGGATTTTGTTAAATAGTGAAGTAATTGAATTCGAAATTTCTAAAATTCCCGATCAAGAACGAAAACAGAAAGTTGCTCTTTTAGCAGCAATATTACAGGATTATATTGTTGTTAACGATAATATAGAAAAAAGAGCAATAAGATTTGAAAAATTAAGTTTTGGTTTTATTGATGCCTTACATATTGCCTGTGCAGAAAAAGGGGATGCAGATATTTTTTTGACTACAGATGATAAGTTAATGCGTAAAGCTTTAAAAAACAAAAAATCATTAAAAATAAGAGTGGATAATCCAATACAATGGTTAATGGAGGTAACTAAAAATGACTATTGATACTTTAAATCCTGTAATTATAAGAAAAATCGGACTTGAAGCTTTGGCTAAAACTTTGGGACCTTTGGGTATGGTACGTTTTTTACAGCAGTTTGATACAGGATATGGAGATTATACCAAAGAGAGAAATTTATGGCTAAAAGATATGGATAGTAAAAGGATTATAACTGAAATAAAAAAAATACGGAAAAAAAATAAATAAAAATCTAATAATACACGTTTATGTTATAATCATATTGAGGGCACAATGAAAAACAAATATTTTATCTTAATAATCAGTCTATTTTTAATATTATATTCATTAAACGTTTTTGCAAAACCGGAGAAAACCGTTGTTGCTGTATTTGATTTTGATATTTTGACAAATTCAATTGCAATTAGCGAAGGAACACAATTAGCAGAAGAATTTATCGGACATCTTGCAAATTGTGATAATTTTTCGATTGTAGAGAGAAACAAAGTATATAAGATTATAAAAGAACAGGGCTTTCAAACCAGCGGTTATGTTGATGTAAAATCTGCCGTGAAAATCGGTAATCTTTTGGGCGCCAAACAGGTCTTTATGGGCAGTGTTATTGAAGATGCGAATTATATAAAATTAATTGTAAAACTTGTGAATGCCCAAACAGGTGAAATCATTAATACGGATATTGCCAAAAGCAACAGTAAAAATGATTTATCCAAAATGATTAAAGAAATTGCCACTGACTATAAAACAGGTAATTTACGGGGAGAAATATTAATTTCAGACAGACCCAATCCGTACCTGGCAGCAGGAATGTCTTTTGCCTTACCCGGCTCAGGACAATTCTACATGGGAGAAAATACAAAAGGAGCAATTTATGCATTAATTGCAGCCGCAGGGCTAACGAGCTTAATTATTGGCATGACAAATAAAGACGATTTAACAACAAATATTGGCTCTGGAATAATGATTGGTATAGGCATCTGGGCTCCAATTGATATTTTATTTTTTGAAAGGGACAAATGAGAAAATATAAACAATCGCTTAAAAATATCTCAGGGCTGATCCAAAAGCCTATTTTGTCATTGAGAGCGACCGTAGGGAGCGTGGCAATCTCAGTCTTTTCGAAGAGATTGCTTCGTCATTTCATTCCTCGCAATGACTTATTTGTCAGCACTATTTTATTCCTTATTCTTTCGATAATTTTATTCTTTACTCTGAGTTGTTCAACAATCATTGGTGTTTTAGGGGCAATAGAATCTAAAAAGCAAAAGGACAGTATTGAAAGCCAAAAAGCAGAAAATATTAAAATTGAGGGACCCGTAAATATCAGAGGAAAAGTTACCAATAGTGCTAATGTTCCGCTTGAAAATATTACAGTAACTGTCTCATGGGGAGTTATAAGCAAGTCTGATAAAACAACAAAAAGCGGGGCATATCTTATAAAAGATGTTCCGGTTACAGAAGTAACCATAAGTGCAGATGGTAATGGCTATGCGGAATATACGGACAAATTTCAGATAAAAGAAAAAGAAGTAACAAAAGATATAATTCTTACGCCATTACCCGTATCTAATAAAGAAAATCAAGCCCCGATTATTAAGGCTTTAAACGTTGAACCTTTGACTATCAAAAAAGGCGAAAATGCAGAAATAAAAGTAAACGCTTATGACCATGAAGGGAATGTTTTAAATTATAAATGGGAAGCCAGCGGCGGAGTGCTTTCCAGTGATACCGGAGACAAAACCAATTGGATAGGAACAACAGAAGGAGTTTATGAAATTCAGGTCAATGTAACAGATAACAAGAATGCAACGACTATAGGGACTGTGAATATACTTGTAGATGCAGAAGGAAAGGGAACGGTGAGAACTGTATTTATCGCTTCTCCACCTCCTTCAACCCCACCTCAAATTTCACCTTCAACTGAATTGTCACCCATCCCAACACCAACAATAACCCCACAACCAACCCCATATTTTACTTCTACTCCGATACCCACTTTATCATCAACCCCGAAACCAACAATGACTCCAACGCCTAATTCAACACCAACAGTAATACCAACTTCATCTCCAATAAATTTGACCAATTTGACAGGTAAGATTGCTTTTATGTCATATAGAGACGGTAATGGTGAAATTTATGTAATGAATGCTGATGGAACGAATCATATTAGATTAACAAATAATGCTGCTGAAGATTATTGTCCCGTTTGGTCCCCAGATGGAACTAAAATTGCTTTTATGTCTTTAAGGGACGGGAATCAAGAAATTTATGTAATGAATGCTGATGGGACTAATCAGATGAATTTAACTAATAATCCTGCTTTGGATAGAGACCCCACTTGGTCCCCAGATGGAAGCAAAATTGTTTTTACGTCTAATAGAGATGGGAATTATGAAATCTATGTAATGAATGCAGATGGAACTAATCAAATCAGATTAACTAATAATACTGCTTATGATTTTTATCCAAGCTGGTCGCCAGATGGGAGTAAAATTGTTTTTGGTTCAGGTAGAGATGGTAATTATGAAATATATATAATGAATGCCGATGGGACTAATCAAATCAACATAACTAATAATCCTGATGACGATTACCCTCCAAATTGGTCGCCTGATGGAACTAAGATTGTTTTTACGTCTAATAGAGATGGGAATTATGAAATCTATGTAATGAATGCCGATGGGACTAATCAAATTAGATTAACTAATAATTCTGAAAATGATTTGTATCCAAGCTGGTCACCTGATGGAAGCAAAATTGTTTTTATGTCAGCAAGGGATGGGAATTATGAAATCTATGTAATGAATACAGATGGAACTAATCAAATCAGATTAACCAATAATCCATCTTATGATGGCTATCCAAGTTGGTCAAGGTGAATATATTAGAAGGGAAATATGCAAGTAAAATGATGGAATGGTGAATGAAAAATATTTATCACCCTAAATTGTAGGGTCTGCATATACCCTGACGGGCACAAGTATATGCGTTCCCTACAGGCAATAATGAAAGGGAAACAAAATGCAAACAATAGAATTTAAAGAGAAAAATAAGGAGGTTTCATGATATTAGAATACATTCAAACGGCTTTAAAAAAAGCTGAATATAAACAATTAGATGATGGAACATGGTTTGCTGAAATTTTCGGGTTTAACGGAGTTTGGGCAAATTCTGACACGGTTGAAAATTGCCGTCAAGAACTATCTGAAGTATTAGAAGAATGGTTACTTTTAAAAATAAAATCTAATGATGAAATCCCGGTTATTGATGGTATGGAAATAACCTTTAAGAAAGAAGTTGCTGCTTAAAATGGGGAATGTTATATCACGAAAAGAGCTAATAAAAAAATTAAAAACATTTGGATTTTTAGGCCCTTTTTCAGGAACCAAACATCAATTTATGATAAAAGGAGAATTGAAATTACGTGTTCCCAATCCTCATAAAATTAAAGATATTAGTACAAGTCTCTTAAAAGAAATACTCTGTCAAGCTCATATTAGTTGGGATGAATGGAATAAAATAACGAAAGGAAAATAAAATGCAAACAATAGAATGTAAAGAAGGAATTTAAAATGGGAGAAAATACAGTAGATTATTGGATTTCGCTTGCTGATTACGATTTAAAAGTAGCTGATTCATTACTTGAAAAAGAACATTACATTTATGTAGGCTTCATGTGTCATCAAGCTATAGAAAAAATGTTAAAGGCAATTTATGTAAACAAAATAAATTCTACACCACCATATATCCATAAACTTGATAAATTAATAGAATTAAGCGGGATAAAAAAAGAATTTAATGATGAACAATACGATATTATAGATGAACTTACGCCGCTTAATATACAGGCAAGATACCCGGCGTATAAAGAAGCAATTTATAAATTGCTTACAAAAGAAAAAGCCCAAACAATTCTTTTGAACACAGGAGACTTGATTACATGGTTAAAAACTCTGATATTGTAAATAAAGAATTAAAAGATTTTATTAATCTGCTAAAAGATTCCTATAATCTTTTTGCTGTGGTTTTATTTGGGTCGTATGCAGATGGAAGACAATCCGAATACAGTGATATTGATATTGCCGTATTTTCTGAAGACTTTGGGGATAATCCATTGGAAGATATGCAAAAATTATTTAAACTCAGACGAAGCATTGACCCTGATATAGAACCGTTACCTTTTAAAAAAGATGTTTATTTTCAGCATGATAAAACTGATTTTGTAAATGATATTATAATTAAAGGTAAAATAATCTATAAAGATGGACAAATATTAATCTGAGAGGATTTAGGGGTAACTACAGAGGAACGCATGTACCCTGACGGGCACAAGTATATGCGTTCCCTACGGGAAAGAATGAAAGCAGAGAATAAAAAATGAATATAGAAAATATATATAAAGACACAACGCCTGAAGCTCTTCGGGTGCACTTTTCAATTTTACGAAATTTAGGGCAGGAAGGCCGGGCTAATATGGCGATTGAATTAAGTGACGGACTTCGTGCAACTATAGAAGCCGGTATTCGTCAACGGCACCCTGAATATGATGATAATAAAGTTCGTTTAGCTATTTTTTGTCTCACTTTGGGAGATAAACTCTTTTCGCAATGCTATCCTGATATTAAGGTAAAAAAATGAGCCAGAATTTTTTTTTAACACGACTTATAGAGAAATTAGAATCCGCCGGAATCCCTTATATGATTTCAGGGTCGCTCGGAAGCAGTCTGCATGGAGAACCACGCGCAACTAATGATATTGATTTAATTATCGCTCCTACTTCAAATCAGATGGATACTTTTATTAAATCCTTAAATGATGAATATTATGTTAGCCCTGAATCAGTTCTTTATGCATTAAAAAATCACTCCATGTTTAATATTATTGATTATAAAACAGGGTGGAAGGCAGATTTAATTATTCGTAAAAATCGTCCCTTTAGCGTTGAAGAATTTAAAAGACGCAGAAAGGGTTTTGTAATTGGTATTGAAGTATGGGTGATTTCTCCTGAAGATGCTATTTTAAGTAAATTAGAATGGGCAAAAATTGGACAGTCCGAAACTCAATTTCGTGATGCTCTTGGAGTTGTTATTATTCAATGGCAAAATATTGATAAGAACTATTTACAAAAATGGGCAAAAGAATTACATATAGAAGAAATTCTTGAAAAGCTTTTGAAAGAAGCTGAAAAGTTACCAGAACTTAATTCTTCTTTTGATATAACACAAGACCCTATATTTCAAATGAAAGGGTATGATTCCGATGCTCCACCGGATTTATCTGTTAATATTGATAAATATTTATATGGAGAGGGGCAGACAGAATGAAACAGATTTTGGTAGATACTAATGGCTGGGTTGCTTTAAACAGCAAAAAAGACCAGTTACATAATACAGCTATTAATATAAACAAGGAATTGTTGAAAAACGGTTATCGCTATGTAACCACTAATTTTATATTGGATGAAACTTATACGGGCCTATTAATAAAAGTTGGACATTTTGCGTCTGTAGATTTTGGAGAAAAAATCCGTAAATCACTTACCCTTCAAACTGTTCATATTGCAGAAGATATTGAAGATGAGGCGTGGGAATTATTTAAAAAATATTCAGATAAATATTTTTCTTTTACTGATTGTACAAGTTTTGTGATAATGCAAAGATTAGGTATTAAAAAAGCCTTTACATCAGACCATCATTTTGAACAAATGGGATTTGTCAAACTTTTATGAAATAATGGGAATAAGGAGATGCATTTATGAAATTGGATAGAATAATAATCAATTCCAAAATATTGAACGGTAAACCTGTTTTTAAAGGGACAAGAATACCTATTTATGTGGTTTTAGATTTAATAGCGGAGGGGTTAACTGATAAAGAAATATTAGATTTATATCCTGACTTAACTAAAGAAGATATAAAGCAATCCATTATGTACGCTTCTTATATTATTCAGAATGAAGAGATTTATGAAATTGCTTAATGTAAAATTTTTAGTTGACGAAAATATTTCCCCTATTTTAGCAGATAAATTGACAAAATTAGGGTATGACACTATTCATGCCAGAAATATATGTAAAGGGGAGAGTGATTTTGAAGTAGCAAAAATAGCTAAAAAACAAAATAGAATAATAATTACATCGGACAAAGATTTTGGTCTTATTTTTTATCATCAGGGAATACCTGTAATTTTGCTCAGACTGAAATATCATTTATTAGACAAAATGTATCCTCTCAATATTATGTCATTCTGAACTTGTTTCAGAATCTCGATTTTAGATGCTGAAATGAATTCAGCATGACATGACAACCACTTTTTGAGAGGATACGACAAAATGACTGAATTAATTCATAAAATAATAAATTTAAATATAGATTTCACTAATACGTTGGTTGTTGTAACCGAAAATAAAGTAAGAATAAAGAAAAGGTAAGGGGAACGCATACTTGTGCCCGTCAGTGTATATGCGTTCCCTACAGAAAATAATGAAAGGAGAACAAAATGCAAACAATAGAATTTAAAGGGAAAATTGCAGAAGAGTCTGAATATTTTAAAAATTGAAAATAAAGATAGAAAAAAATTATATGAAAAATTTTTTAAGTATATTTAAAAAGCCAAAAAAAGAAGATACTTCAATTAAAGAAGAGCAAGCTTTGGCGGATTTTAAATTAAAATTTTATACTTTCCAGTCATTACTTTCAATAAATAATGAAGTCTTAAATATTATGACTAATCTGGAAAAGCTAAAAAAAAGTAAACATATCTTTCTTATGGAAGATTTACGAATTCAGCTTGTAAATTTAGAAGTTAAAATATATAAATTTATACGCAATCTCAATGAATTATCCTTGGATAAATATATTGAGCTTTATGACAGACTAAAGGATATATTGAGTAAAATCAATGAAAAACTCCAGCAAAAAGATATGCCTCTTACTATTTTTTTAAAAAAAATCACCAAAGAAATGAATATGCTGGTTGGAGGGAAAAATACTCATTTAGGAGAACTTAAAAGACTTGGAACTCCTGTGCCTGAAGGCTTTGCAATAACCACTTACGGATATGAAAAATTTATTAATTATCAGGGATTACACAATAAAATCATAGAATTTTTACAGATGTTTGATACTGAAAATTTGGAAGCTTCTTTAAAAATATGTCAGCAAATTCATGAATTAATAATGAAACAGGCGTTACCGCCTGAATTGGAAAAAGAATTTTTGGATTCTTATGTGAATTTGGGAGAACATGAAGGAGATATTTTTAATATAGCGGTTCGTAGCAGTGCTGTTGGGGAAGATAGTGAAAAAAGTTCTTATGCAGGGCAATATTCATCAGTACTTAATGTATCTGAACATACTCTTTTTGATGCTTTCAGAAAAGTCATTGCAAGTAAATATAATCTTAGGGCAATTCTTTATCAAATTAATATCGGGCTTAAAAATTTTGATATTCCTATGGCAGTATGTTGTGTAAAAATGGTAAATGCTAAGGCAGCCGGAGTTATATATACCATCGACCCTATACATTATGATGGTAAATCAGATAATTCCATAATAATAAATGCAGTATGGGGACTGGGGGAATATTTGGTTGAAGGGGCAGAACCACCTGACCAATATATTGTTTCTAAAAATCCTTTAAATATAAAATCAAAAAAAATAGCTGCTCAAAAAAAAATGCTGGTCTGTATTGATGATATTAATGGCGGGGTAGAAGAAATAGATGTACCAAAGGAACTTACTGAAAAGCCATGTCTTACTGATAAACAAATTTTAAAATTATCAAACTATGCTATACAAATAGAGGATTATTATAAAAAACCACAGGATATTGAATGGGTGCTTGACCAGAATGATAATCTGGTAATTGTTCAATCCCGTACTTTACAAATAGTATCACAAACAAAAAAAATCAAGAAAAATGTAATAGAAAACTTAAAACAGGAAATTCTGATAAATAAAGGGGACATAATTTCTCAGGGAGTTGCAGCTGGTATTGCATATCATGTTAAAAACACTGCTGATATATTTAACTTTCCACAAAATGCCGTATTAGTCATAGAAAAATCCTCTCCTGTTTATTCAATATTATTAACAAAAGCTAAAGCTGTAATTGCTGATATTGGTGGAATTACAGGACATCTTGCCAGTGTTATCAGACAATTTAATGTGCCGGCTATTTTTAATACCGGCAATGCAAGTAAAGTAATACCTCATGGAGAACCAATAACTGTAGATGCCTATAATGGCATTGTTTTAAAAGGAGAAATAAAAGAATTATTGGATGAGGAAAAACAAAATATTGAAATAAAGAACTTTGAAGATGAAAGTCCTATGCATAAAACATTATCTGAAATTCTTAATTTTATTGTGCCTTTAAATTTAACAGATCCCAAAAGCAGTAATTTTACAGCCAACAATTGCCAGACTTTACATGATATTACCCGTTTTTCTCACGAACTGGCAGTCCAGACGATGTTTAGAGTGAGTAATAATAAAAATACAAAAGAAATAGGAAGCGCAAAACAATTATTCATTGATATTCCTTTAAATATCTATATAATCGACCTTGGCGACGGAATAAAAGAAATGAAGAACAAAAATGTTACAGTTGATCAAATTACCTCTATCCCTATGTTAGCCATTTTAAAAGGAATGCGTAGAAAAGATTTACGCTGGGCAGGCCCTACAAATATAGATTTTCAGGGTTTCTTTTCAGTATTAACACATGTAGCAATGTCTCCTCCTGATTATGACAGACCTTTAGGCGAGGGTAGTTATTTTGCGGTTTCGAAAAATTATATGAATTTTAATTCCAGGCTGGCTTATCACTTTGCAACAATTGATGCCTATTGTAGTGATATAACCAATAATAACTATATTACATTTAGCTTTAAAGGCGGAGCAGCGTCATTAGACAGAAGATTAAACAGAATAAAATTTCTTATTAAAGTATTGGAACAATTAGGCTTTGTTATAACTACGAATGAAGACCTTTTAAAAGCAAGCATATATAAATATGAACAGACTATCATGGAAGAAAAGCTTGATTTACTCGGCCGTTTAATGTGTTTTTCAAGACAACTGGATATGATTATGCGTAATGATAATATCATAAATCTTTACGCAGAAGCCTTTTTAAATGAAAATTATTCATTTCACTACTCATAACTATATTAAATAGGTAAGATTATATATAATGTGTGGATATAGTTTTAGTTATTCTATTGGAGTCATAAGAGAATGGACATTAATTCAGATATAAATGTAATAGGAAGCATATTAGATTTCAGCCTGATAGATGTTTTTTTGAAAGAAACCCCAATAAATAGAAATGAACTACAACAAACATACACAAGTATAAAGACAATAAAATCCTTTAAAAGATTTGAAAGTGCAATAAAAAATACACTCATTAAATTCAGGAACAAAAACATAGAAATCTTGGTTCTAAAGGTTATTGAAAATGAAGGACTTTCTTTTGATAGTTTGCTTCTACTTTTTTGGAATGCTTCGGTAAACAATGAATTATTGGATTACCTGAATCAAAAAGTTTATTTCCCTGCCTTATATAGTGGAAGAGCCGCAATAAAAAAAGATGAAGTCGAGGCCTGTCTAAAAGACCTGAAACAAACAGAAGCCTCTATGCCAAAGTGGTCTGACTCAACAATTGAAACAACAGCATCCAAATATCTTACATTTTTAAAGAAATTCAACTTAATGGAAGGCGGCCTGAACAAAACCATATCGCATAGATACATTAGTGACAAATTATTAATACTCTTTGTGTATTGGCTGCTGGCAATAGAAAACAAGCCCAACATATTAAAAAGCAGATGGCTTCAATACTGTTTTTCAGAAAGAGAAACATTTATTCAACGGATCATGCAGAAAAATTTTATCAAATATATAAATCTGAATTATTCAGGAGATAAATTAAAAATTGAAACTATCATTTCTTATGAGGAAATATATAATGAGCTTAAATAATCCAAAGAGTTCTGTACAAAAAGTAATAGGACTGGTTAAAGATAATGCCAATTCGCATATCAGGTTAAACGCCAATGGCGGGAACTCTATTCTCATAATTTGTGATCCTGTCAGAGAACTGGAATACATTGAAGTCATCAATGCTCTAATGACCAATGATAAATATAGAATTATTGACCTGAATGAATTATTTTGTGAGTTCGTAACAGCAAATAAATCAGAAATTGAAGATAGCTTTGAGCTTTTAAAAGGTTCTATTCATCAAATTTTCAAAACACCTGACGGAGAAGAAGGGCCTGATCTGTTTGGATTAATTATAAAAATAATTGCAGATAGTTTAAAAGATAACAAAATTCCGGTTTTAATAAATACCGGGACGTTGTATGGAAGTGGCATAGATAATATCCATATAATGGAAAACGAATTGATAATGAAGGCTTCGTTGCCTTTAATTGTTCTCTATCCTGCCACAAAGGACAATGATAAAATCATGTTTTTAAACAGCAGACCTGCTTCAAAATACAGATGCATGATAGTATAGTGAAATCGGTTATAGATCCTGAAATAAATTCAGGATGACAGAAAATGCGAGTTAGTTGACCTGGTTAGTATAGAATAACGGAGATTTTGAATATGCAGATAAAAGATACTTTAACCATTGATCTTTCAGAAGACATCAAGAATGTAATTGACCTTGAAGATATTTCAGAAGCAGCGATTCAGTCTGAAATAGAAAACTATATAATTACTGATGGTTTAGCAAAAGAATATAACGATTTCGTATCAATCTTTACTTCTAACATCGTGGAGACTGGTGTTTGGCTTTCGGGATTTTATGGTTCAGGCAAATCGTATTTTGGTAAAATGTTGGGCTATATGCTCAG
>Ga0208863_1001875_pt1 | contig 11961 bp, 10 predicted proteins | sample RifOxyD3_FD_184040 | JGI IMG/M metagenome (GOLD analysis project Ga0208863, IMG submission 184040) | Soil microbial communities from Rifle, Colorado - Rifle Oxygen_injection D3 (SPAdes) | ecosystem: Environmental > Terrestrial > Deep subsurface > Rock core/Sediment | place: Rifle, Colorado...
CTTCACGTTAAAGATATTCAACGTGCAAGGAGATTTAATCTATGAAAATAACGCGTTGGATTCATATATACCCGGCCTCGAATTTTTGAAGCCCGGCTTTTACCTGTTTCGTTTAGAACAAAATGGAAATGTGGTTTTAAGACAAAAGATGGTGAAAAGTGGGTGAAAATAGATACATATATCATACTTAAAAAGAAATTACCAGAGTATATAACCCCCATCACTGGCGCGCGTTTAGCGAAAGCGTAACGCGTGACCATAAATACCACTCCATACCCTAAAATGGTGTCTTTACAAGAATTGGTAGATAAAGATAAATAATCCGTTCTGATAATTTTGATCTTTTTGTAAAATAAAAAAACCACTTTTGAGAATTAAAGCTTACTTTTATCCAGGACATTTTAAGTAAACTGATGCAGAGTGGAGTATTCACTTTAAAAAAGGCTATCCGCCGGAGGCGGATTTAGTTCAACATCATGTATAATATTTTGGAGATTAGGTGGTTACATGAAAGCTTCTGCCCGGCACTAGCTTTTGTAACGGCAGACAGTAACAACGCCCGCAAGCCCCAAGGTATCATACCTCCAAACGATGTGTAATTTAACAGGAGATGCAAATTCAATAACCAAGTGCATTATATCAAAAAGTTTATAGAGATATATGAATTAACGTTTAGAAAAATATTTTGATTATTTTTACTGTTATTTAGTACTATGAAAACAAATTCAATTATGGAAAAAATTAAGTCCTATCTTATGGAGCTTACAATAGTTACTGCTGGTGTTTTGATTGCATTATTTTTAAGCAATCTTACAGAAAGCAATCAAGAACGAAAGTATCACATTGCATCAGTTAAAACCATAAATAATGAAGTTAAAGCAAACTATTCCGGTTTAAAAGGAGTAATTAAGAAACAAAATAATTTACTAGACACACTGACTATATATAGAGACGCTCCAACCTCAATTGTCGACCTATTCAAAAAATCAAGTGGCTTACAATTTGCCACATTGAGCAATGCAGGATTGGAGTTTTATGAAAGAAACCAGATTAATTCCATTGATTTTGAAATGATGTCAACACTTATCCAAATGAATATCTTATCAGGGGTCATTGATACTAAATTAGAAAAACTTGCTGAATTTACTTATTCTAATACCCTTGGCAATTCTAAAGAAATTAAAACGGTGGTCATCTTGCATTTACAGAATGTTTTAAATACTGAATATCAATTACTGGAGCTCTATGAGGATTATATTGATAAAAATATTAAAACTGAACACAACACGAAATAAAAGACTACACACCTAACTCATCCCAGTTTGAGCGTAGCGGTAACAAGCTTGCGTCAGTGTCGCACAATCAACTCTTTTCCCAGGTTATAATTGCCTCTCCGGCTGCGTTTCACGGCAGACAGGTTTTAGAAGTAGGATCAATCTCCATAACTGCCCACCGCCCAAAAATAAATCCCCAAAAGATTGACCCTAAAAATCAAACCAATACAATTAATTCCTAGATTTACCCCACCAAACACCCGATGATCCAGTTACAAGAAGGAGAAAGAAACCGATTTGACTAATTATAAACGATTGAAAATGGGTAGGTTATTATCTGTAATGAGGTTAAAAATAATAATGCTAAATAGAGAGCTTCCAGAGTTGGGTTTATACTCTCGTTGACATTCATTGGAAAAAATAAATAATGTAACCTGGTTTTATTAAAAACAATATTCATGCACAAATAGAAACAAAATCGAAATATTATGAAAAAAGCAATCCTTTTACTTATTATGATCAGTGTTTCCCAGTATGCTTTAGCCCAGAATGACAATCCTGATTGTCTTGAAAAGACCTTCAAATTTTTCACCGTTTTTGATGGTTTTTATCTTACCGATTATTGCAAATATGCTGAATTTGGCTCTTATGAATTTATAGTTGACAGAGGTGCCAGTGCAATAAAAAAAGAAGGTGTGTACCGGGAAGTATGGTTCCACAAAAAAGACGATAATAGCCGGGTAGTCTCTGGCCTTCAGATACTTCAAAACCATGTAAATGCCCTCAAAGCCGTAGGCGGGGAAGTTGTAAAAGAATCAGACGGATCTGTATTTAAAACCACTTACAATGGCAAAGAATTATGGATTTATGTGAATGCAAACACGAATAGCACCGATTTGGATAATTACGGCATCATCTCCATTGAAGTTGATGTGATGAAACAGGAAGTAAGTGCATTGGATATAAAAGAGAGTATAGCTTCGCAGGGGAAAATAGCCCTGTATGGTATCCTTTTTGACACCGGAAAATCTGATATCAAGCCTGAATCGGAGAAAGCGATAAGCTCAATTGCAACCTATCTTAAGGAAAATCCTGGAGCATATGTTTACATCGTTGGACATACCGACAACGTGGGGAATTATGATATGAATCAAAAACTTTCAAAAAGCCGTGGTGAATCAGTTAAGAATTATCTGGTAACAAAGTATAATATTTTAGCAACCCGATTGACAGGTGATGGCGTTGGTCCTGTATGCCCTGTTACAACAAATGATACAGAGGAAGGCAAAGCTCTCAATCGCAGGGTGGAAATTGTGAAGAAGTAACCTTAAAATTGTAAAATGTGACACATGAAAAGTAGAATCATCGTTGTACTCTTGTTTGAACTGAGTCTGACATTACTTCAGGCACAAACGGTTAATGACATTAATGGTAATGTGTATAAAACTGTAACAATCGGTAATCAGATATGGATGGCAGAAAACCTGAAAACCACAAAGTATAATGATGGCAAGGCAATACCATTAGTTACAGATAATGCGGCATGGACAAATCGTGATTCAATAGCTTTAACAACCCCTGCATATTATTGGTATAATAATGATTCAACAATAAAAAAAACATATGGAGCATTGTATAACGGTTATGCAGTAAAAACAGACCGACTTTGCCCCACCGGCTGGCACGTTCCGGATGATGCTGAGTGGTCAAAACTAACAGCTTATCTTGGAGGTGAAGATGTTGCAGGCGGCAAGCTGAAAGAAACAGGAACAGATCATTGGCAAAGTCCAAATAAAGGAGCTACAGACGAATCCGGTTTTACTGCTCTTCCGGGTGGCTACCGAACCATGAATGGTAAATTCAATTACATTAACGGCGGCAGTGGTTGGTGGAGTTCGACCAAATACAATTCAACCTATGCTTGGTCACGGGGGATGCATAGTGATACTGACCATGTGAGCAGAGGAGCCAACGAATTGCCAAATAGTTTATATGTTCGTTGCCTAAAGGACTAAACCATTTGATTAAATAACCAACGAAACACTAATAAATAGGACTCTGAGCGGCGCGCAGCGCCCAACGATGAATCCTATTTATTAGCAGCTTGTGATTTTTATCGTGGAACCTCGTTTTTACTTAATGTCAGGCATTCGTGTTATATCTTCAATATGAACAAGCGTTAACTTCCAATCACCATTTTGCTGTTTACTCCATACAAGGCTGTAATTTCCTTTTTCTTTAAGAACAGGGCCACCCGGAGGAGTCAGATCAAGGCTGTATGACCCACCATCATAGGCTATTGATTCACTCACTCCTTTTATTAAAGAAGTTGTTTGGATGTTACTTAGCACTTTGACTCCTCCACTAATCCAATTTTGAACGATTGCCTTTACTCCTGTATGTATTAACGAATCATTCATTACAATTGCATTGTCAGCAATCGTTTTCACAATTGCTGCAGAATCATGGTTGTTCCAACCTGCCAAAAACACATTGGTTAACGAATCAACATTAACAGATTCACTTTGCAGTAATGTATCAGTTGATTTTGTAGATGTTTGATTGCAACCAATAATTGCAATACAAAAAAGAAAGATTGTTAGATTTTTCATCGAAATAAATTTAACGTTTGTATTATTTTTTTCCATTTCAAATTTCTTTAATATAGTTGCTAATGTCTGTATAAACTCACCTCTGGCAGTTATTTCGGCATCACATCCATACTGTACCTCAGCTTATTACCGGAAATTCTGTAAACTTAAAAAAGTAAAGGTAAAATTAAATTTTCCTGAAACGACACACGACAAACTTTTTTGCCCATTTTTAAGGATTTGGAGCTATTATCCCGTTGTGTTTACTGTGTAAGTGAGCTTACCTGAAAAGTAAAAAATGCTCAATAAGGGACTTTTGGCGTATCTCTCCGACCAACCCCTCTTGCTTGCCCGGTACTTAGGCGCTGGTTTTGTTCAAAAAAAAGTACGCGTAATTAGGCCACAATCGATGCATGGGTATCAAGCGGTGCAATTTAAAAAGTTGGACATTTTAAAACTTAATCCCTTTCAGTTTGCCGCGCTATTTAGTTAATGTTAAAAAGCTCATATTTAATACTTTCTGATCAGTTTTTTTATATTGCGTGCTATACGCTGTGCTTTATTCTTCAATTATTAACTTTTGTCTAATTTTTAATTCGCCTGAGAACAGGTCTATAATATAGATTCCCTGGCCAAGTGTCGAAATGTCGATATTTCCTCTTATTTCATTTATGTGCAGCACCTTTTGTCCAAGTTGGTTGTAAATATTTACCGTTTCTATTTTCAAGCCATTATTACTTGTGATAAATAATTTGTCAGTTGCAGGATTGGGGCCTATTGAAAACTCAGTATTGATATTGATATCTGCTATACCTATCGCCTGACAAGCGGCCTCCACTTCTGCCTGAGTGTTGCAACCTGTGGCATTACCCTGAATTTCAATGGTACCTGACGGATTGGCCAGATAATTACAAATGCTTTCAACGGCGCAAAAAGACAAAGATTCGTTATTCCAGATGTGTAAGTTCTCTATTGATCCGGCATCAATATTCTCCAAGCCTGTTAAGCTTGCAAGAGTCAAATTATTATTGATCCAAAGATATCCTCCAATAGAAGTTAAACTATCCATTCCATTTAAATTGCTCAACAAAGGATTATAGAAAATATAGAGGTCATCCCCTATTGAAGTAAGCTTGCCCAATCCTGTTATATCCGATATGACAGTGTTGCCCGAAATTTCAAGCTCTCCTCCGATGGAAATCACATTATCCAATCCGGTAAAATTTGTCAGGACAGTGTTACCCCCAATTTCAAGGTTACCCCCAACTGAACTTAGATTGCTCAGGGCTGTTAAACTGGCCAACAAGTCATTATAAAAAACTGCTAAGTTTCCTCCTATGGATGTTATATTGTCTAATCCTGTCAAATTTGTCAAGTTATCGTTATCATCAATTTCAAGATAATCCACAATGCTTGTCAATCCGGAGAGCGCATTTATATTCATAAGGGCATTGTTATTTCCAACATGCACCCCACCTCCAACTGAAGTCAAATTGTTCAATCCCGATAAACTTGTCAGAGAATCATTGGCGTCAATTTCCAAGTCACCTCCGATTGAATTCAAATTGCTCAGAGAAGATATGCTTGCCAGGACATCATTAGCTGCGAGGTAAACGTCACCTCCGATGGAAGTCAAATTATTAAGTCCTGTTGTGGTGGTGAGAGAATCGTTGTACTCTATCCTCATGTTGCCTCCTATTGAAGTCACGTTATCAAGCCCTGACAAACTGTTTAGAACAGCATTGCCTCCTATCTGATCCTGGCCAATTATCAAATCCCCGGGAATTGAAGTTAACCCTTCTAAACCTGATAAATCAGGGAGGACATCGCATTCAATAATTTCGACATTACCTCCGATGGAAGTTACATTGGATAGCTCTGCTATACTGATTAAATAATGATTTCCTCCGTAAGGATAATAACCAATTTTCAGATCTCCTCCGATGGAAGTCAGGCTTTCCAATCCTGCCAAAGTGATCAGGGAATAATGATTATAGATCTCAAGTGCTCCGCCAATGGTTGTTAGCTGGTCAAGTCCTGATAAATTGTTCAAAACAGTCCCTTCAACTTTAAGTCCTTCACCGATAGAATTTATACTGTCCAGGCCTGTTAGATTATACAGGTTTCCGCTGGATTTGATCCAGAGGTTTCCACCGAAGGCAGTCAATACATTTAATCCGTTCAAATTGGTGATATCGCTTCCTTCAATTTTAACATCCCCTTCAATTTCTGTGCAGCCAGGGTTATTGGATTGAAAACTGTCAATTGCTGCCTGATTTGAAAATGTAATTCCTGCCGGAAGGCAGGATTGAGAAAAAACTGGTGCCTGAATAAGAAAGGCAAATGCGATGAATAATGTTAACTTTTTCATGTCTATTATTTTTAGTTAGCAAATGTTCTTCTTGCAAAGTGCATAACCTCTGGATAATCTCACCTCTGGCAGTTTTTTCGACATCACATTCTCTTGTACCGCAGCCCGTAACCGGTAATTCTGTAACCTTAAAGTAGTAAAGGTAAAACTATATTTTCTTGAATCGACACACGATAAACTTTTTAGCGCATTTTTATGGATTCGGAGTTACAATCCTCTTGTATTTACTGCGTAAGTGAGTTAACCTTAAAAGTTAAAAAAATTCAATAAGGAACTTTTGGCATATTCCCCTGACCAACTCGTCATGCTTGTACAGTACTGAGGAGCTGGTTTTGTTTGAAAAAAAATGCACGATCAGGACACAATCGATGCATGGGTAAAAAAACATTACTGCCTGCCTACCTTGTATCCTACCTCCCATGTCGGCATGAAATCGGCAGGCTTACCTACCTGTAGGTAAGCTCGTTACAGGTACGATCAAACCAGAACGAGTAGAGGGCGTAATTTTTACCATCTTAAAAATATCCCCATATTAAATTCAAATCTGGAATAGTTATGTTTAGACGGTTCTATCTGTTCAGTTATCTTGTTTTCAGAAATCCATGTTTGAATGGTACGGAAATAATTTATACTTCTTTTGGAATAGTAATAATGTGAATTTAGTAAAAAGCCAAAAGAAGTTTCCTTAATTTTAAACACCATTAATCTCATATCAATTTTTGGCTGAAAATAGGGTTGATAATCAGTTTTTGTTTCATAATGATATTGTTGTCTTTCATTGGATAATTTCTTTTTGTGATAAAAAGTTGCCTCCTCCTTCATAAAAGAAGAAATACCCAAATCGCATTTTATGAGGAGCATAAAAATACCATTATCAATTGGCTTTAGTGCCGGAGAAAGATAAAAACCTAGATCGTAAATTGTAAATTGTTGCACATTATAATCCACCAGGTAATAATCGGGTAAGGTTTGTATTTGGTATTCCTCAAAATTAGTAATCCAATTTTTGTTAAGCATTGAGCCAATGCCAACACCCAACCAAGGTGTAATAAAATAATGTGCTGAAATATCATAATTATCGGGTATAATATCATCCATCATTATCAATTTAATATCTGCAGACATTTTTGAAAAGAAGTCGAATTTATATCCCAGTTTCAATATGATTAAATCGATATAATCGGGCTCATAATCAACATAATTAATAAAATCCAGATTTTCATTTGGCGAGGTTTTTTCTATTTCGAGCTCTGCAATTCCAATAGAAAATGAGAACTCCTGATTTTTTAATATCTGGCCTTGAGCAAATAAACTAAAGCTAATCAAGTAAAAGATTATAAAAACAGGAAGTCTCATAGTCTAAGATTAAATTATTGTAAATATTACGGTCGTACCAAAAAGTTCATTTCCATTGTCTAAAGTTACTTTAACTTCAAACTGAGCATTTGTGTTTTTTATTGATGTTTTTAGCACAAGTATAATGGAGCTACTTTTGTGGCGAGATTGTATGTCATCTAGCCATGATATTCCCTGGCTTAAATTGTGGTACATATCAAAGTCATCTCTTGAAGAGCATAAAATATGTTCCGATATATCATCACCTGCTTTTAAAGATTCATTTATATCTATAAGTGTTTTTACCTTAATATCTACAACTTTATTGAGTGGAATGTAACTCGGTTCAATATCGTAAGCTCGTGCAGTCTGAAATGAGAATGTCTGCATTAAATTTGAGGAAAATGTAGCTGCATAAAACATTGATGTATCAGACAAGGTAAGTTTCAAGGCCACTGCATCCGAGTAGATTGTATCTGTTGTATTATAATAATCCAAATACCTGTCACTATTATCAATACCTATAACACTAATATGATTATAGTTTATTTCTATAGGGTCTTGAGAATATGGCGTACAACTGAAAAAAAGCTTAATCCCAAAACTTAAAATAAGTAAGATTATCACTTTCGGAATAAGAGTTATTACATTTTCTTTCTTTGTGTTATTCATGGTCGCTGTCTTTTTATTATGCCACTCAAAGTCTGGCTAAACTCACCTCTGGCAGTTATTTCGGCATCACGTCCATCGTGTACCGCAGCCTATAACCGGCAATTCTGTAAACTTAAAGAAGTAAAGGTAAAATTATATTTTCTTGAAACCTCACACGACAAACTTTTTAGCGCATTTTTAAGGATTCAGAGCTATAATCCCGTTGTGTTTACTGCTTAAATGAGCTTACCTAAAAAGTTAAAAATGTTCAACAAGGAACTTTTGGCTTATCCCACCCGACCAACCCGTCTTGCTTGCCCGGATCTGAGGTGTTGGTTTTATGTAGAAAAAAATGCACGATCAAGACACAATCGATGCATGAGTATCATGCATTCTCGTTACCGCTACACTCAAACGAGAACGAATAGAGATTTATTGCTTCGCTCAAACGAAAATGAGTAGGGTTTCACCCACTCTTTAGCTATGATGCAAAATTAAGGGCAATCTGTTCGTTTGAATTGTCCGCCCATTGCAATAGCCAAGTGAAGAAGCCGTCTTGTGACAGCTCCTTCATGGCTATGCTGAAAATGATGGGCTTACCGTTTCTCATACTTAGAAGCGATTAAGCATCAAGTTGGTGTTTTTTTGTCGGACTATGTAAACAGGAAAATCCTGCGACAAATTTACTTCCGCAATAGACACAATTTTGTCCGTCCGAAAGAGCTACGTGCTTCTTTGTCGGGCTATGCAAACAAGAAAATCCACCAACGAATTTCTTACCGCAATACTTACATTTCATATCTGCCATAATTATCGGTGTTTATTTATGCCTACTCTTTTCGGTTTTCGGCTTCCCCGTATTATTTATTGATTTCAGTCGTCTGAAGATTATGGACTCTAATCAACTCTTCCTTGTCTATTGTCGTCTGTTTTACATGCCCGCTAACGGTAGCGGCATGGCCAGTAAGGGTTTGCGGGGGATTTCCAATCAAGATACACGAAGATTTAAAACGTGCCATAATCCTTCGCATATCACAGAAACCCTTATTGGCTATAGCGCGAGTTACCAAACGTATTTTTTTATTTATCAATAACGTCTAATATAACTGATGATAATTCCCACCGATAATCTCCACCCTGATATTTATGAGCATCTGGATGATAAACCCTAATTGCTTTTCGAGGAATTTCTTTGTGCTCTAATAAACATATTTCTCCTATCGCCATATTTTTAATTGCAACTTTTCTAATTCCAGGAAATGTTTTCTCTAATATATAATCATATTTTGGCCCTGTTACAAAAACGATTGCGTCTGGTTTTAATATTTCAAGTTCCACTCTGAAAATATAATTTTTGTCATATGTTATTTTCTGCTCAACATCGGAGGGAACTTTTCCATTACCAAAATAGTCGTGCCTAAGTAGATTTGTCCATAAAATTCCAGTTTTTTCATTATTACTTCTTAATTTTTCAACAAGGATGTCCATGAATGTAAAAATTGCTCTTTTATAATTATGCCCTATATTAAATGACTTGTATAAGTCAGTCAAGGCAAGCAGGTATTTATCATAGTCACTTATGTCTTTCAATAACCCACTATTTTCTCTTTCCTTTTGATTAAACCAGTAATTTGTTTCCTTTCCGACATATAGCACTTTATTATCAGAGTCAATATATTTTCCAAATTCAGCATTACAGTTTAAAAAAATTGGAGAAGATATTTCAAAATTTTGAATTTGGTCAAATATTACCTTGTCCGCAAAAACTTTGTTCATGTAGTCAAGATACAATTCATTTAATTGGTTTTGTAAATTTTCCATAAAGTCATTTTTAATATGTTTAGTAACATCTTGATAAACTCACCTCTGACAGTTATTTCGGCATCACGTCCATCGTGTACCGCAGCCCATAACCGGCAATTCTGTAAACTAAAAGGAGTAAAGGTAAAACTATATTTTCTTGAAACCTCACACGACAGACTTTTTAATGCATTTTTAAGGATTTGGAGCAATAATCCCGTTGTGTTGACTCCGTAAGTGAGCTAACCTAAAAAGTTAAAAAATGTTCAACAAGGAACTTTTGGCTTATCCCACCCGACCAACCCGTCTTGCTTGCCTGGTCCCGAGGTATTGGTTTTGTTCGTAAATAAAAATTTGAGCGTCTTGCATCTGATAAGCAAATAAATTAAAGTAACTTTACCGCTATAATTAAAGCCAGTAATCACACTTTAAATGATACAACAATGGTAAAAGAAAAAGAAACCAAAGAAAAAAACACGAAAAAAGAACCCCAAAAAAGCTTAAAGGAAAAAAGAGCCGCGAAAGCCGCCAAACGGGCAGAAAAGAAATAAAAATCCTTTAACAGAGCCATATTCAATCCGGTCTTGTAAGGCAAAAATGCTTTGAAGGCTGGATTTTTTTATTGGTCATCTGAACCCGAAAAATGCCAATTCATTGAATTCCATTTTGTTTAACTCCCTGTTGGGTTTAAAGTGTAAGCTTATCTATTTTCAACACGACCCATAAGTGAGGATTCGTTGACAATCAATTTCCTATTCAACCAACACCTTACCCGTCCATTTTTGTCCGGAAGACTCTATCGTGATCAAATACATACCCCGGCTAAGGTTTTCGACCGGAATACCAATCGAATTCGCCTCAGTGGATTGATTAAATAACCTGTGTCCGGCAAGATCGCTCAAAATTACCCGGTTTGGCCCTTTTGCAAGCAATTCAACATGAAGTATATGGTGCGCCGGGTTAGGAAATAACTTCACTGGTTTTTCCATGTAGGTGGTGATACCAACGCCCGTATCACAGGAAACCAGAGCTGTCCATCCCGGCTCAGACCCGGCAGCATCAGAGTAAAAGTGGATGGTTAACGCCCCCAACGTGCCTGATGATAGTATTGTTCCGGGAGATTCTGTTCCGCACCAGGTTCCCAAATGAGGTGAATTCATATCCGGGCCATCGAAAATTTCGAGGTAATCATAATTACAATTGGCTTCAAACTCTATATTAAATTCAAGAAACTCCAACTTAACCACTTTTTCCGTGTCAGCAGGATAAAATGTAAAGGTATGGTCCTGATTATGTGAATAGCTTTCAAATGGACCACCACTGTCATAAAACAAAGCGCTACAGGTTGTTGCCTGGCCTGTCCCCATATTATAGGCATCATAAACATGAATATATCCTTCTTTTAGCTCAGTATCCGAATCACCACTCAGGTCAGTAACTGCCAGCTTAACATTATAAATACCGGGTGTGTTGTATTTGATGCCAATGGGGTTTTCCAAAACGGAGGATGCGGGTGTCCCACCCTCAAAAGTCCAATTCCAGGAAACGATATCACCGCCAAAACTTTCATTACTAAAACTGATTGGTGAATTGGTTCCAATGGTGGTTCTGGTTGCAACAAAGTTGGCGGTAAGCATGGTAATAGGTTCTAACTGCACACCCAAAACGGTTGTTTGCCTGTCGTGTAAACTGATGGAGTTATAGCTTTTGGGGAAATACCCAACAGCGGAATAAGTGACATTGTAACTTCCTTCTTTTATAGGCCGGTGGTAATCGCCGACAGGCAATCCACTGTATACCCATGAATTATTGTTATCATGACCATCCATGGTTACTTTTGCCTCGATGGGGTAACCGGTTAATTTGTCGGTAATCACACCCGTCAATCCAAACTGGCATTGTTCCATGTAATTGATCAGGGACCGGTAATTGTATTCCC
>Ga0208863_1001879_pt1 | contig 11930 bp, 2 predicted proteins | sample RifOxyD3_FD_184040 | JGI IMG/M metagenome (GOLD analysis project Ga0208863, IMG submission 184040) | Soil microbial communities from Rifle, Colorado - Rifle Oxygen_injection D3 (SPAdes) | ecosystem: Environmental > Terrestrial > Deep subsurface > Rock core/Sediment | place: Rifle, Colorado...
TCATCCCACTGTTTAACACCTTAACATTACAGGTCATAACGGTCGGCAGGGCAGTAATCGTCAACGGCGTACAAGTGAAACCGGATGTATTAACTTCCAGATCAGCCTCCCGCATGCCCGTCCACAAGGCGTTCACCGCCATGGCTGTTTGAAAGGCGCTTTGCTGCCAACTACCGTCGGCAAGTTGCTCGGCGAGCATATAGTCGAGAGCTGATTGGATCGTAGAGGAAGAAATCCCCAACTGTTTAAAGGTGCCTAACACGACCGCTGTACTATAAATCGTACTTGGGCTGTTACCGAACCCACCGTCCGGATTCTGTTTGGCCTCAAGCCAGGTCAGGGCTCGCTGGATAGGCGTATCCAACTGGAAATCCCGGCGAAAACTACTGAAGGCGGCAAGTACATTGGCCGTAGCCAATATGTCACTATGCAAATTTGTTCCCCAGCCGCCATCCTGGTTCTGGGTTTGTTTGAGATAATCAATAGAGGTTTTCAGAAAAGCATTGTCAGAATATACTGCCATTGCCAGCGCTTTCAACGCCAAAGCTGTGTCCGAGGGATTGCTCAGATAGCCCGTGACTGCACCCCAGCCGCCATCCTGATTCCGGCGAACGATTATCTCACTCACCCTTGATCCGATATCCTTTCCCAGGGGAATGAATGATTCAATACTTCTGGCAAGATAATCAAGATTTGCCGAGGATGTATCACCGAGCCATTGACCGGCGCGTTCGATACTCTGCCGTGCCCCGGGGAAAAACTGCAAAGAACCGATCGATGCGGCTGTATCTCGTTCCCGAGTAAAGAGGGAATCCCCCCAGCTGCCGTCAACCTGTTGATGATCAATAAGCCAGGCAACACCATCTAAAATCTCAGGTGGCGCCGTACGCGGATCAACTGCCGGGGGTTGCGGGCCAGGATTGACCGGCAGGATAGCGGATAATCCGGAATCAACGGTAATCTTGCCGATACCGTTGGTCAGCGCTGAAAACCATAGAGGCCAGGCTTGAACGATGTTATCAATATCATAAATTTCATTACCGGAAAAAGTATCCGGCCGGGTAATGAAAATACAGGCGACACGAAACGACTTCTGGGAACCGGCCACGCCGGGAACCCGCTCCCCTTCCACGGCGATGATATCATCAATTGAGACATATCGAGCCAAGCCATTAATCGTGACGCCCTGTTCCGGAGGGCGGTCCGGGTCGATTGCCGGATTCTCAATGAGCAGCATGGGCTTAACCGTATCCTTGCCGACGAACCCCATGAGATACAAGTCAAGCGGACTGAAATATCGGCGATTCATCCCGGCGGTGAAGGTGCCGTCGCCGTTATCCCGCCAATTGTTGCCATATTCAAGGGAAGATCCGGTATCCAGAAGATAGCTCCAATGGGTGCCATCCGTTCCCAAAAGATCCGTACCGATCAAGCCGTCAATCTTTTTATAGCGGACAAAGGCGGCCCACCGATGCAGGAGTTCGTGACTCAAGGTGCCCATGGTATCAGCAAAACGCGGATTGGTCGGATCAACTGCAAGGTGCGCAAGATTGCCCAGATCAATGGTGCCCTGCAACTTACCGCTGCCATAAATTGCCGAGTTGTCCATCAGCGCTGCGCCGATACCTTGCACATCATTTTGCACTGGCTGATAATAGGCAATAGCGGCATTCGGCAGCTGAAAATCAAAGTTTGAGACAATAATCAGAAAATCATACCGATCCGGATGCAGCCGGTAGAACTCCCTGGCAACCTCAGCTCTTGCCAAAGCATTACTTGATCCATCAGGCAGATCGACATTGTAATCCCCGGTTACCTCCATGACCACAACCTGACCGAATTCACCGATCGTGTTGGCAGTCAATGCAAGAACAACCGTTGGCGCAAACACAAAAAATACAATGACTAAAAGAAGATGTACTTTAATCACAGAACGTAGGACAAATTTTACAAACCCATATTCTTTCATTGAAAATGCCCAGTCCTTGTTAAGGATTTCAGTAATTATCTATACCTTGGCTCAGACCGATTCGACTGCCTGTGCCAGGGTCTGCAACAAACACCCGGACGAAATGCCTGTGAATACTGAGGTAAACAGGTTAAGCAGCAAAAAAGTTCTAGGAATTTTCACGTATTAATATCCCTATACAGGTGAGCAATTCGTCTCTATTTATCAGATATATAATAATATTATTATATTGCACAGATCAGCCATTAAATTGGGGGGAATAACCTGAACAAGCCTGCTTGGCCTGGCTACTGGCTACACACCGGTCCAGCACGTTATCTTATTGTTTTTAATGATTTTCTCTACACGCTTGCCTTAAAACAAGAAAAACCTGTGTCTCAAAACAGCTTAAGTTAATCAAGTAATATTCTGGATCCATCTGAACGAAGTGAAAAGTATCAGAGCAGTTAAAAAACAACAATATAAATTTGTTTGGTAATATTATTTTTATCTCGTTAGGCCTTTAACTCTTGTTTCACATCAGAAAAAAATTAACAAGGCAAGTGGGACGCCCTCTGTCGCCCAAGGAATGGAGCCAGCTCCCCAATACTTATAACTACAAAAAAAATTGACAAAACAATAAAATACCGTTACTAATTTCGCTTAAGTTAAGAGGAATATCCGGCGAAACACCAGTCTGGAAAATTCACATAGATCGACAGAGACCATTATCCAGCCCTTCTTTTATTTTTCGAACAACGTCTTTTCTGGTGCTGCAACTTCTTCTCATATCGGCAATTATGCCGACGGACCGATTAAGAAAGTTCAATAATTGCACAGGTGCAGTTATGCACAACGTAAAAGAAAGATCGTTTATGCAACATCGCAGATACCATATATTTCTTGGCCTCATGGCGGCTGTTGTATCGATTTCGTTATCTGCCTGCTCTTCGACCGGGGTTGTCCGAAGAATTCAGGCTGACGAGTGGCACAAGGATTACGGCATGCAGACCGTTGAAGAAACGACAATGCCGGAAAATATCCCGAAACTGCTTATCGCCCTTACCTCAAAAAATATTTTTGTGCAGACGGAGGCCGCCAATGCCTTGGGAGCTATGGGCCCGGACTCGATAAAAACCGCACCGGCACTGATCGACGCTGCAGCGAGAAGAAACAGTATGAAGTTTAATTATGTAATTGCCGCCGCACTGGCCAATATGGGCAAGGAGGTTGTTCCTGTCATCATCCCCGTGCTTGATCATAAAATCCTGCATCTCCGAAAAATGGCAGCGATCGCGCTCGGCAATCTCGGACCTGATGCGGCTGACGCGATCCAACCTCTGGCTCAGCGACTCAACTCCGAGAAGAAACTCTACGGTGATATCGTTTATTCACTAGGAAAAATCGGTCCGGAATCATTTGATGTCCTGTTCAATGAACTCAAAATCCAGAAAAACGACAGTCTAAAGGGCCAAATCATCAAAGCCATCGGCGATATCGGCCCTGCCGCCGAGCCAGCGATTCCCGTCTTACTGAATTATTTCCAATCGTATGCTTATTTTCGCACCAATGCCCTGAACGCCCTGCTGGATATCGGCTATACCGGGGACGACTTTATCCAAGCCATAATCAACTATCTCCACACCCCGGACGACAGACTCAAAATCATGGCCATCAATGGATTGGGAAGATTGGGACCTACGGCATCCGAGGCTGTTCCCGACCTGATGAGACTTCTGGCACCCGATGTAGAGCCTGATATTCAGGTTCGTACCCATGCCCTGAATGCACTGCTCAATATCGGCTATGCCGGAAACGACCTTCTGGTGGCCATGACAAATTACCTCCAGTCTCCTGACAGCAAAATCAGAATCATGGCTGTTGCGGCTTTAGGCAAAATTGGACCGGCAGCATCCGGAACTGTTTCCGACCTGACGAAACTCCTGACCGCCGACAGTGAAATTGAAGTCCGATTGCAAATCCCGGAAGCCCTAGCGAAAATCGATCCGGCCGCCAAACAATCCGTTCCGAATCTGTTGCGGGCATTATCGGATGAGAACGGCAATTTCCAGATGAAGGTTCTGGATGCCCTGAGTGTCATTGCAGATGATAACGATTCCGTAACCTCGGCTGTCCAGCCCTTTCTCCGGAATGAAAATCCCAACCTGCGGAAACAGGCCATGATGGCTCTACAGAATTTGAATCATACAGGCGAGGAATTCAAGAAATCCCTTAAGAACATTGCCGCTGAAGATTCTCATCCCCAGAACCGGCTCAAAGCGACCTGTATCCTGAAATCCATGTCCGAGGTGGATGGCATCGGGTCCGAGGGCACGGCGGGAAAAGCGAAGATCTATTTCATCCGGCCACGAGGTCACCTCGAATCGTTCATGCCGTTCGGCATCTGGGACAATATCCAATATATCGGAGCTGTCCCCAACGGATCGTATATTGTCTATGAAACCGAACCCGGCGAACACCTGTTCCTTACCAGGACAATTGAATGGACTGCGGTCAAGGCGCAACTTGCCGGAGGCAGGGAATACTTCATAACACTGAGAACTTTCAGCCCCGGGGAAGGGGCTAGAGCAAGAACTTATCTTGTTCCGCTGGATGCGTGCATGGCTGAAGAGCAGATTGAAAAACTGCTGCCCGAACTTAAGGAATCAACAGCAACAATGAAAAGCGATTGGTATTCAAACCGCTATGCTAAAAGTAAGAGTATTATTGGGGTAGTCTCTTCATACAATACCGGCAATTCGCATTTCGCCCGAATGTATGCTGTTCAAGGAAGAAAAATAAATTAATCTCGAATTTCATGACTGTGGACCTGCCAAAAAAGCCGGTAGTAATGCCGGCTTTTTTGCATTCATTATTAACTTAAGGGAACCTTGAATAATCTTATGAAGGAAAGGCCGGGGGCGATTTTAAGGAAGTGATCGGAAATATCAGTTTCGCAATAACGAGGCCAATACCCTCCATTGTTGGTCAGTCTGAAAACTCTCTCTTGATTTTTTAACCAGGTTGGTTAATTGCTGAAGGACAATATAAAATATCCAAAGAAAATCATTGCTTGCGGATAATGTCGAAAATGGTAAGAATGGCTGCATGATTTTTTTTTGATCCATTCATTATCAGGATTACTCCATGCCTCGCATATTCGACAACATTGAGCAGCAACTCCTTACCGCCCTTACGGAAAACCTGCATCTTTCTTCTAGTGCTGATTTTTGCGTAGGTTATTTCAACCTGCGCGGCTGGAAGCAACTTGATGCTCACATCGAAGCTTGGTCCGGCGGTGCAGGGAGCTGCTGTAGACTTCTGGTCGGCATGCAGCGCCTGCCGCATGATGAATTACGGCAGGCGTTATCCATCACCGGCCAGCCGGCCGGCATAGATAACCAGACCGCCATGCGTCTCAAAAAAAGACTTGCCGAAGAATTTCGTGATCAACTGGCAGCCGGCATACCCACGAGTGAAGACGAGACCGGTCTGCGTCGACTTGCCTTGCAGATTAAAGCCCAAAAAGTTGTGGTCAAACTGTTTCTTCGCTATCCGTTACACGCCAAACTCTACCTTCTGTTCAGGCCGGACCCCGTCAATCCCATAACCGGTTACCTGGGCAGCAGTAATCTAACCCTTGCCGGTCTTGCCCAGCAAGGCGAACTCAACATTGACGTCCTTGATCACGATGCCTGCAAGAAGCTGGCGCACTGGTTCGAAGACCGTTGGCATGACCGCTGGTGCCTTGATATATCAGATGAGCTGGTGAAGGCGATTGCTGAGAGCTGGGCGCGCGAAGAAGATATTCCACCGTATCACATCTACCTGAAAATGGCGTACCATCTAGCCCAGGAGGCCCGGGCCGGGCTTTCTGAATTTTCCATTCCCCGCGATTTCGGTAAAAAGCTGTTCGATTATCAGACTGCTGCGGTCAAGATCGCGGCTCATCATCTGAACAAGCGCGGCGGCGTGATGATCGGTGACGTGGTCGGTTTGGGCAAGACGCTTATGGCTACCGCCCTCGCCCGCATCTTTGAGGACGATTATGGCCTTGAGACACTGATCATCTGCCCTAAAAACCTGGTCCCCATGTGGGAGGACTATCGCGAGCAGTATCGATTACACGCCAAGATCGTGCCGATCAGCCAGGTAGTCAACAAGCTGCCGGAATTGCGGCGCTACCGCCTTGTTCTCATTGATGAAAGCCATAACCTGCGCAACCGGCAAGGGAAACGGTACCGGGCCCTGCAGGAATATATTCAGGAGAATGAGAGCAAGTGCATCCTCCTGACCGCCACCCCGTATAACAAAACCTACCAGGATCTGTCCAACCAGCTCCGGCTTTTTGTGCCGGAAGAGATGGACCTTGGCATCCGGCCGGAAGAGCTGTTGCGGCAAATTGGCGAAACCGAGTTTCTCCGCCGCCATCAATGCCCGGTACGTTCACTTGCCGCCTTTGAAAAAAGTGAGAACACTGATGACTGGCGGGAGCTCATGCGGCTTTTCATGGTCCGCCGGACCCGGACGTTTATTCTCGAAAACTATGCTGATAAAGACCCTGAAACCGGCCGGCCATTCCTTACCTTTGAAGACGGCTCCAGGTCGTACTTCCCGATGCGTCAACCATGTACGGTGAAATTTGCCATCGACGACCAGGATGCCGCCGACCAGTATGCCCGTCTATACCGCGCCGACATTGTCGATATCATTAACGGCCTGACCTTACCCAGATACGGGCTCGGCAATTATGTCGCGGCTCAACCGCACCAGCCGCCAACCCAGATGGAAGCGCGGCAGCTTCAGGATCTGTCGCGGGCCGGCAAACGGCTGATGGGTTTTTGCCGAACCAATCTGTTTAAACGGCTTGAAAGCAGCGGTAAGGCCTTTTTGCAGTCCATCGAGCGCCATATCCTGCGTAATTTTGTCTTTATCCACGCACTCGAAACCAGCCAACCGCTGCCCATCGGCACCCAGGATTCGGCATTTCTGGACACAACCCTGAACGACAGCGATACAGATTCTATCATCTTGAGCGGCTCCCTCTTTGATTATGACGATGACTCGCCCGGATGCGAGGTGAAAGACACAAGCCAGGCGCTCAGCAGCGAGGATGATTACCGGAAATATGCCGCCGAGATCTATAATCTCTATGCCGGGAAACTAAAGAAACATTTCAAGTGGTTGCGAGCCGCCTTCTTTGTGGCGGCGCTTGCCGGGGACTTACGAAAGGACACCCTGGAGTTAATAAAAGTTCTGGCACTTTGTGGAGAATGGCTGTCGGACAAGGACGAAAAGTTAAATTCGCTAACCGAATTGTTACTTCGCAAACACTTCAAAGATAAAATTCTCGTTTTCACCCAGTTTGCCGACACCGTCAGGTATCTGGAAAAGGAACTTACTGACCGAGGAGTCACTAAACTCACCGGAGTGACCGGCGACACTGATGATCCGACCAGACTGACCTGGCGGTTCAGCCCGGTAAGCAACAATAAGCGGGATATCATTAAATCCGATCAGGAACTCCGCATCCTGATCGCCACCGATGTCTTAAGCGAGGGTCAGAACCTCCAGGACTGCGCGGTGATCATTAATTATGACCTGCCCTGGGCAATCATCAGGCTGATTCAGAGGGCGGGCCGTGTTGATCGGATCGGCCAGCAGGCGGAAAAAATTCTTTGCTATTCTTTCCTGCCCGCCGAGGGGGTTGAACGGATTATCAGGTTGCGCGGCCGGGTCCGGCAACGGCTTCAGGAAAATGCCGAGGTGGTCGGCACGGACGAGGCCTTTTTCGAGGGTGACAACGATGGGCGGACCATCCTCGATCTTTACAACGAAAGAGCCGGTATCCTCGACGGCGATACCGATGCCGAGGTTGATCTCGCCTCCTATGCCTATCAGATCTGGAAGAATGCGATTGATGCGGACCCGCAACTGCAGAAGATCATCCCCGAACTGCCCCCGGTTGTTTATTCAAGCCGTACACACAAAGCCACCCCGGAACGGCCGCCGGGGGTGCTGGTCTATATGCGAACCGCTGAAGGAAACGATGCCCTGGCCTGGGTGGATAAGGCAGGAAACAGCGTCACCGAATCACAGTTTGCCATCTTGAAGGCGGCGGAATGCCTTGCCAAAACACCAGCTCTGCCACGCCACGAAGATCACCATGAACTTGTCAGAAAGGGGGTTGAGCTGATTGTCTCGGAAGAGCGCAGTATCGGCGGCCAGCTCGGCAGGCCGTCAGGCGCCCGGTTTCGGACCTACGAACGCCTGAAACGGTTTGCCGAAGAGCTCAAAGGCACAATTATGGAATTTCAGTACGGCCCGGAACTCTTGCACAAATGCATTGAGGATATTTACCGTTTCCCTCTGCGGCAGGCGACCACCGACACCTTGAATCGCCAACTCCGAAGCGGTATATCCGACCCGGCCCTGGCCGAGTTGGTGATTGCGCTACGCGAGGAAGACCGGCTCTGCATCGTCCACGAAGAGGATGAGGCCCGCGAGCCCAGGATTATCTGTTCCATGGGGCTAATCGAGACATAATTGGAGCCTCTTGCAAAAGTCCGAAAAAGAAGCGATTGCTTCGTCGTGCCTCCTCGCAATGACAACTAAACAGTAGATTTGTCATTGCGAGCGCAGCGCGGCAATCTAGTTTTTGACTTTTGTAAGAGACATAACAGGAAAGAGCAAATGTCTAAACTCAATACCACCCGCATCCGGCATTTTTTACAGGAGTTCAATTTTGCTGCCCTGTTTGTCGAAGAGCTTGGCTGGTCGCAACCGAAATCCACCAAGCCGATTGTCTGCACTGCGTCCGGGAAGCAGTGGAACATAACCGTCGTTGCCGAAATGTCCGGGGTCGTGGCCTTTGTTGTTGACGGGATGCCGGATAAGTCATCCCGGCTTAAGATCCACAAACACATTTCCGAGCTCGTCCACGAGAACATTGTGATTTTTTTGGACGCCACCGAACATCCGACCCAAAGCCTCTGGCTCTGGGTCAAACGCGAGGGCAGTAAACGTTTCCCCCGCGAGCACCTCTATGTCAAGGGCCAGCCGGGCGACCTGTTCATTTCCAAACTCGCCGGCATCATTGTCGATATCAACGAGCTGGATAAAAATGGCCAGTTTCCTCTGGCGCAACTCACCGAACGGCTGCGCGCCGCTTTGGATGTCGAGCGGGTCACCAAGAAATTCTTCCGGGAATACGACGAACAACGACTCTGCTTCGTCGAACTGATTGATGGCATCCCGAACGAGAAGGAACGCCGCTGGTACGCCTCCATCCTCATGAACCGGCTGATGTTTGTCTGGTTCCTGCAGCGCAAGCATTTTCTCGACAACGGCAACGCCGACTACCTCAGCGACAAGCTCAAAGAAAGTCAGGCTCGCGACAAGGACCGCTTCTACCGGGAATTCCTGCAAGCTCTGTTTTTCGAGGGGTTCGCCAAACCGGAGGAGCAACGCTCGCCAGCGGCAAAGAAGTTGGTGGGCGACATCCGCTACCTGAACGGCGGCCTGTTCCTCCCTCACAAACTGGAACAACGACATGGAGAAGCCATTCGCATTCCGGACGCGGCCTTTGCTAACCTTTTCGGCCTTTTTGCCCGCTTTTCTTGGAACCTGAACGACACCCCCGGCGGCAAGGACGACGAGATTAATCCGGATGTTCTGGGTTACATTTTCGAGAAATACATCAACCAGAAGGCCTTTGGCGCTTACTATACACGGCCGGAGATCACCGACTATCTCTGCGAACGTACCATCCACCGCTTGATCCTGACCAGAACCAATCAGGAGGCAGTGCCGGAACTTGGCCTCCCGGCCCGGCATTTCTCCAACCTGCCCGACTTACTGCTTCACCTCGACGCCAGCCTCTGTCGCGAACTGTTGAACGACATCCTGCCCAACCTCAAACTGCTTGATCCGGCCTGCGGCTCCGGCGCCTTCCTGGTCGCGGCGATGAAGGCGCTGGTCAATATCTACTCGGCAATCATTGGTCGCATCAAGTTTCTGAACGACAAAGGGCTTATCCAGCAGCTCAAGAAATGGGAGGCCGAGCACAAGAGCCTGGCCTATTTCATCAAGCGCACCATCATCACCGACAACCTCTTTGGCGTGGACATCATGGAAGAGGCCACCGAGATTGCCAAGCTCCGGCTCTTCCTGGCCCTGGTTGCCTCGGCAGAGAGCGTGGAGCAACTGGAGCCGCTGCCCAATATCGACTTTAACATCCTGGCCGGTAATTCGTTGATCGGCCTTTTGCGGGTAGATGACCACGAATTCGACTCCAAGCAAGGGCGGCAGGGGAACCTGTTCCGCAAGGGTTATCGCCAGGTGCTGGAAGAGAGGATCCGACTCATCGACACCTACCGCCATGCGGCCACCTATGCCGAGGATCTGTCTGTGCTCAAGGAAGCCATTGAACGGAACAAGCGGGAAGCGGCAACCACCCTGAACACTATTCTGCTCGCGGAATTCGGCGAACATAAAATCAAATTTGAGGAAGCCACCTGGGACACGGCCAAGGGCAAGGAAGGCAAGGTCAAAAAACGATCCCCCGCCCTTGTCGACATTGAGACACTGCAGCCCTTCCACTGGGGCTTCGAGTTCGATGAGATTTTGAATAAGCGCGGTGGGTTTGACGCCATCATCACTAATCCGCCGTGGGAGATCCTCAAGCCCAATGCCAAGGAATTCTTTCAGGAGCACTCCGATCTGGTCAGCAAGAACAAGATGACCATCAAGGAGTTCGAAAAGGAACAGGCCAAGCTCTTGCGAGATCCGGAAATCCGCGCCGCCTGGCTGGAGTACCTGTGCCGTTTCCCGCATGTCTCCGCCTGGTTTCGAGCCACTCCGCAGTTCAAGCATCAGTCGGCGATTGTTAACGGCAAGAAAACCGGCAGCGACATCAACCTCTACAAGCTGTTCACCGAGCAGTGCGTCAACCTCCTGCGCGAGGGCGGCGACTGCGGCATCGTCATCCCCTCCGGCATCTATACCGACCTCGGCGCTAAGGGGCTGCGTGACATGCTGTTTAATGAGAATAAGGTCACCGGCCTGTTCTGTTTCGAGAACCGCAAGGAAATCTTCGAGGGAGTGCATCGGAGTTTCAAGTTTGTGGTACTGACCATTGAGAAGGGCGGCAAGACCGATCGTTTCCCTGCCGCCTTCATGCGTCACGAGGTCGGGGAACTAGCCGGTTTTCCACAGGAAACCGGCCTGCCTCTGTCGGTTGAACTGATCCGGCGGCTGTCCCCTGATTCCCATTCGGTCATGGAGTTCAATAACGAGACCGACATCCGGATCGCCGAGAAGATGCTCAAGTTTCCACTCTTGGGGGAGAAGATCGAGAGTACGTGGAATTTGGGACTGACCGCAGAGTTCCATATGACCAACGACAGCCATCTGTTCAAGACCGAGCCAGGTCCAAGGCGGCTGCCGTTATTCGGAGGAAAGATGATCTGGCAATTTCAGGCGGATTATGAGAAGCCCCGATACTGGGTAGATGAGGAGAGGGGGCGTGCCGCTATTCTCGGGCGGCATGGCGATGATGGCCAGTTATTGGACTATCAGGCTTACCGGTTGGGTTTCCGGGATATTGCCAGGAATACGGATACACGAACCATGATTTCAGCCATGATTCCGCCTGCCTTCCATGGCAATAAGCTGCCGACCGTCAAGGTGTTCGATGAGGCAGGAGAACGATTGATTAACAGCGCATCTCAGTTATTTCTCTGCGCTATTTGGAACAGTTTTGTCATCGACTGGATGTTACGGCAGAAGGTGACCACTACCCTTAATTTCTTCTATCTATACCAACTGCCAATCCCGCGTTTTGGGTCGAAGGATACCGCCTTCGTCCCCATCGTCACACGCGCGGCCCGGCTGGTCTGTACCACCCCGGAATTCGACGATCTGGCCAAGAAAGTCGGTCTGGAATCTCACCAAGACGGCGCTACTGATCCAGCGGAGCGCG